>Ga0164313_10001110_pt1 | contig 23427 bp, 22 predicted proteins | sample GuaBasSedimGuay4_FD_113735 | JGI IMG/M metagenome (GOLD analysis project Ga0164313, IMG submission 113735) | Subseafloor sediment microbial communities from Guaymas Basin, Gulf of California, Mexico - Guay4, Core 4569-4, 0-3 cm | ecosystem: Environmental > Aquatic > Marine > Hydrothermal vents... | reverse complement strand
GTCGAGAAGCGCCCGGAGGCTCTGGGCGGCGAAGCCGTTGTCCGGATCGAGGGCGAGGGCGCGGCCCACCTCGCGGATCGCCCGGCGCCGCTCATCGACATCTCGGTCGGCGCGGCGGAGAGCGCGCTTCGCGGCGCGAGCGTGACCGATCGCGAGGTCCATCCGGTGCTCATCGTCGCGCTCATCATCGAGGTAGGCCTCGAGGGCACGGTAGAGCGCCCGGGCAGAGCCGAAGCGCTGGTCGACGTCTTTCGCGACGGCCCGGACGATGATCTCTTCGAGGAGAGACGGGACCTTCGCGTTCGGCACGCGGACCGATGGCCGGGCCTCGACATCTCCGAGGGTGGAAAGGCTGATCTCCCCCATCGTCTCCCCCGGATGCAACCGCTCGAGGGTACATATCTCGAAGAGCATGGCTCCGATCGCGTAGACGTCGGCGGCGGGGGTGAGCTGCGAGCCCGCCCCGCGAATCTGCTCCGGAGGCATGTAGCCCAGGGTGCCGAGGATCGTCCCGGGCAGAGTATTGGACACGTCCTGGCCGACCGTCAGAGGAGGGGGTCGTTCGGAGAGGGCGTCGGACCCGGTCACCTTGGCGACGCCCCAGTCGAGGAGGTGCACCTCCCCGAACTCGCCGAGCATGATGTTTGCGGGCTTCAGGTCACGGTGAATCACGCCCCGGCGGTGTGCAAAGTCGAGGGCGAGGCAGATGGTCCCGAGGGCAGAGACGAGGCGGCGCCGGGAGAACCGCTGGGTCGCCGTTTGGTCCCCGGCCGCGAGGCGCTGGAGGACCTCTTCGAGGGAGACGCCGTGGATCCACGGCATGGTGAAGAAGTGCCGACCCGCCCCATCCGTACCGATGTCGTAGACCGGGACGATCGCAGGGTGTTCGAGCTGTCCCTGAACACGGGCTTCAGCCAGGAAGCGTCGCTGGGCCTGCTCGCTCGACGAGGTCTCGGCCCGGATCGTCTTGACCGCCACCTCGCGGCCGAGTTGCCGGTCGAGGTAAACGACGATTTCGCCCATGCCCCCTTCGCCGAGGGGACCGATGCGTTCGTAGCGATTGTCGAAGTCGGTGGGGCCGACCGCCGCATCCGGCGCGACGATGGGTCGCGTGCGATTCTCGGTGGATAGGCTGGAGAAGAAGTGGTCGAGGTACTCCGGCGCAACCGCCGCGTCCGGGTCGACGACGGTTTGCGGATCGTCGTCGGAATACGGCGGATCGGGGGCTTCGTGGGTGTCCGTCTCGATGTCGTTGACGGTCGAAATCAACTGGGTGTCGTCGAGATGACCTAGCGTATCTCCGACCTCGGAATGCTGCGCGAGGACCTCGGACGGGGGGCCTTCGACATCGTGGAGAGTGTTCGGAATCTCGAAACTCCGACTCGTCGGCTCGTCCCCACGCTCCGCGCGGGGCGGACGTGATGACTTGGCCGCCATTGCGGCATTGTCTGTCCATTCGACCCCGGGGGGAAGAGACGAAGACCTCCGGGAGCGGGAAACGCCTCGAGTCTGGGGTCACAACGCCGAGAGCACGCTCTAGTGTGGGATGCAGAGTCACGGGAGGGAGTATCGCGACGGACCGCGGTTTCCTCGCAAGGAAGGAGGCCGATGGAAATGCACCGCATTTTCGAGGTTTCCTGACGCCGCGAGGGAGCCGTGGAACGAGCGAGAAACCTTCCGTGGCTTTGGATCCCGCACTAAACTCTCGCTGAAAGCCATGGCAACCCGAAGGCGATGCATCGTGCTCCGCGGCGATGCAACCGAGACCGCGGCCGCCGCCGACCGACTGACGGCGCCGACGAAGCCCGGGCTCACCCTCTGGGTTGGGAGCGCGGCCCCGGAGCGCGCCTGCGTGGCCGCTCCGCGCGAGGTCCGGGGGCTCCTCGGTCGCGCGTTCGAGGCGGTCGTCCTCGACCTCACGGAAGGTCCGGGAGGTCTCGACGCCGACCTCTTGGGCCAGGCCCAAGGCTTCATCGTGCGCGGCGGCGCCCTCATTCTGCGTCTGCCTCCATCAACCGCCGTGCTGGGCGCGGGCCCGGCCGCTCTCGTCGCCCCGCCCTTCACGCGAGATGATGTCGGGCGCCGCTTCTGGCGCCGCCTCGAAGAAAAGCTGTCGCGCCCCTGGGTCGAGGGCCGAGGAGCTCCCCCCGTCACGCCGAGCCGCGCACCCATCACCGGCACCGGAGAACAAGCGGTGGTCGCCAGTCGCCTCGGCGAGCTCTTCACCGGCGACGCCCCCGCCCTCGCGACCCTCCTCGCAGATCGCGGCCGAGGAAAGTCGAGCGCCCTGGGCCTCGCGATTGCCCAGCTGAGCAGCCAGAACGGCCAGCTACGAGAGCCGGTGTTCGTCACCGCCCCCGACCGCCGCGCAGCGCACGAGCTCTTCCGCCATGCCGGAGAGAGCGATGTTCGTTTCCAATCACCCACCGCGATGCTCAGAGAGAGCTTCGCGCCCAAGGTAATCGTCGTCGACGAGGCCGCCCAGCTCCCCGTCCCGTGGCTCCGGGCCCTCATTGGGCGCTATCCCAAGAGCACCATCGCTTTCGCGACCACCACCCGCGGCTACGAAGGCACGGGCCGCGGCTTCGTCCTGCGCTTCATCGAAGAACTAAAACGCGACCCCCGGCCCCTGCACGCCTACACCCTCGACGAGCCCATCCGCTGGGATGCGGAAGATCCCCTCGAGGCCTTCACATTCGACCTCCTGGCCCTCGACGCCACCGCGGCCACCGGCCTCACCGGCAGAGGCGCCGCCTCCGTGGTCCACCGCGAGCTCCCCAGGGACGAGATCACCGCCGACGAGGCCCTGCTCCGGGACTTCTTCGGACTCCTCGTCCATGCCCACTACCGGACCACCCCGTCCGACCTTCATCGAATCCTCGACGCGCCAAACCTCCGCTTGCACGCCTCGTTCCTCGGGGACCGCGTCGTCGGCGCGTGCCTGGTGGCCCTCGAAGGCGACCTCTCCACATCCCTGGTGGCGGCGCTCTTCGGGGGCAAAGAACGCATTCGCGGCCACGCCCTCCCGGAGACTTTGGTCAGCCATTGTGGCGTGCCCGAGGCGGGAACGATGTCGTTCATCCGCAGCGTGCGCATCGCCGTGAGCCCGGAGCTGCGGCGAGGGGGCATCGCGACGGGGCTCGCCGAGCACGTACACCAAAGCTATGCGCCGGATTTTTTCGGCACCCTCTTCGGCGCAAGCCCCGGTCTCATCGCCTTCCGCCGCAGCCTCGGCTACGAACTCGTGCGGGTTGGCTCGTCCCGGGGGATTCGGACCGGCGAACCGACCGCGGTCATGGTCCGGCCCGCAACGCCCCGGGCCGAGGCGCTCGTCGGGCGACTGCGAGGTACCCTCGCCCGAGACCTCGAGACCGGGCTCGCCCTCGCCGAGAAGGACGGAGAACTCCCCCTCGCGCCAGACCTCTTGGCCGCATTTCTCAGGGACCTTCCAGCCCCCGCCTCTCTCTCGACTGAGGAGCGCGCCTCCTTCGTCGAGCGTTACGCCACCGGCGGCGCAACCTACGACTCTGCCCGGGGTGGCCTCGAGTCATGGGTCCGGGAGCACCGAAGAGCCCTCGACGACCTGGCCGGCCTGGACGCGGCGTCCGCTCTGCTCATCCGGCTACGCATCGAAGACCGGCGCGGTTGGGAAGAGATTCGCGAGACCACGGGCTACCCCACCGTCCCAGGGGCGATGCGCGCCCTGCGCCGCGCGGTGCGCGCGCTCTGGGAGCGAGTGGAACGCACGCCCTGAGGGGCGCCTCAATCGGGTTCGACGTCGATGTGCTTCACCTCAGGCACCGCGTCCTGAATCTTCTTCTCGAGCTCGTCGATTTTGTCCCCGAGGAGGGCGACCACCTCGTCGGCATACTCCTTCGCGAAAGCGTTGAACTCGTCGAAAGACTCGAAGCCCTCTTCGTAGGCCGCCTCGAGCCTCGGCCGGAGGGTCTCGGCGAGGCGCTCGCCATGGAACTCGAGTTCGACGAGCACGTCGTAGGTCTCGGTATCGAGGACCTTGCTCTTCAGCCGCACGATGCGCTCGACGGCGTCGTCGCCCATCAGAGCCGCCCGGATCGCGGCCGTCGCCGCGTCCGGCGCCGAGGGGCCGATCAGGAGTTCCTTGTTGCGGAAGGTGAGCCATACGGCGACCGCGCCGAGCAAGAGACCGATGAGCACCGAGCCGATGGCGTCCCAGTAACCCTTGCCGGTGATCTCCGTGAGGCCGATGGCGCCGATCGCGAGAATCACACCGAGGCAGGCGGCGGAGTCCTCGAGAATGACCGCTACGGCCGAGGGGTCCGCCTGCCGGCGCAGGTAATCGAAGAAGGGCCGACCGGCGGCGGCTTTCCTCAAGCCGATGACCGCGTACGCCAATACGAACCCTTCGATCAGCAGGGAGGCGACCAGGACGCCGATGGCCCAATTGGGATTGACCAACTCCATCTCTTCGTGGGGCGAGAGCAGCGAGTCGATGCCGTGGGCGAGGGTGACGCCGCAGCCGAGGAAGAAGATGCCCACGGCGCTGATCAACGCCCAGACGAAACGCTCTCGACCGTGGCCGTACTGGTACTTCTCGGTCGGCCCCCTGCCCGACCGAACGATGCCCACGAGGAGAAGCGCTTGGTTTCCAACGTCGGCGACGGAGTGAATCGCCTCGGCGAAGAGCGCCCCGGAGCCAGTGATCGAAAAGACCACGAACTTGGCGACCATGATGACCGCGTTGCCGCCGAGGGCGGCGAGGACCGATGATTTGCTGCTCGCAGACACGCCGGTGGGAGGCTAGCAGTAGGCTGGGATCTCTGCGACCGATGATCCGGAGGCGTGGCGGTCAGAGCTGGGCGGCAAAGTACTCGAGGACCCGCCCGGTCTTCGTACCCTGGACGGCCGCGAGGTCCATGCCGGCATCCGCCGCCCATTCCTGGAACTCGACGTAGGTGTCTTCCGCGTATTCGGCTTCCACGCGAGTCGAGAGCTCGATCAAGAGCCCGCCGCCCGGCATGGTCCAGAGCTCGACGGTGATGCGCAGGTCGAGTTCTTCGATTTCTTTGCGGAACCGTATGGTGGTCACGGGCCCGAGGGGCACCATGTCACCCATCGAGACCCCGACGGGGGCAAAAGCTTCGAAGAGCCTCTCCTGCCGCGCGGAGAAGAGGCGGTTCAACTCCCGAGTACCGGCGGCCACCTCCTCTATCTCGCCGCGCCCCTGGACGATCGAATAGGAGCACGAGCTCACCTCCCGGGTGAGGGTCCAGTCGAGCTCGCACTTGAACCCCTCGGCGCCGAAATACTCCGGCACCAGGTCGTAGGCGTCGGCCGCCAGGATCGGACGAATCTTCACCGTAGAATCGTCAGGGTCGCCCTTCACCTTGCGAGAGCGCAGGACGACGCCGTGCTCGTAGAGGGCCAGGTCGGGGGTGTCGTGGAAGGTGATGCTGCGCCGCTGGAGGTCGTCTCGGTCCGGCTCGAAGGTGCGCAGCACCTCGAAGAGAGAGCTCGGATCGATGGTGAGCTTTAGCTCTACGAGGCTCGCCGGCGGGCCGTCGTGGTCGACCGTATCGTCCGCCTTGCCGCCGAGCCCGGAGGGCGGGGCGGAGGCATCCAGCGAGGAGTCGGCCGGGGCCTCGCAGCCTGCGAAGAACAGGAGCGCGGCCAAGGGCACGAGCAGCAAGAGATTCCGGTTTCCCATGACGGGGTCGACCAAGAGCAAGAACAGGACCAACACGACGTTGTCACCCGGAGGACGTTTCCGTAGACGTTCCACCCCCGAGTGGTGGCTCGCCGGGTGGCCAGAGACAGCTCTCGGTGCCGCCACGGGCCGCCCCCGGAGGCTCGACGATGTCCCTACATCGCGTACTCTCCGGCCATGCGCCTCGACAACAAACGGGTCCTCATCACCGGCGGAAGCTCGGGCCTCGGCCGGGCCATCGCCATGCGCTTCGCCCGGGACGGCGCGACCGTCGCGGTCACCGGCCGCCGAGAGGATCGCCTCGCCTCCCTCGCCGACATGGTGAGCACCGCCGGCGGGCTCTGCGTGCCCATCCCCTGCGACCACACCGACCCCTCGGCCAACGAGGCCGCCGTGTCCCGGGCCGAGGCCGAGCTCGGGGGCCTCGACGTCCTGGTGAACAACGCCGGGGTCATCGGCTACGACGGAGTCCTCGATCCCGACCGGGATACCTGGCGCCAGATGATGGACGTCAATGTCGAGGCGGTCTACGACTTGAGCTGCCGCGCCATCCCTTTCCTGCTCGAGGGACGTAACCCTTCGATCGTGAACATCTCCTCGGTCGCCGGCCTACGGCCCTACCCGGGGCTCATGGGGTACTGCGTCAGCAAGGCCGCGGTCGACATGATGACCAAAGTGATGGCCCTCGAGCTCGCCGAACGAGGCGTCCGCGTCAACGCCATCAACCCCGGCGTTGTGGTCACCGAGCTGCACAAGCAAAGCGGGATGGACGAGGCCGCCTACTCGGCTTTCCTCGAGCACTCGAAGGACACCCATCCCCTCGGACGGGTGGGCGCCGCCGACGAAGTCGCCGCCCTGGCGGCCTTCTTGGTCAGCGACGAGGCGGGGTTCATCACCGGCGGATTGCACAGCATCGACGGCGGTCGGGCGCTCTCCTCGTCGCGGTGATGGGCCCGGCCTTCGCCGGAGACGGGCGGCAAAGGTGGCGCGAAATTCGAAGGCGGGGCAGAATTGACGCCGTGGGCAAACGCGTCATCACCCGCGCTGGGTTTTTCGCCGCAGCGTTCCTCCTCCTCTCCGGGACCTTGGTGGGGTGCTACTCCAGCCACGCGTCCGACGGAGGAGTCGCGCCGCCCCCCGGGGACAGCGGCACGCTGACCGTCGACTCGGGTCCCGACGTCGGACCGCCGCCTCCGCCTCCGCCTCCGCCACCGCCGCCTCCACCGCCTCCACCGCCTCCTCCGCCCCCTCATCCGGAGGCGCTCATCGAGGAAGCCTGCAACCTGATCTGTGACGGCGTGTCGGCCTGCCTCGGCGTGCCGCCGGACCCGGAGTGCATGGACGGCTGCTTCGAGGCCACGGCCCCCTTCCCCCACGAAGAATGCAACTTCATGTGGTTCGACTTCGCGGTCTGCGTGAGCTCGGCGCCCTGCGACATCTTCGAAGACGAGGCTTTCCTCCGTGAAGTCTGCGCGCCATCGGTCGACTTCCTCGTGGCCGAGTGTGGCCTGACCTTCGACGGCGACGGCATGACCGGCGGAGGAAGCATGGGCGGCGGCGGAAGCATGGGCTCGGGGTCGGCCGGCGACCCGGACGAAGGCTGATGACGGGGCCCCGGATCATACTCGTGCTTGGCCTGTTTCTCGTCGCCGCGTGCAGCGGCGACGACGGGTCTCCGGCAGACAGCGCCGCACCGGACTCGGCCGTCGACGGCGGCGGCGTCGACACGGGCGCGCCGGCCGACGCCGGCGAGGACTCGTCGGCCCCGTCGGACTCGTCGACAGACTCGGCGAGCGCACCGACCGACTCGGGCCCAGCAGACAGCAGCGCGGATGCCGCTGACGACTCGGCCACCTCGAGCTGTCACCCGGAGCGGGTGACCCCGATCTTCATCGCGAGCGGAGCCTTCGCGGTCGGCGTGCTCTGCGACGACCTCTTCGTATGCGCCGCCGACACTGCCGACGCCGCGGCAATCATGGCGGCGGCGCCGGAGTTTGAGTGCGCCGAAGAGCCCGGGGCCGGCGGCCGTTGCACCGCCTACACCTGCACCTACCGCGACCCAGGCGGGCCCAGCAGGGTCGATACGGCCGAGTACCAAACCATCTGCGCCGTGACTCTGCTCGAACCCGCGCGCCCGATGTACTGCGCCGTGTACGGCTGACCGCGGGAGGTCGATCTCGAATTAGAGAAACGCCTCGGCCAGCGGCCCTGGCACGCAGAGCTGCGCGGCCTCCGGGGATGCCTCCCTGGCCGCGGCCCAGAGGTAGAGGCACGTGTAGTAGGTGGCACGGAGGAAGACCGCCAGCCCGTTGAACAGGAGGGCGGCGAGGCCGGCGACCGAGAAGAAGACCACCAGAGGCAGCACCCCTTCGGGTCGGATGACGGCGAAGAGCCCGGCGAGCGTGCCCACGACGATGAACCCGCCGATCCCGGTCACCAACCGTATGCCGATCTCGCTCGCGGCGATGGTCAGGAGGTTGTTGCGGTGCATGCCCCGAACGCGTGCCACGGCGGCAAAGAGGCCGACGTCCTCGATCATGATCACAGGCAGCAGGAGAAAAGACAGGGTGGTCCACACGGCATCGATCGCGGACGCCACCACACCGACGAAAAGGCCCGCGATCCCTCGGCGCCTGCGGAGAGAGCTGGTCAGCGCCTCGACGATCATCGAGACGATCGACAGGACCATGACGCCCCCGATGTTCTCGAGCACGTCCCGCGCCGCAACCCGGATGTCGATCGGTTGCCCCTTCACGTAGGCGTCGACGGCGCTCACGGTCATGCCCATCGTCGCCCAGGTCGCGACGTGGCCGACGAATGAAAAGGCCGCGAAGAGCACGCCGAGGAGGACCTTCTGGTCGTCGAGGGCGCGCGCGGTCTCCGACCCGCCGGCGAGGGGGATCAGCAGAAGCGCGGTCAGGGCCATCAGCAAGACGAGCGCCACGTTGATCGCGGTCCCGATGGCGGTGGGCACCAGGAGCCGCGGCTCGGCCCTGGCGAGGCGGAAGGTCGCCCCCAGGAAGGTCAACGCCCGGCTGAACGCCGAGAAGAACCCCGAGGAAGGGGCGACGTCCCGGGCGATGAAGGCGCCGCGCACGATCGGCAGGTGATGGGTCGAGGTGGGATTCGCGACGGTAGCGACGATGGCGGGCACAGGCGCGGGGGCCTCGCCGGTGAGCCGTGCCGTGAGAGCAGCTCCCGAGCCTTCCGGAAGGAAGACACCGCGGCACGCTGCACACATGCGCATCGCGATGCCCACGAAAGAGGGATGCTCGCCGTCGGCGAGGGAACCGCTGCAGCTGGGGCAGACGTCGAGCCGCTGAGGAGCGAGCGAGGGCTGCAGGCCCTGGCGGAAGAACCGGTCCGCTTCGCGGAGCGCGTCGGGGTACGCGCGCGCCGCCTGGCCGAGCTCGCCGCCATCGAACCAGACACCGCCGCAGCTGCGGCAGCCATCGAGTTCGAGGGCGCCAAAGGGCCTGCGAAAAAGGGGCTCGCTACATCCGGGGCATCGTTTCATCGGCGATGGAGCGTATCAAAGGAGGGCCCCGGGTGCGCCACGCGACTTGCCGCCGGAAGAAGGCGTAGGGCGGCACCTCGCGGCCGCGGACGCGTCAGCGGCGCTCGAAGGTGAACATGATGCTGGCCTGGCGTACGTCGAGTGTGGTGCCAGTGATCCGGTAGGTGTTGCTGAAGGTGCTGGTCGATTCACAGGTGCCCGTTCGATTGAGCGCCGGTCCCGGAGACGTATAGCTGAAGGTCCGGGGCGTGGCCTCGAGGAGGCCGCTCCCCGAGAGGTCGAGGGCCTGGAGGACCTGAACGGTGGTGGCGCTCTCGAAGACCCAGGTTCCGCGGAAGGAACCGCCCACCCCGACTGAGCCGGTGGTGACCGTGGCGACGGCGTCGTAGGTGCCGGCGGGAATCGTACCGCCGGTCATGGTGGGCAGCGAAGTGACGGCCGTGATGGTGACCGCGGGGGCGCCGTAGGCGTGGCTGTGGCAAGCCGCGGCCGCGTCGGTCGCGGCGTCCGCGGAAGCGTCACCGGCCGCGCCGCTGTCGGTCGCCGCATCGGTCGCCGCATCGGTCGCCGCATCGGTCGCGCCGTCGGTCGCGGCATCGGTCGCCATGCCGCTGTCAGTCGCCATCCCGCTATCGGTCGCCATCCCGCTGTCGGTGGCGCCATCGATCGTCATTCCGCTGTCCGAGCCGCCGTCGGGGGGCGCGACCCCGGTGTCGGTGACGACCCCGCCATCATCGCCGCAAGCGGCGAGCACGAAGGAAGCGGCGAAGAAGATGACCGAGAGAGTTCGCATGAAGCACGCGATACTCCGAGCACGGCGCGCGCGCCAGCCGCTAGTTCATCAAGCGGGGCCGTTGGCGTGGTCGGCTTCGAGAGCGGCAGCCTCTGCCTCGAGGGCAGCGTGGCGGCTGAAGAGCCAGTAGACGACCCCACCGATGAAGGCGAGGGGCAGCACCGTCATGATGATGAAGGTGATGATGTAGGCGACCCGGTTCGCGTCGTTGGCGCTGAAGCAGGTCGGGCACGCGTGGGCCACGTCGGGGGCGAAGGTCACGGCGAGGGCCGCGGCGAATGCCAGCGCGGGGGCCGCGAGGCCGATGGTGAAGCGAGGGGTCACAAGTAGATCTGGAAGTAGAGAACGGGCCAGACGCCGACGACAAAGAACCAGAAGACCTGCACCGTCGTGAGCTGGCTCTTGACCAGGGTCTCGGCCTTGAGGCGCCGGTAGGCCCAGTAGAGCGCAAAGATGGCGATGATGGCGTGCAGGGCGTGCAGGCCGACCATGACGTAGAAGAAGCTACCGTGAGTGCTGGTCGAGAGCACGAGGCCCTCGCCGACGAGCTGCACCCACTCGACGCCCTGAAAGGCGACGAAGAAGCTCGCGAGGCCGATGGCTACGAGCATCGGCATTTTCGCGGACTGGGGCGCGACGCTGAAGCGCCGGCCCGCGATGTAGAGGGCGACCCCCGAGGCCAACAGCGCCACGGTATTGAAGGCCGTCTCTTCGACCGGGAGGCGCGGTTGGCCGGCCGGGGGCCAGCCGTCGGTTGCCATGCCCTTGGCCACCATGAAGGCCGAGAAGAGGCCCGCGAAGAACATGAGCTCGGTGAGGGTGAAGAGGACCATGGCGAGCACGTTGCTCGGGATGAGGGGGGGCCTCTTGCCTCGGGGGATCGGGCGGGGTCGGGCTGCGGTGCTGGCGGTCATGGTGCGACTTCTTGCTTGGGCCGGCGCCGACTTCCGGTCAAATGCTCGCTCAGTTGAAGACGCGGCCCTGAATGTACTGAGCCCGGGCTGCGAGTTCGGCCTCGGAGGGGCCCGTCGGGGCAGGCGCCGGGGCCGGAACGACCTCGCCGCCGGGAATCAGGCCGTAGCCGTCCAGGGCGACCGTGTCGTCGATCACGGGCTCGGGGGTCGGTGTGGGAGTGGGCTCTCGCGTCGGGACCGCGACAGGTGCAGGTGCCGGCGCGGCCTCCGGCGGCGGCCGGAAGGTCATGATGCGCGCGATGAGCTGCTCGGTCCGTTCACCGGGGAGGGTATCGACCTCACCCTCGTGTCCGCCGCCGTGGCCAGCCGCGAAGGCGGTGCGGAAGGCGGGCATGTAGCGAGAGCGCCCGAGGGCCACGCCGCCATCGAGGATGGCGGTGGCCATGATGTCGTGGTCGGCGGTCGCCCAGTAGGCGCGGGAGGTGAAGTCCGTCGGACGGGGGTAGATCGCCGTGCCCGCGGGCCCGTCGCCGCGCCCCTCTTCGCCGTGGCAGGTCGCGCAGCGCTCGGTCCAGACGACATCGGGATCGAAGTCTTCGATGTGCGTTGTCATGGTGATGCTGGCGCCCGCCTGGTTGCCCCAGTTGGCGCCCTCGTGGCTCATCACGTCCGGGGCGACCCAGAAGAAGAAGAGCAAAATGAAGACCAACGCGGTGGCGTTCATCTGCCAGATGAACTTGGGCTCATCCATCAAGTGCATGAAGCGCTTGATGACGAGGCCGGCCTTCACGACGGCGATGCCAAAGGCGGTCACCATGGTGATGGCGAACATGTGCAACGCCTCACCGATGAAGGGACCGATGTAGCTGATGATGAAGAGCCCGGTGAGGATCATCCAGGTCTGGAAGTAGAACCACTCGTGGTCGTCCTTCAGGAAACCGCGGAGGGCCCCCGGGACTTTCCCGTTCCCGTGGCCGTGGTCGTCGTGTGTCGCTGCATCTGCGCTAGCCATCGTCCGGTCCTATTTCGCGATGTAGAGAAGGGGGAAGAGGAAGATCCACACGAGGTCGACGAAGTGCCAGTAGAGCCCGATGAGCTCTACCCGGCCTAGCTCGTGGTTGCGGCGCGCCTGCATCATCACGAAACCCATGATGATCGCGCCGGCGATGATGTGGGCCGCGTGAATGCCAGCCGCCACGTAGTAGAACTGCCAGAAGCCGCTCGCCGTGATGGTGTAGCCGTGGCTGATCTCGGTCGTCCACTCGTAGGCCTTGACGCACAGGAACATGACGGCGAAGCCGATGGTCACGGCCAATCGCTTGGCCGCGAGGGGGCCGTCACCGCGTCCCGCCGCCGCGTGGGCGAGGACCGCCATCAGGCTCGAGGTGAGCAGCACCATCGTATTGAGGCCGCCGATGCGTACGTCGGTGTGCGCCGCGCTCGCGGCCCACTCGGGGTGCCCGATGCGGTGCATGACGTAGGAAGCGAGCAGGCCGCCGAAGATCACGATCTCCGAGACGATGAGCCACCAGACGGCGAGTTTGCCGGTCGACACGCCCATCACGGTGCGTGTCGTGGCGATGGGTTTACCCATCATGATGCGCTCTCCTCATCGCTGTCCTGATCGCTGTCCTGATCAGCATCTTGGTCGGCACTCTCGTCGGCCGGCTCAGGGTCGGCCGCCGGCTCGGGGTCAGCCGGCGGGGCTGCCGACACGCCTTCGGGCGGCAGCCACTGGGGCCAATAGTCTTCGTCCCGGTCGGGGTGGTTGAACTCGTAGGGACCGCGGTGAACGACCGGCATCTCCGCCAGGTGGAGGAAGTTGCCGTGGGCCGGGGGTGAGTCCGCGAGCCACTCGAGGGTGTTCGCGTTGTACGGGTTCTTGCTAGCCTTCTTGCCCTTGAAGATGCTGTAGAAGAAGTTCATCAGGAAGAGGGCCTGGAAGACCAGCATCACCAGGAGGGACACCGTGGCCATGACCCGGAGGTCCTGCTGCCAGGGCTGGAAGAGCTCGGGGAAGTGCTCGTACGAGTAGATCCGGCGATGCTGACCGCCGACGCCGAGGATGAAGAGCGGGATGAAGATCATGTTGAAGGGGATGACGGTCCCCCAGAAGTGGATCTTGCCGAGGCTCTCGTTCAAGTGGCGCCCGAACATCTTCGGGAACCAATAGGTCAGCGCCGCGAAGGTCCCGATGATCGCTATTGGGAAGAACGTGTAGTGGAAGTGTGCGAGCACGAAGTACGTGTCGTGGAAGTAGATGTCCGAGCCGCTGGCGCCGAGGAAGATGCCGGTGACGCCGCCGATGAGGAACTCGAAGATGAAGGCGAGGGCCCAGAGCATCGGCGTGGTGAAGCGGATCGACCCGCCGTAAAGCGTGCCGATGTAGACGAAACACATCTCGGCGATGGGGATCGAGATGAGCACGGTGGTCGCCGTGAAGAGGTTCGCCATGCGCGGGTCGATGCCGGCGACGAACTGGTGATGGGCCCAGACGAAGAAGCTGAGGATGCCGGTGGCGATGGCCGTGTAGAGCACGGTCTTGTAGCCGAAGAGCTTCTTGCGGGCGAAGGTGGTGATGATCTCGGCGACGATGCCCATCGCGGGCAGCAGCACGACGTAGACCTCCGGGTGGCCGAAGAACCAGAAGAGGTGCTGCCAGAGCAGCGGATCCCCGCCGGCGGTCGGGTCGAAGAAGTGCGTGCCGAGGTTCTGATCGAAGAGCAGCATGATCGCGCCGGCGATCAGCGGGCCGACCGAGGCCATGAAGATGATCGACGCCAGGACGATCATCCAAACGACCATCGGAATGTCGGTGTACTTCATGCCCGGGGCACGTGAGTTCATCGTCGTGGTGATGAAGTTGATGCCGCCTAAAAGGAAGGCGACGAACTCGAGAGCCACCGCCAGTAACCATATGGTCGAGCCGAGGGGCGTGAGGCTGTAGCCGGCCTCTGAGGAGAGCGGCGGATAGCTCGTCCAGGCGCCGCCGAAGCCGCCGCCGGGCACGAAGAAGGAGGCGATGAGCACCAGGGCGCTCAGCAGGAAGATCTGATAGCTGAGGCGGTTGATGCGCGGGAACACCATGTCGTCGCAGCCGAGCATCAGCGGGATCAGGAAGTTCCCGAAGGCCGCGATGAGGACCGGCATGGCGACCCAGAAGATCATGATGGTGCCGTGGTTCGTGACCATGGCGTTGTACTGGGCCGGCGAAACCACGCCGTAGGTCGGCACGCTCTCGCCGGGGAAGGCGAGCTGCATGCGGAAGGCGTAGGCGAAGTACCCGCCGATGATGGCCATGGCCATCCCGGTGAAGAGGTACTGCAGGCCGATGATCTTGTGGTCGGTCGACCACAGGTACTTGATCACCCAACTCTCTTCGGGGTGCGCGTCGTCGTGCCCATGGTCGTGGGCGTGCGGTGCTGCGGTTGCCATCGTCTCGTTACCTATTGCCCGGTGACCTGCGCGACCGGGGTCGGCGAGTTGGACTGAATCCAGAATTCGTGGTCGGAGGCGCTCTGGAGGATCAGCCGCGCGCCCATGATGCCGTGGCCGATGCCGCACATCTCAGCGCACTGGATGCCGTACTCCCCTTGGACCGTCGGCTTGAACCAGCCGGTGATCTCACGCCCGGGGACCGCGTCCTGCTTCAAGCGGAAGATGGGCACCGAGAAGTCGTGGAGCACGTCCACCGACGAAAGCTTGTAGTGATAGGTGATGCCCTCCTGGAGGTAGAGCCGGTCGACGGTCCGGATGTCGTCCGGCGTGTCGAGCTCTCCGTCAGGGCCGGGGTGTACGAAGGTCCACGCCCACTGCTGGGCGATGATGCGGATCGTCGCGTCGGCCTCGGGCAGATCCTGCTTGACCGTGTACCAGACGTTGACGGCCATCACGATGACGGCGATGTCGCAAAGAAGGATGAGCATGTGCGGCCAGGTCACCCAGCGCTTCAGCTGCGGCTCGTCGCCGGTCACGTACTGACCGCTCTCGTCCTTTTTTGCTCGGAACCGAAAGAGCAGCCAAAAGAACATGCCCGCAGTCAGGAGGAACCAAACCCCGGTGATGATCGTGATCATGAGGATCAACTGATCGATGTCACCGGCGTAGGAGGAGCCTTGCTTCAAATCGAGTAGCTCGAACATCAGGACCTCAGAGCAGCACGAAGATGATGGCGGCAGCGATCGAGATCGCGGCGCCGGCCATCGTCATGAGGAAAACCTTGGTGGCGAGTGCGTCACCGCTAGTGTCTTTGCTGGCCATTGTTTCTAGTTGTCGAGGGTCTCGATGTAAGCGACCACGTCCCGGACCGCTTGGTCGTTCTCGAGCGCGAGGGCATTGGGTCGCATTTGGATGCCGGTGGTATCGAGGGTATCGGCGCCGCGAATACCGCTGCGGAACTTGTGCAGCTGGGCGACGAGGTACCAATCGCTCTGGTTCAGGAGGGAAGGAGCACTCTTGTCGCGCCTGCCTTCGGCCCGCTCACCGTGACACTCGATGCAGGTATTGAAGAGCACGCGCCCCGCAACCGGATCGCCGCCGACCATCGTGTCCGGTGGATCGACGGGGTCGAGGCTCGCTACGTAGGCCGAGACCAGGGCAACCTCTCCATCGGTCGCCAGGGTGCGCGACATGGGACGCATGCGAAGGCCGTCGAGATCGTCTGGATGGTCGCCGCGGGCGCCGATGCGAAACTTCTGAAGCTGGGCTTCGATGTACCAATCCTGAAGACCGGCGATCGCCGGCGTGCGGAAATCTGCGTTCCCCTGGCCGGCGTCCCCGTGACATTGCTCGCAGTACCCGTAGAGGGCTTCGCCCCGTTCGTGCTGGGTCTCACCGCTCACGCAGCCGACAGCGGCTAGGAGCAAGCTCGCTCCCAAGACTCTATTGCGCCATTTCATGGACATCCCTGATGACTGTGACCGCCGGGCACAAAGGACGATGGCCCTTCAGATACACCGGCGCGCCGGCTCCCGCTTTGGCGGCGGGAGAACACGAACGGTCGCTCTGTACCGGCAACCTGAGGCAGAAGCAAACGTTGCGGGCAAATCTGTCCAGGTACGCACATTTTGCGCAGCCGCCCTCCCAGGCGTGCCTGTGTCGGTGCCATCGTGCATTTGCGACGGCGACGCCTTGACCTCTCGAACCGCGGGATCTACTTGGCGGGTGGGCTCTCGAGGAACAAGCAACCCTTGAGCAGGACCCTGCGCTCCACTATAAGGCAGCGCGCAGAACCAAGGTCCCCTTGGCACCACTCACGAGCTCGGTACCCATGCTCAAAATCGACCGCAAGACCCGAATGCAGCACCCAATCGCCTCGGCTGTCGTCTCGGCCATCCTCTTGGCGGCCCTCGGCGGATGCCAGGGCACGCCGACGGATGAGACTCCGATCATTCCGATTCGGAATATGTTTCAGCAGCCCCGCTACAACCCCCAGGCTCACAGCGACTTCTTCGCGGACGGACGCACGATGCGTCCCCTCCCCGAAGGCACGGTGGCCCGGGAGATGGCGGCCGATCCCGTCACGGAGACCGGCTGGTCCGACGCGCGGCAGAGCTGGGCGCTCACGGTGCCGGGCGCCGTGGTCCGCGAACAGGGGGGCATGGAAGCCCTCGTGAGCCGCGGCCAGGAGCGCTATGGCATCTACTGCACGCCCTGCCACGGGGTCTCCGGTGAGGGCGACGGCATGGTGCCGACGCGCGCTGGCGGAGCCATTCGTCCGCCCACCCTCCACGACGAGCGGCTTCGCCACATCCCCGACGGCCAGCTCTTCGCGACCATCAGCCACGGCATCCGCAACATGCCGGCGTACGACCACAACGTGCCGACGGCCGACCGCTGGGCGATCGTCAGCTACGTCCGAGCCCTGCAGCTCAGCCAGCACCCCGAGCCCACCGCCATGAACCTCGCCGGAGGCACGCGATGAACCTCTCATTCCTGAGGCCCCGAAAGCCGGGCTACGCGGCCATCGTCATCATCTGGACCTTTCTGACGGTCGGCCTGCTCTTCGGTGGTCAGTTCTGGCACTACTCGTGGTCGACGGCGAACGCCTACGCCTCCGAGATGACCCTCACGGGCGCCGACGTGGCCGTCTTGCACGCCCAGCAAGAAGAGCAGCTACGCACGGACTCCGCTCTCCCGATCGACCAGGCCATGGCCCGGGTCGCCGGGACCGACCGGAACAGCCTGGCGGCCATCGGCCCCGAAGCGTCAACCGACATGAGCCCGGCGGCCGGTTGGATGCACCACCCGAACTACGAAGCCCCCCCGGTCTGGGAAGAGCCCCCGGCGCCGGAACCCGAACCGGCCCTCCCAGAAGGCGAAGAAGGCGAAGAGGGTGAAGAGGGTGAAGAGGGTGAAGAGGCCGGCGCTGAGGCAGCCGCTGCCCCCGCTCCCCGACCCACGGCGCCGGCCCAGGCCGCGCCCACCCCGGCCCCTGCACCCCGAGCCGCCCCCCCCCAGCCCGCCCCGGCGGCGGCCCCCGCGGAGTAACGCGCCATGATCAAAGACCTCGAAGCAACCGGCATCGGCATCACGATCGGCATCACCGTCTTCCTCTTGGTGAACGTCGCCATGGGGCGGCCCCTCCTCCCGGGCGCCGAGCGCGAGCACGAGCCCATCGTCGTGCCCGAAATCGACCTCAACCCCGAGAGCCTCTACGCCAAGAACTGCGCGGCCTGTCACCAGGCCAACGGCGAAGGTCTGGCCGGGGCCTTCCCGCCTCTCGCCGGTTCGGAATGGGTCATCGAAGATCCCGAGACCCCGGTCCGCGTCCTGCTCCTCGGCATCGGCGGCCCGATCGACGTGGCCGGCGAGAGCTACGACGGCGTCATGCCGACCCAGGGCCACCTCAACGAAGAACAGATCGCCCTGGTCGCGACGTACATCCGCACCAACTGGGGCAACGAAGGCTCCGAGGTCACGACCGAAGAGGTCGAGGCGGTGAAGGCAGAACTCGCCGCACGCCTCAGCACTCCCTGCAGTGGCGGCGAAGAGCTCACCACGCTGCGCGGCGCCGAGTAGCGCGCCTCTACGCGACATTTCGGGAGAAGGGTCGGCGCTCGTGCGTCGGCCCTTTTTCGTGGCGCAGTCCAGCTTCCTAGGCAGCGTGGCGAGTCGGGCTTCGCGCCACGTGGCGAAGCGCCCGGATTCGCATGGTAGCGTTCTCTGCATGTTCCCCCGAAAGACCACGGAGGGCTTGGCGACCGCGCTGCTCTCATCGCTCTTGATTCTCGGCGGCTGCGGCGACGACGGAAGCACCCTCGATGGGAGCGTCGACTCGGGACCACCTCCCGATGGGGCACCGACCGACACCGGCACCGGAGACGGTGGGCCTGCCGACGGCGCGGTCGACTCCGGCCGCGACGGCGGAGGGCCTCCGCCCACCGCTGGGCGCATCCCGCGTGGTGGCGACTTCATGGGCGACAGCGAGCGGTTCAACCGTCACTACACCGACCCTGGCTACACTCCGTCAAACACGATCTACGTGAGCCCCACGGGCAGCGGTGCGGGCACCATGGCCGACCCGGCGTCACCGGACGATGCCTTCGGTCGGGTCGGAGCCGGCGAGGAAATCCGCTTCCTCGCCGGGGACTACGACGGGTGCTGGGAGCTGGACGGTGAGCAGTCCGGCACCTACGACACCCCGATCGTCATCCGCGCCGACCGCGCTGACGACGGTTCGCGCGGGGTGCACATTCAGTGCTGCACCACGGGCAGGCAGGCGTGCTTCAACCTCGAAGGCGCCGACTACGTGGCCATCGATGGTTTCGTGCTGGAGGGCGGCAACTACGGCGTGCGAACGGTGGGCCTGGGCTACGCCGGCTCCGAGCACCAGGTCGGCGTCGCGATCATCGACAACGAGGGCTTCGACCAGAACCGCGACCCGTTCTTCAGCGGCCAATCCGACTGGATTGCGGTCGATGCGAACGTCGCCCACGGAGCAGGAAGCGGTGACGGGCACGGTATTTACCTTTCGAACGGCAGCGACTGGATGATCGTCCGGGGCAACGATCTCTACGACAACGCGAGCAGCGACTTTCAGATCAACGCCGACCCCCTCAGCACCTGCGAAGATGTCGGCATCGCGTTCGACGCCCCCGCCTGTGACGGTAGCGCCCGCGATGGCCTGGGCCAGGGAGTCTCGGAGTTCGTCCTGGTCGAGAACAACTACTTCCACAACGGCGCAAACTCCGGGCCGAACTTCACCTCGGTCCGCAACTCCGTCATTCGTAACAACATCATCGGGTTCTACCAACGACACGGCACGAGCTTCTGGCAAGAGACGGACAATCCGAACCTCGGCTCGAGCGACAACATCATCCAGCACAACCTCTTCATCGGCGAACAGTCGGGGCGCCACGTCTTGCAGTTCTCGCGGTACTCGGACCGCAACGACGTGAGGAACAACGTCCTGCTCGGTATCTCCATGAGCGGGACCTCTGCCATGGCAGATCCCGGGGTGGTGCTCCTGGAGTTGGACACGGCAACGACGACGGCGAATGTCTTCGAAGGCAACTACTACTCCGGAGGCAGCTTCGACGGGCACTCCCCCACTGCGTCCGAAGTCGTCAACGCGGCCTTCGAATCCAACTGGTTCGAAGACTTCCCCTTCGACCGCATGGGGAGCCCTGCCTCCCTGCGCCCCAGCAGCGCCGCGCCGTTCCTCGACGCAGCGTCTCCCACCGCCGATACGCCCCACGACCGCGAGGGCACGCCGCGCGCCACCCCGACGGACCTGGGCCCCTACGAACGCGAGTGAGCCAGACGGGCCTTCAGGCCGGGGGCAGTGCGGGGGGCTCTTCTTCGGCGTTGGGCCCCGGAAACGCGCTCTCCCGGAGGCCCCCTTCCCGCGCGCCGAGGCCTTCCATCGCGGTGATCTGAGCCTCGGTGCCGATTAAGACGAGGGCATCTCCGGCGAGCACTTTGAGGTTGCCGCCGGGGGCATCGACGACCTCTCCGTCGAGGCGGGTGACCGAAAGGAGCGTCATCCCGGTCCGCGGGCGGAGCTTCGCCTCGGCGAGGGTTCGGTTCACGAGGAACGGGAACTTCTCGGCTTCGATCTCGATGAGCGAGAGGTCGAGGGCCCCCTCACGCTCGAGGGAACGGCCGACGAGGGGGTCGAGTCGGACGTGCACACCGGCGCCTTCGGCCTGCTCTTCTTCGTCGCGGCGCCGGAAGTAGTCGTAGATGGCCGGGGACACGACGCAGGTGATGATGGCGACGAGGATGATCGCCGTATTGATCTGCGGGGTGATCACCCCGAGGCGCAGGCCGATGGCGGAAGCGGCGATGATCAGGGAGAGCCGTGACGAGAGCAGAAATCCCGCGGCGAGGGCGTTTCGGCGCCCGAAAAAACGCGCCAAGAGCATGCCCGGCAAGATCTTCACGGCAAAGGCGAAGACCACGAGGATGGGCACCAGCGCTAGGCTCGCGGGGTCCGCGAGGAGCGAGTGCATGTCGAAGCGCGCCCCGACCATGATGAAGAAGATCGGGATGAAGAAGCCAAAGCCGATGGCGTCGAGCTTCATGCCGAGGAGACCGTGCACCGACTTGCGGCTGAGCGACGAAATCGCCGTGCCGGCGAGGAACGCGCCGAGGATGATCTCGGCCCCGATGAACTGAGAGAAGACCACGAAGCCGAGCATCAGGGTCATCGACACGCGCACCGAAAGTTCGGCGGTCTTCGGCGCGGTGAAGGCGATGCGCTTGACGAAGGAGGCCTGGTGGGTGAGCAGCCTCTTGCCGAAAAAGAGCACGCCGAAAAAGAGGATGAAGAGCGTGCCGACGATGAGCACGTCGACGGTGATCCCGGCGGCTCCGTGGGCCGCGACGAAGACGGTGATCAAGAGCATCGTCGCGAAGTCCGCGACGACCGCCGAGAGGATCACGATCTGACCAAAGCGAGTATCGGCTTCGCCGCGCTCCTTGAGCAGCGGCATCACCAGACCGACCGAGGTGGTGCTCATGATGAGCGCCATGATCCAGGGAGACTCGAGATAGCCGAGGCCGACGAGGCCCAGGGACAGCGCCGTCGAGAAGAGGAGAGTGGCACCGAAGATGCCGAAGGTGACCATCAGGAGCCGCCGGAGCCCCTGGCCGTCGTCGTCGCCGTCGCCACCCTCGGTCACGGCGAGAGAACGAAAGTCGATCTCGAGGCCCGAGAGAAACATCAGAAACGTGAACCCGAAGAGCGAGAGCAGCTCGAGCCATGGGTCCGTTTCGGCCGGGATGACCCCGAAGCCGCTGTGGCCGAGGACGATGCCGATGAGGATCTCTCCGACGACGAGGGGGATCCGGAGGATGGTGAGACGGGGAAGGAGGATGCCCGTGACCATCGCCGCGGTGACCACCGTGAGCAGCGGAATGAACGACTGCTCCCCATGCATGGGTGAGAGCTTACTCTCGGTCGGGGAGGCTAGGAAAGAATCACAGCGGAGCGACTGGATACCTACACGTGGGCATCGAGGGCGCGCCGGGCTCGCGCGATGGCCCGAGTGCAACGACCCCGGACCGCTTCGATGGTGGCGGAATCGACATCGTCCCCGACCGCCGGGTCGGCGAGGCAATAACCCAACTGAGAGAGGGCTCGCAGCCAGGCGACGTCCCAGGTGCGATCGAAGAGCGGGCGATCGATGGCGCGACCGAGGGCCGCCTCGACCGCCGCGACATAGACGTCGAGGAGCGGGTCGTGTTCTTCCGGGAGCCGGTCGTCCCCGGGGTAGGCCCAGAAGTGCAAGAACCAGTGCCACGCGAGGTCCGTCGCCCCGGGGCCCCGGGCCGCGAACTCCCAATCGATGAGACGAAGGGTGCCGTCGTCGCCGAAGCTGATGTTCGCCCGACGGAGGTCCCCGTGAACCAGGGTCATAGGCGCGTCGTCGAGGAGCCGGAGCCAGCCGCGCTCGACGACGAAGTGAAGGAAGAAGTCCGCGTCGTCGGGGCCGAGGAGCTCGAGGAAGCGCGGTAGGTACACACCCATCGGGGCAAACTCGTCCAGGAAGCTCCGCACCCAGGCGGGGCTCGTGGCGACTGCAGCCGGGCCGCCGGCGAGGGCCACCAGGGGCTCGGCGAAGATCCGGGTCGTGCCTGCCATGGTGGCCAGGGGAAGCTCGGCAAGACGCGGAGAATCCCAGTAGGCGGCGTGCAGTCGTGCCACGCCTTCGACCAGGGTGCGCTCATCGGCGTCGGTGAAGGCGCCCCGGGGCCGGATGCCCGCCGAGACATCGTGCATCCACATGCGGTACGCACCGTCCTCCCCCCGGTCCACGGCGAACATCGTCGGGGCGAGGGGCTCCGGGAGGTCTCGAGTCGCGCCGCTCTCGAAGAGCGCGACCTCGGCGCCTGGCGTACTCTCCATCGCCGCGTCGCGCCACGTGTCCCGGGGGAGGGTCTTCTGCACGTAGCTGCGCTCGACCCCGTCGCGAAAAAGAGCATCGAGGCGCACGACGGCCGCTCCGGTTCGGCCGCCGGTGAGGGGCGCCTTCGCGACGGAGACGACGTCCGCCGGCATGCCAGCGCTCTCGAGGGCGCTCCTCAGGGACTCCGTAGCCATGACCCGGCCAACCGTAAGACAATTAAGCAACCACGCGTCCCCAAATCCTAGCGGACTCAGTCGGGGCAATCGCGTCCACTTGCGTCAGTCGCCGAGCGCGCCCGCAGGGGCCGACCGAGACGTACCTTTTGTACGTCGACCGAGGTCCCGAGGACGTAAGCCGGCGGGGGTCAGCAAAAAGGCGAAAGGGCGACGTCAGTCGACCGGAGCTGGATTGCTGACCCTGGCGTGAGTGGGCGCGATTGCGTCAGGGCTCGAGGTTTTGGGCTCTCGGCCACCACGGATCCGTCGCGGCATCGGCGGGGATCTCGGTGCGGATCTCCTCGTCGGGGGCGACGACGATGGCGCGCATGCGCATGATCTCATCGGCGTCGAGGGGACGGGAGAGCATGGGGTCCGGGTGGCCGACGACGACCAAGGGCTCGTTGGTGCGGGTCTGGATCGCGTCGAGGCGGTAGGTCGTCACGTCGGTCACGGGGTCGCAGCTGTCGTCGGCGTTGGTGACGTCGCACGCCTCTTCCATGAAGCGGTCGGTGCCGAAGCCGTGGGTCAGGTCGAGGAGGACGGCGTTGTCCGGGGCCGAGGGGTCGCCGACGGAGTGACAACGGTCGCAGGCCATGAACTGGGAGCGGCGCCTGGTGGAGTGGGGGTTCATCGCGCGCTGGCCGAAGCCGGGCATGACGCGTCCCGACGCATCGGTGAACTCCCGCGGCATGTCGCGAATCTTCGTCGGCTCGCCGCCCTGGGTGACGGTCATGAAGAAGCGCTCCGCGGGCATCGAGGGCGCCATCTGGCCGTCGGAGTTGCGCATCAGGACCAAGTCGTTGAGCACCACCCAGCGGCGACCACCGGAGGGCCGGCCCGGGGTGAGCTCGCCGGTACCGTGCAGGCGACCATCGATGTCGAGGTCGACGGTGACGTGGCAGCCGTAGCAGCTCGGCACGAAGGCCGCGTGGCAGGTGTAACACT
>Ga0164313_10001109_pt1 | contig 23443 bp, 13 predicted proteins | sample GuaBasSedimGuay4_FD_113735 | JGI IMG/M metagenome (GOLD analysis project Ga0164313, IMG submission 113735) | Subseafloor sediment microbial communities from Guaymas Basin, Gulf of California, Mexico - Guay4, Core 4569-4, 0-3 cm | ecosystem: Environmental > Aquatic > Marine > Hydrothermal vents... | reverse complement strand
CCATCTGGCTTTCTGGGAATTGTCCGAGTCCAGTTCACCTCTGATCGGATTTACCGTAGGGGCCGGAGCGGATACGTGGAGTCATTGGCAATACAACAAAGCTGCGCAAGCGTTGCTTGGGAAAGAAACAATCTCCGCCGAGGATCTCGATCCTGCGAAATTTGTGGAAGATCAACGCCGCTATCTGGATTCATCCGCCCGAATCGAAGATGATGTTTGCCGAACGGCTATTCCGCTGGCTTCGATCCCCTGGATGGAAGCAATTCTGGGTTGTCCGATTCACTCATCCGGGACGAGTCTGAAAAGTAAAGAGATTCTCGATGACCCTGCGTCACTGAGTCCGGTTCAATTTGATCCGGCAGATCCTTGGATTCGGAAATACCTGCAGTTTATCGATGTCTATCATCAGTCATTCGGGGACTTGTACCCGATTGGTCAGTCAGTGATCCGTGGCCCATCCGATCTGGCATGTGCTCTCCTGGGGGCAGAAAATGCAACAATGGCCCTTGTCATGGAGCCGGAAGCAATGCGCCGACTACTTGGGTATATTACAGATCAGCTGGAAAAATTTCTTTGCCTGCAACTGCAACACTTACCGGTGTTCCAGGGTGGGTATGTGATCGGTCAGTATGAGATCTGGGCGCCGCAACCGGTAATTCGCATTCAGGAAGATTTTTCCGTGCTATATTCACCGCAGCTGTATGATGAATTTCTGAGACCCCTGGATGAACGGCTGGCAGGCATTGTCTCCTATAGTCTGATGCACCTGCATTCCTCTTCACTTTTCCTGATCGATAATTTTCTGGAAGTATCATCCATCAAAGCGTTCCAGGTCAGTAAAGACGCCGGAACTGATTCAATCGCAGCGATGTTGCCCGGGTTGAAAAAGATCCAGCAGGCTGAAAGACCGATCATCATTAAAGGGGTATTTGATGACCATGACCTACGGTTGATTAGAGAGAATCTGTCAGTGACTGGACTGTGTTTACAGCCGGTAGTATCAAATGTAGACGAAGCTGAGCAGATGCTGCCCCGGATACGAAGACTGTGGGGTGAGTAATTCTTTAAAAGGGCTCAGTCGAGCATGGCAATGTTAAGCGCCCTTGCGAGGGGAATCCAGGAGGAATTACGGTCAACTTGGCTTCGAGGGGGTCAAAGCACATATCTCGCACTGGCATGCAAGATAATGAGCAATGACCCCGTGGGCTGTTCTTCGTCGAAAATTCCCAGACCGGTGCTTAACATTGCCATTCTCGACTGACCCCTGTTTTCGAAGGCCTGCTTCTAGCGGGCAGAAGAAAACAGAATAAAAGAGTTAAAATTCGTGAATATGCTGGCTGCGGGGTTGGACCTTTCAGATATTTCGGCATGCAAGTTGCATGCATAGCCCCTATAAGGACGACTGTCCGAGTCGCCTCCCGAGTTCGGACGCCGTACGCCTCCCGTGAATCGGTTGAGGATGGGGAACCCCACCGGCCGCCATCGTTGCTGTGTGCAGGATCAGGGTGACCCTCCCGGACCTGTTCGAATCCGACCCTTCTCTGTCCCATATACCCAATTGATTACCCTATGAACTCGAACCGAAACCTGACTTGCACTCTGGCAATCTCCATTCTGCTGGCCACTGGAGCCGCGTATGCGGCCGAAACCGGAGCGACCGAAACCGAAACTGCCGGGACCAACAGCCCTTCTCCCAGTGCGGTTGAAGAGATCTTTGGAGGCGGGAAGGTCGACATCAACATTCGTGCCCGATACGAAGGTGTTGACCAGTCCAATGACCGGGACGCCAACGCCCTCACCATCCGAACGCGTCTCGGATTCACGACCAAGGCGTATAATGGCTTCAAGGGCAGGTTTCAGGTCACGAACACAACCGCACTGGACGGCGACGCCTATAACCAGGCCGGGTTGAATCCGGGAGGGGCGGATCGTGCCGTGGTGGCGGATCCCGAAGGCACCGATCTCAATCAGGCCTGGCTTGGCTACACCTGGAAGGCGACGGATTTCCTTCTCGGCCGCCAGCGGATCGTTCTGGACAATGCCCGTTTTGTCGGCGACGTGGGCTGGCGCCAGAATCAGCAGACTTTCAATGCGCTTTACATCAAGGACACCACATTCGATGGCTGGTCTCTTCATTATGGTTACCTGAGCCAGATCAATCGTGTGCTGGGCGAAGGCCATCCCGCCGGAACGTGGGATTCTCAGTCTCACATCCTGAATGCCAGTTACGACGGGTTCTCGATTGGGAAATTGACTGGTTACGGCTACCTGCTCGAGTTCGACAACGCCGCCGTGAACAGTACCTCCACGTTTGGCCTCCGACTGGCCGGCACGCACCCGGTGGGTAGCGTAAAGCTGTCCTACAAGGCCGAGTTCGCCTCCCAGAGCGACTACCAGAACAGCCCGCTGGATTACTCGGCCAACTATTACCTGGCCGATCTCGGGGTGGTCATGGACTGGGGCACGGTGGGTGCGGGTTACGAAGTCCTTGGTTCAGGCGACGGGGTCGGATTCAAGACGCCACTGGCGACTCTCCATGCCTTTAACGGGTGGGCGGATCAGTTTCTGGTGACGCCGAGCGACGGGTTGAAAGACCTGTATATCAAGGTCAAGGCGTCGTTGCCCTGGGAGTTGTCGTTTCTTGGCGTTTACCACGATTTCGATGCCGATACGGGTGAGAAGTACGGATCGGAAATCGACTTGGCCATTTCCCGGAAGTTCGGTGACACCCTTAAAGGCCTGATCAAGTTTGCAGATTTCAGTTCCGACCGGGACTCCCGACCTTCCGTGACCAAGCTCTGGGCCCAGGTCGAGTTCGCTTACTGATGTTCCCACAGCGTGTCCTCCATCTTGTCCGGGTGGAGCGCGGGAAGCCCTGAAGTTTCACGCGACGGAGGACAGGCCTTCGGCTGATGCCGGCGTCATTGCCGTTCGCTTCAGTGAGGGTCGCCAGCCTTCACGCTGCATCGTCAGTCGATGGGCACCTTGAAAAGATCGAGCGTGTCGAAGGAACCTTGGCGAAGGACGGGTTCAAGAGGGAAACTGGAGCCCTCATCCGAATCCCCTCCGACTGAGAAATGCGACCAGGTATCCTGTTTGCAGGCGAGGCTTTATGCCTCGAACACACTGGCCATCGAGGGATAAACCCATTCGGCATGCTCATGACAGGTTTCTCCTGCCTTGCTCATCAATTCATGTGTGTCGACCCACCAGGAGCCCCAAAAGCAGCAGGTCCCGTCCAAGTAATTGAACGGGACCCGTGCGACTGCGGCGGTGCAGATCAGTAGACGTCGTGAATCGTATTGTGGACGTTGAACTTTCCGGTCGGCGTGACCAGTCGCTTGTCCTTGATCACGGCCTTGAGGGTGCGGGTCTTGTCATCGACGATGACGATGGCAGATTCCTCCTCCTTGCCGCTCCAGACCGAGAACCAGACCTCGTCTCCAGCCTTATTGTATTCGGGTTGCACGACACGTTTCGCACCCTCACCCAACCCGGCCCATTCTGCAATCGGCAGGACCTCGTAGGATTCGTCCAAGTCTTCCGTGTTGAAGACCGCGATCGACTGACTGAGGGCCGAATCAGGGTTCAACGGAGTGTCGACGTAGAGATTCTTTGATTCTGGGTGGGTCTTGATAAAGAGCGAACCACCCCCTTGTCCTTTCAGAATCTGAACAACGCGCCATGCGTTATCGGGGTTATTGACCGGATCGGTTCCGATCAGGGTGACGTTCTCGTTGCCAAGGGCAGAGGTTCCCCAGACCGGACCATATTCCGGGTGGATGAAATTGGCGCCGCGACCCGGATGCGGGATCTTGTCGACATCGATCAGGGTGACCATGCGCTGTTCCTTAGAATCGACCACCGCAATCTTGTCGGATTGGTTGGCCGCGGTGAGGAAGTAGCGGAGGGTCGAATCCCAACCGCCGTCATGCAGGAAGCGCGCGGCATTGAGCGTTTTGACCGACAGGTTGTCCACATCCTGGTAGTCCACCAGGAGAACCCGCCCGGTTTCCTTAACGTTGACGATGAACTCGGGATGCTGGTGACTGGCCACGATGGCGGCCACCCGTGGCTCCGGGTGGTATTCCTGGGTATCAACCGTCATCCCACGGGTCGAAACGACCCGCAGCGGCTCAAGGGTGGGGCCGTCCATGATCACGTATTGTGGAGGCCAATACGCTCCGGCAATGGCGAATTTGTCCTCGAAGCCCTTGTATTTTGAGGTTTCGACCGAGCGTGCCTCGAGTCCGATCTTGATCTCGGCCACCACGGCCGGAGGGCTCATCCAGAGGTCAATCAGGTCGATCTTGGCATCGCGACCGATGGTATAGACATAGCGACCGGAATGCGAAACGCGGGAGATATGAACGGCATAGCCGGTCTTGATGATCTCGACGATCTCCTTGGTATCCCCGTCGATGATGGCAATCTCGCCCGAGTCGCGCAGGGTCACGGCGAAGAAGTTATCGATGTTCCGCGAATGCTGCGGTTCGGTCGGCCGATCCTCAACCGGGATCCTGACCTCCCAACTCGCCAGCATCTCGGGCATGCCGAATTCCGGCGGCGCCGGCGGTTCCTGCTGGAGAAAACGCGCCATCAGGTCGATGTCCTCCTCGGTCAACACGCCGGAAGTGCCCCAATTGGGCATCCCGGCCGGTGATCCGAAATTGATGAGCGCCTTCAGGTATTCGGTGCCCTTGGCCCGGGTGATGTCGGTGGTCAGAGGCTTGCCGGTGGCCCCCTTGCGGAGGACGCCGTGGCATCCGGCGCACCGCTCGAAGAAGATCTGAGACGCACGTTCAAACTCCGCCTCACTCACGAAGGGTGCGCCCGGACTGAGCGTGGTGGCCATTTCCTCAGCCGCCAACGGCGACGAAGCGCTCATCAATCCCAGCTCAGCATCCGTGGTTGTGGAATGGCGCTCGCCCTGTGCGAGATCACCGGTGACGCCTTCCGCAGCTCTCACCGCGGCTGCCTCTTCCGCCGTCAACGAACCGCCCTGGTTGTCCCAGCTGTTAAAAACATAGGTGACCACGGCAGCGACATCTTCATCCGAAAGCTGGCTCATGGCCGGCATGATGCTATTGTATTCAATTCCGTTCGCCACGAATACGCCGGTCTTGCCTTTGAGGATGTTCTTCGCTGCGTCGGCCGGTTTCAGACCGGCGAAGGAGTCCGAATTTGCCAATGGCGGGAAGGCGCCGGGCAACCCCAATCCAGTCGTCTGGTGGCAGGCCGAACAATTGGTCACGAAGAGGGCTTCTCCGGCGGCGAGGGCATCCGACGGGATGCGTTCGTTGACGACGGAATCGTCGGCAGCGTGCATCTGGGGTGCGGTCGAAGCAGCCAATGCCAGAACCGCCAGAACACCGAGTATGGCGCGGATCGGCGCAAAGCTCAAAACGAGGCCCCCTGTGTTGACGATCATTGATGATAGAAGTGTCGGAGTCTTGCGGATTCGGTTCTTATTCATGATAGTGGTTGGCGATGACCCGACCTTATAGAAGAACTGCCCGGGGTTACTTGATTCAGATCAATAACCCATGAAATCCAGGCGCCGGAGAGAATGTATTATGGTCAGTATTACAACTGATAAGAATCCCTAATTCTGAAGCGAACCTCAGGTTCATCGGTCGATCAGAATCCCAGGCGGGCACCGAAGGTCATGTGACGCCCCGGTTGGGTGAGTTCATCAATCGAAGGTCGGTACTCCCGGTCGGTCAGGTTAAGGGCTTCGATGCCAATCCACCAATTCTGCCGACCCTTCAGGTTCACTCCGAGGGACAGGTTCAGCGTCACCCAGGCGTCCGTCTCTTTTTTCGTTCGAATCGACCACTCGCTGGATCGGCCGCCGGCCGCCACGAATCCATCCAGGTACCAACTGAGATTTTCGCGGGCCTTCACTTCCACCCGGGTGCCGGCTCTCCCGGAAAGCTGCGGTTGACCAATCTCGGTGGTCGTGTGGTCAGGGTATTTCAGTTCCCGCCACAGGTAAGTGCCCTGGGCATAGAACTCGACGCTCGATCCCGGCCATCGGGCGGATAAAAGGGCTTCGACCCCACGGGACCGTGCCTGCTCCAGGTTGGCAAAGGTCTTCTCATGGGGTGCCCATCCCAACTCGGGCATCTCAGATCCCGGAACAGGCGTGATATAGTCTTTCGCCCGGGTCGCAAATACGGCTGAATCGAGAGTGAAACCCTTGCTCTGGTAGCGGAAACCGATTTCGAAATTCTCAGACTTTTCCGGCCGAAGATTCGGGTTGGGTCGAGTCGGCTGGGCCTGACCGAACAGCGATCCCGTGTGCAGGTGAAGAAGCGTCGGATAGACGTAGCCCTGTCCCCAAGAAGCCCTGAGGGCCATGCCGTCTTTGAGCTGATAGACAAGGGCCAGGCTGGCCACGGGATGAGAGTCTTGAGTGGTTCGAGGCTCAAGAGCTTCATCATTGGAGCGGATAAGGCGCGATGTGACGAAGTACTGTCGTATCCCGGCGATGATCTGGAGGTTTTGAACAGGGGTCCAGGTGTCCTCCGCGAAGAGAGCTGTTGTCGCTATCCGGGCATCGGTTTCCAACCGGGTTGGAGCCGGGATGGGACGGCCTCCAACAATGCGAACCCCCGTTCGATCGATCACCTTGTCAAGGGTGTCCTCCAGAAAGGAGATCCCGGCAACAAGAACATGGCGTTGGGACGGATGCCAGTCGGTCTGCAGATTGACCCCGAGTGTGCTGATGGTGTCCTCATCGTGGTTGAAATAGTCATAAAAGACGGGCGGCCTTGCCGGAGGCAGTTCGATACCGCCGACGTCCTGAGTGAAAACCCGATCGATTTTCTGGATGAACGCATCGAGATGCACCCGATCCAAACCCTTCACCAACTGCCAGCCATCGTAGAAAAACCCACCTTTTTCACGATCTCGCCTGGGCATATCGAGCACGTACTTGGAAAAGATGAAGCCGTCGACGAGATCATCCGGGACGCTGGCTTCGCTCGAAAGATTGTGGCGATCATAAACCAGGGCGAGATCATGAGCGCCCTTTGTCCAACCGAGGCGTGCGGTCAGGCCTTCGGACTCAGTCGACGAATCCGGCAGAGGACCCGAGGGTGTCTGTCGGTCGCCATCACGGGAACGACTCGCGCCGATTCGGTAGCTGAACGAGTCCTTCTTTCCGGACACTGAAAGATTCGATCTGAAGCCGCCGGTGGCACTGGTATAGGCTGCCCCAATCGAACCTTCAAACGGAGACGAAGCAGGATTCCGGGTGATGATATTGATCACGCCACCGGCGGCTCGCGATCCATAGAGGGTGGAGTGGGGTCCGCGCACAATCTCTATCCGCTCGATAAACGCCGGATCGATCAGGAGTGGGGGGCCATAGGTGGTATGATCGGAAACCTCCTGGCCATCGACCAGAAACAGGCTGCGTCGGGCATCCTCACCTCGAATCCTCAACCGCTGCATTCCCGGGAAGGCATTGTCGGCGATCATCACGCCCGGGACATCGCGGACCAACTCGGCGATCGATGCAGTGGGTCTCCGGGCAATCGCCTCATGCGACAGATAAGAAACAGCCACTGGACTCTCCATGACGGTTGTTTCGTATCGGGCAGCCGTCACCACATAGGCGTCCATCATCAATGCCGACTCCTCCTCTGCCTGTTGGTCCGCCGCCCAACAGGGTCCGGACACAATTGCTGCGGCCAGGCATCCGGCAATCAACTGCGTATCCATGAACGTGGTCGTCCTCACCATACCAGCTTTCCCATCCAATTGAAGTCGCTGCAATGCGCGCCTGAGGCAACTTTGATCTGAATCAAAGATAATAGGGGTCAGTCGATTAATCTTTAGTGGCGAGGTAAAGGACGTCAGGTCTTGGCTCTTGACAAGAGGTGATCACCACGGGCGCCGAACTGCCTCTTTGAGTCAGTCAGGGCTGACAGTGTCTTGTTCGAAACCGGAGTTTGGATCTCGAATTTCCGTCATCCGAGGAAAGTCCGGGTGTCTCGGAGAATTGGGTGGAACGAAATGTTATTTCGGGGGCCTTGATCGTTCGTTTCTGTCAAGAGTCAAGGCCTGACGCCTTCTTCCGAGTCTTGATAGTTACCCCCGATCGGAATCCTCGTGTCCTCAAAATAGTTGTCATCGATCAGGCAGGGCTGAGACAATTCCAGGAGCAGTGCCGGCCCGACACCGGTGAAGCAGTGTTTGACCAGAGTGGGAACTGTCAGCTGATCCCCCTTGGCCAGTTCCACGGTGTCATCAGCCAGCCTCACCTGTACCCGGCCCTCCAATAGGAAAAAGGTCTCATGCTTGTGTTTGTGATGGTGGGTCGGGCAGGTTTGTCCATCGCTCACGAAGAGAAACTTTCCGCAGTAACCGGCGGCAGTCTCATTGGCGATCCAGCTTTCAATCAGACCAACGGCTTCGAATTGCCCCAGACCGAAGTCCAGCACCAGGGGCTCGGTGTCCGGAATCGCGATTCCCCACTTTGCAATCTGCTGTTTGAAGCGAGGGAGGGCTGCACACCGGACATCATGTGAAGCCTCGATCGATTTTGCCTTTTCCAATTCATCCATGGCGTTGATTCCTTCTGCTACAGAACACTGTTGAGCAATCTCTAACCATCGGGCAGTTCCTGGCTAGTCCGAATCGTCCTGATGAATCTGAGTGGGTTCGAAGGGGTCAAACCTGAATGGCTGATGTCGGCAGAATCGCTGCCTCGGTACCTGCATTGGCATGCACGAATGCAAGGAATGACCCCCTCCTCTGACTCGATCGATCGCGGGAAGGTTAACGAGATGGGCGTTTGAAGGTTGATTGCCAGGGATGTGCTTCCTATGTTCCAACCATGACCGCGAAGACAGGATGAGCGATCGAAATGGCATTTTGGACCGGATTCGCACCGCCGGTGTGATCGGCGCGGGAGGAGCGGGATTCCCGACCTATCGAAAACTGGGCACGCGCGTCGAACACATCATTGCGAACGGTGCAGAGTGTGAGCCGCTCCTTTACAAGGACCGTGAATCGATGATCCAGGAGGCGGAAACCCTGATTGAGGGTTTATGCATCATGCGGGAGATCACCGGTGCTGGTTCGGTGACCATCGCGGTGAAGAAAAAAAACGAGGACGTTCTGGGAAAACTCCGCGAGTTGGCTGCACCGCACGATTTCAAATTCCTCGTTTATCCCGACGTCTACCCGGCCGGTGATGAATACGTGCTGGTCCAGGAAATCGCGAAAAAGATGATCCCGCCGGGTGGACTTCCGCTCGATGTCGGTTGCGTGGTGGACAACGTGGAAACCGTCATCAACGTGGCTCACGCAGCCGCCAACCGACCGGTAACGGAAAAATATGTGACCGTGACCGGCGAAGTGAAAACCCCCATCACCACGCGTGTGCCGGTGGGCACATCGTTACGGGACTGCATCGACATGGCCGGCGGATTGACCGTCGACAACCCGGTGGTGTTGACCGGCGGCGTGATGATGGGTGGATGGTCGGGCGACCTTTCGTCGGTGATCGAAAAGAACATCGGCGGTCTCATCGTGTTGCCCGCGGATCACCACCTCGTGCGGCGTAAGACAGCCTCCCGGCAAACCTACACCCGTGTCAGCCACGGACAATGTGATCAGTGTTCGCTCTGCACGGAATTGTGCCCGCGGTATATCATGGGCTATCCGATCGAGCCGCACCGGGTCATGCGCACCTTGTTGATGACCGGCGAAGCGAAGGCGCGCAACAGCATGTGGGCGCAATACTGCTGCGAATGCAATGTATGCTCGCTGATCGCCTGCCCGGAATCGCTTGATCCGAAGAACATCTGTGTCGATGCCAAGGCCCTTTTGCGCGAAGAGGGAATCAGCCGCACCCCGGAGGAACTGGAAACGCTCCGGCGGGGCGAACATCCGGCCCGCAAAGGGCGGGAGATCCCGATCTCCACCCTTTACACCCGACTCGGCCTCAGGCCGTATGATCGCAAAGCACCGTTTTCGCTCTCCAAGGCCGCACCGACCTCCGTAACCATCCCACTCGGCTCCCATGTTGGACGTCGTTGCGAACCGACCGTCAAACCGGGATTCAAGGTGAGCCGGGGCGAGACGGTGGGCTCGGTTCCCGATGACCAACTGGGCTGTCCGGTGCACGCCAGCATAGACGGCACGGTAACCGCGATCGACGAAAAAGGGATTCACATTTCAGGAACGCCACCACCATGAAGAGCGCCATAGGCATCGTTGAAACTTCCAGTATTGCCAAGGGATTTGAAGTCGCGGACACCGTGATGAAAACCGCCAACGTGGAAATCGTGGTCAACCGGACGATCTGCCCGGGGAAATACATGGTGCTGATCTCCGGTGAAGTGGACTCCGTCAACGAAAGCATCGAGTCGGGTGTCCGCGCCGGAGCGCATACCGTGGTCGATCACTTCGTTATTCCGAATGTGCATCCGGAAGTATTCCCGGCGATCAACGGGGTTGATGTCATTCCGGACCTGGGAGCGCTCGGGGTCATTGAGGCCTTCAGTGTCGCTTCGATCATCGAAGCAGCTGACGCGGCGGTCAAGGCCGCGTCGATCAAGTTCATCACCATCCACCTCGCGATGGCCATCGGTGGCAAAGGCTTCGTCACCTTCACCGGGGATGTGGCTGCAGTGCAGGCCGCAACCGATGCCGGCGCCGCGGTTATCGAGAAACGAGGCCTGCTGGTGGAAAAAGTGGTCATACCCTCTCCCCGCCCGGAGATCGTGCGCGAATTTGTCTAGGGCGCACCTGGGTCGGCGAAGTCGGGTAGGATTCGCGGTGCTGTCACCCAAAGCAGGAAGAGCATTTTGGAACTGGATTCTCCTTGCGGCGGCTGATGGAAACTTGGGCTACGCGGCTGCCCGGGAGGACAGCCCTCCACGCTGAAAGAGAATGGAGGGTCGTGCTTCTGTTTACGCATGGCTACGCCGTGACATGTCTGCGGCTTGGGCGGCGTGGGGAAATGGGGCTTTCCTCGACCGGAAAGATAGGTCAGGATGGACGGGATGAATCCGTGCTCCCACCACCGCCTTTTTGCCTTGTTCTCAGCTGCCGTCCTTGCCTGTGCCGTGGGTCGGGCTCAGTCGACGCCGGTTGCATCCGCGCCGGTCAGCGTTGTCGCGCCCGCCCTCCCGGAGGAGCCCGCGCTCCAGTGGCTCGATGTCACCACATGGGGGGTCGAAGGACGCGCTTGGCCGCAACTCGAACGAAAACGTTGGTTCGATCGCCTGCCCGCTGTGGCGGAAGGCGAGGTCACCCCGAAGGTCTGGAGACTCAGCCGCGACAGCGCCGGCATGTTGGTTCGCTTCAAGACCGACGCGCCGATGATCTGGGCAGATTATACCCTGCTCAAGGAGAGGCTGAACGGATCCAATATGACCCCCATCGGTGCGAGCGGCCTTGATCTCTATGCTCGCGACGAGACCGGGCAATGGCGCTGGGCCGGCGTGGCCCGGCCAAAGGGGAAAGCAGTCCGGCAACAGATCATTGATGGTCTCGCTCCCGGTTTCCGCGAATACGCGGTCTACCTGCCACTCTACAATGGCATCGAAAACCTCTCGATCGGGGTGCCACCCGGTGCGCAGTTCGAACCCCTTGCGCCGCGCCGCGAGTCCCCCATCGTATTCTACGGCACGTCGATCACTCACGGTGCCAGTGCGTCGCGACCCGGCATGGTGCACACGGCCATCCTGGGGCGTCGGTTCGATCGCCCCGTGGTGAACCTCGGGTTCTCCGGCAATGGTCGCATGGACGCGGCCGTCGGCGAATTGCTCGGCCTCATTGATGCGGCCGTTTACGTGATCGACTGCCTGCCCAACATGAACCCCGCCATGGTCCGGGAGAAATGTATGCCGCTCGTGAAGCAACTCCGCGCCGTACATCCCGACACGCCAATCGTGCTGGTGGAAGATCGCCGCAATACCAACTCATGGATTCGGCCGGCGCGGAATCTGTATCACACTGTCAACCACGCAGCGCTGCAAGAGTGCTTCGCGCAATTGCAGGCCGAGGGCGTCACCGGACTCTTCTACGTGCCTGGTGACGACCTGCTGGGTGATGATTCCGAAGGCGCCACCGACGGTTCGCATCCCAACGATCTTGGTTTCATGCGACAAGCCGCCGTCTTCGAAGCCGTGCTCCGCGCCGCTCTCGCCGGACCTTAGAGGCTGTCTTAAGCGGAACCCAGCGCCTTGCGCTTCTCCCTTCCGACCCTGCGGATCCGGGTTGGCGGTCAACCGTCCGCAGCGATCTCCGGTTCGCCGATCTCATCGATCCGCTCCAGAATATCCGGCCAACTTCGGCAGAACACCACGTCCGGCCCGTAGTCCGGGCTGTCCTCCCGACCGTCCTGCAACAGTATCGGGGAGAAGCCGTTGATCTCAAAATCCAGCAGATGCCTGACATCGTCGTCAATCAGGATGCTGGCACCGATCGCGGTACAGATCGTGGCTTTCGATGATCCCGCCGAGGAATGGATTTCCTCAATGCAGGAAATCACTCCCTCCCGAGTCAACCACTCCCGGGCAGAAGGAATGCTCGCCTCGGAGCGCGCCGTGACGATGTGCAACCGCGCGATCCTCGAAAGTGCCCGGAGAGCATCAAGAGCGCCGGGAACCTGATTGGCCTCCAGCGTACCGGTCCGGTCATACACACACCGTCCCATCCGGTCATAGGCCTCACGACCCACGAGCGGAAGGCATTCAGTATAGCTGCATTGCCAGGAAGATACAGCCAGACCAAGATGTTCATCGATCCATCTGACCTTCAGTCGATTCGCATCCCCAATGGTTCCGTCAAAGTCAATCGCGATTATCATGGTGATCAAAGTCCTCAAGGCCTGAAACCATGGCTCAGGTTCCAGACAGGATCGAATATGTGAACGCAACAGCCGCGGGCAAGAACGCAGTCCCCAGTTACCGACCCTGAGCTCTGTTCGAGTGCGGTATCGAACGCCTCCGAGGTCTTTCCCTGAACCCGGACCCTCGGCCGCGGTTTCCACCAGTCACCCATCACATCATGCCTGATGTGACCACGGGACGATCGGATCCCTCCGTTTTCACTGTCAAAAGCGAGAGTCCTTTGCCAACCTCAGTCATGACCAAATTGGGAAAGCTTCTTCTTTTATCTGTTCTCTTCTCCCCAGTCTCCCTTCTTGCCGAAGGCATCAGTGATTTTGACGGTCGATGGGAAATCATCCCCGGCAAGAGTATGGCCCTGGGCAGGGCTGGGGGATTTGTGCTCGATATCCAGACGAACGGTAACGACATGACCATTCTGAGGGAAAAAACCAGGAGAGGACGGGACCTGTCGACCACCTTCGATCTCACCCTCAGCCAAACCACTGAAAAGGAAATAACAACCTACCGCCTGCCTGACATTACTTATATGGGCGTTCGGATGAAAAAAGGGGATGTACAGACCTTTTCCGCAGAATACTCTGAAGAGACCGGAACTCTGTCCATAATCGAAGTCACGCCCGTGATGATCTCGCAGGGCTCAAGCTCGATAACCCAGGTCCACACCCTGAGCCTGAACAGTGACAGTACCTTGACCTACCGCATAACAAGGTCGAGTAGAACGGGCGGAGATGACATGCTATATACGCTGAAGCCTGAAAACAGCAAGAAGGCCTGGTATATGGAGCTGGAAGATGATTGGAGCATTGACAGCAAGCTCGATCAGAATGCCTTGCTGATCAGCCTGCAGGGTGTCGCCAACATGGACCACCCCAATCTCTATTTCATCTATCCCGAGACCTGGGATTTCAACTTTACGCCCCACGTTCTTGAGTTCCTGGAGAACCAACACAACTACACCTTTTCGAAGCTCAGGACCGCGGATCAGGCGGTCAGGACTTTTGCAGACTCGATCAACGGCTATATTGTATGGGACAAAGAGGTGCGGACCTCCCTGATCGTTGCCTTCACCCTGGCCGGCCTGGAGCGGGCGGTGGTTGTCTCCGAAGAGCAGATCCCGTTGATGGAGAAACATGGAATCTCCATGATTCAGGATTTTCGGGGCAAGTTTACCGGGCAGAGTGACTTCCAGATCTATACCTGGGCCAAAGCGGAGTATTGGGACAGGTGCTCAAAGGAGTGTGTGGTCTGGCTGGGCGGTGAGCATGGCAGAACGATGAAGCCCGGAGTCGTTGACTGGGGCATGCACAATAAGGCGTTTTTCCAGGATCTGTCCTGCAGAAAGACGGATGTTGAAGAGTATGCCATGGCGAGTGAACTTCTGTCCGAGTTGGAGCCCATGTCCATGATTTATGGCTGGCATTCCTACAAGAAGGACGGCGAGGGTGAATTCACCACGCTCTGCTCACAATACGGACATCGTATCAGCGGGTTGCATACGCTGCCCAATATGTCCTTCCTATCCCAGGAACCGGTTACTCCCGGTTTTGAATTTGAGAACCAGCACAGCATTGAAGCGGATCAGGAGTACAAGCCGGAGAACAAGGTCTATATTGCCTGTATTCAGACCGACTGCCTGGGGTTGGGGGCATGGACGCAGCCGGGTCGTGGCAAGATCCCTTACGCGTGGGAGGTGACGATGAACTGGAAGTGGATGGCTCCGGCCATGCTGGAATTTTTCTATAGTGAAGCCACCCCCAATGACTACTTTATCGGCTCATTGGGCGGGCCCGGTTACATGTATCCAAGAGCGATCCCAAGCGAAAAGCTTCCGACCCTGGTCGAGAAGGCGGCTTCCATGATGAAGGAACTCGACCTGAACTACTTTGAGATCATGGATCATGCCCAGCTGGGACAGAAGGAGTTCAACAGCAATCTGACCCTTGATATCATAGAGACCTATTTCAAGTACATGCCGGACGTAATCGGGTTCGGAAATGGCTATGGGCCGGCCAATACGTTTTACAGTGACGGGGATCGAACCATGGTTTCGTTTGATTATTATCTGTCACCGCAAAGATCTGAAGAGAATGCGGTCGCGGATCTGAAGGAGCTCATTGCCCTGAACAAGGAAACTCCATACTTTCTGCTGCTTCATGTCAGGCAGTGGAGCAATATTGATCGAGTGAAAGGCATTCTTGATCAACTGGGAGAGAATGTTGAAATCGTGCCTCTTGACCTGTTTACCAAGATGGCAAATTACTCGCCAACATTTAAGAACTGGTATCTGGAAAACAGAGACGACTAAGACAGCCTCTACCCCCTGACATTTCAAATGACCAGACTGGGATGAGGCAAAACCCCTATCCTCAATTCGAGGTGCTCTTATGAACAACAGACCGAATTACGAGACGCTGAGAGACGAGACAAAATTCAGTTGGCATGTCGGTGCGACCGTCAGCGCGTTGTTGGAGGTGACGGGCATACCGATCAAGGAGTTTAATCTCAATAGTGATGTCGGCATAGAATTGTATCGCAAGGGCCGCCCCATGCTTCGCGAGATGTTCGGCGAGGATGTTAATACGGTCGGCCTTTCCACGCCTCCGGTCAGCTACGGGCACATCAACTGCCTGGGGGCTGAATTGATTTTCCCCGATGGAGGAGAAGTCAATCATACCAAGCCGTTTCACACGCTGGAAGAAGGTGTCGAAAGTCTGAAGGAGAAAATTGACCTGGATTTTGCCACGGCCGGGATGACGCCGTTCTATCTCGATTACCGGAAGAAGATGTCCGAGGCTTTTGGGGAACCCTGTGGTTTCTGGTTCGGTTCGGAGGGGCCGATCACGACCGCCTATACCCTACGTGGAAACGACGTTTTCTACGACCCCTATGACAACCCGGAGCTGTTCAAGGAGTTCTTGAGGCTCCTGACCGACAGCATTGTCCAGTTCTTCCATTTCAAGGAGAAACTGGATGGTCGACCTCCGGTCAACCCGGATGGCGGCGGCATGTGTGATGACATTTCCGCCATGTTCAGCCCGGAGATGTGGCCGGAGTTTGTCCTGCCCCTTTTCGACCGATATTACTGCGGAATAACCACCGGGACGCGAAGTGCCCACATTGAGGATCTGCGGCCGAACCATCTGCCGTATCTCGAGGAGATGGGCCTGGTCAACTTCGATCCATCTGTCTCTCCGCGGATCAATCCGAAGATCATCAGAGACAGATGCCGTGTCCCTTTCGGGTGGCGGATAAGCGACTTTCCCTATCGAGCAATGGATTGTCAGGACCTCAGCGACTTCGTTTTCCAAGCCGTCGCTGATGGGGCGAGTTATGTCTTTACCCATGCGGCCGCGGCGATGTGCAATCCGGAAACGGTCAAGAAGGTGCATGCTTTCATCGCCGCTGCAAAAGAGTCGGCGCGGATGCTCGATGAAGGTGCAAGCCGCGAGGAGATCGGTGAATGCGTCAGCGCTGAAGGTAAAAAGAAATTCTGGGACCATTGGCCCGAGTGAATTGCCTCATAGGTTGATGGGGCCGTCGCCCTCCGCCTTGCGCTAAATCACATCCTGGCTGGGTTTTATCATGACCAATGCCGACTGAATGGCCGGGGTTCCGAGTTCCCCTGCTCTTTGCCCGGGCGCCGCGGTCGCGATAATGAGCTCGTATTCGCCCGTGGGCAGCACGCGGTTGCCGTCCGGGTCGACGAGTTTCAGAGCTTCCGGATCAACGCTGAACTCAACCTTTCGGTTCTGTCCCGATGGGACGACCACCCGCTTAAAGTCCTTCAAAGCGAGCTTGGGTGCATGAAATGGAGGGTTTTTTGCTCGGACATACAACTGGACGATCTCTTCACCGTCGGTCGAGCCGGTATTGACGAGGTCGACCGATACCTGGATCGGATCGTCACCGACCCGATCGGTTGAAACGCTCATCCCCTCCAGGCTGAAAGTTGTGTAGGTGCGTCCGAACCCAAAGGGAAACTCGGGTTCAGTTTCGAGGTAGCGATAGGTGCGTCCACGCATCCCGTAGTCGTTGAACGGTGGAAGATCGTCGATATGCTTATACAGTGTGAAGGGGAGTTTGCCGGAGGGTGCGGTCAACCCGAACAGGATTCGCGCGATCGCTTCGCCACCTGCTTCCCCGGGATAACCGACCCAAAGGAGGGCGTCGCAGAGTTCGGTTGCCTCGCCCAATACGATTGGACTGCCGCCGAAGAGAACACCGATGATTCGGCAGTCGCGTTCTTTCAGGGATCTGAGGTATGCGATCTGGTGTTCGGGCAGCCCGGGGTCGGGGCGATCACCTTTCTCCCCACTGGCCAGGGCTTCTCCTTCCTCCCCTTCCAACCATGGCGTCAGTCCGAAGGCCGCTATGACCACATCGCTCTGGCCCGCTTCGGTCTGGGCGTAGTCGATTGGGTTTACATTGGGAATCTCGGGTCGGAAACCGGCGCGGTACTGGGTCTGAGTGTGGACCGGGGCGTGTCGGGCAATTCCTTCGAGCAGGGTGGTCGCATTGCCGCTCACGCCGTAGTAATTACCCAGAAGGACGTCGATATTGGCTGCCAGTGTGCCCACCACCAGTATCGATCTGACATCCTGGAGGGGAAGCAGGTTCTCCTCGTTCTTCAGGAGCACGATCGACTTTTCCGCGGTTTCCAGGGCGAGGGCCCGGTGCCTGTCGCAATTGATGACTTCGGGACCGATCGAAGTGAACGGGACCTCTTCAGCCGGATCGAAAAATCCGAGTCGAAACCAGGTGCGCAGGAGCCGGCGCACGCATGGATCCAGGTCTTCCTCGGTCAGGTGTCCTTCCTTGATCGCTTCGGGGATCAACTCGTAGGTACTGCCGCAGTTCAGGTCGCATCCCTTGCGAACGGCCAATGCGCAGGCTTCCAGCGGTCCGGTCGATACACGGTGGGTCTGGTGGAAGTCGCGGATCGCCCAGCAGTCGGATACGAAGTGGCCTTCAAACTTCCAGCGTTGCCGAAGCACCTCTTCGATCAAAACCGTATGGGCGCAGCAGGGCTCTCCATTGACGCGGTTATAGGCCCCCATGACCGCTTCGACACCGGCCTTGACCAGGGCTTCGAAGGCGGGCAGGTAGGTGTCCCAGAGATCGTGGGCCGGAATTTTGACGTCGAAGGTATGTCGTTCCGACTCGGGACCGCTGTGCACGGCATAGTGTTTGGCGCAGGCGGCTGCTTTCAGGTACTTCGGATGGTCACCCTGCAGTCCCTCGACGAAGGCCACACCCATCCGGGCGGTCAGGGTGGGGTCCTCTCCGTAGGTCTCCTGACCGCGGCCCCATCTCGGGTCCCGGAAGATATTGATGTTGGGCGACCAGAAGGTGAGTCCGAAGTTCTGGCCCCGTTGACCGTGGCGTGCCGCCTCGTGGTGAATGGCCCGCCCTTCATCGCCGATCGCCGAGGCGACCGCTCGCAGGAGATCGTGGTCGAAGGTGGCCGCCATGCCGATTGCCTGTGGAAATACCGTGGCGCGACTCGCCCGGCCGACGCCGTGCAGCGCCTCGCTCCACCAATTGTAGTCGGGGATGCCCAGCCGGGGCACGCCTCTGGCCTCGTGCTGCATGATGCCGGCCTTCTCTTCCATGGTGAGGCGCCCGAGGAGATCCTCGACCCGTTCTACCAGCGGTGCATGTGAATCGCGAAACAGCATGGACACATCTCATCGTAGACTGACCCATGGGACCAGAGAAAATCGGCCCCTGCGGCCAGAGGTAAACCGCACCGAACTACGGTCGCATCAGTTCGCTGGCGGTGCCTCGGGCGGGTCTGCCTCCTGGACACGGATATCTCTTTTTGGATTGGGGATTGTGATGCCTTCGTCCTGGAAACGTTCGAGGATCTTCTCGTAGAGTTGGCTTGTCGTCGTCAGGCGATCGCTCAGTTCGTTCAAGTAGGCAAAGCAGTTGTATCGAATCGAGAAATCATCAATTTCCTTCAAGAACACGATCGGGGGGGGGTTCTTCAGCACATTGTATTGAGAGCGAAGGATCTCTCTGAGAATTCGCGACACCTTGCCGGTGTCACTGTCGTGGGACACGGCGACCTCCAGTGAGATCCGGGTGGTGGCATCGCTCAATGTCCAGTTGACCACCTGCCCCGTGATGATGTCCTTGTTCGGAACGATAAGTTCACGCTTATCCCATTGGCGGATCGTTGTACTGCGGATTCGGATACGAGTGACCGCGCCGGAAGTGTTCCCGATCGAAACCACATCGCCCACCCGGATGGGGCGTTCAAAGAGCAGTATGATTCCGGCAAAGAGATTCCCGAAGATCTCCTGGAGACCGAATCCGAGCCCCACCGTCACCGCTGCGAGCAACCATTGAATACTTTCCCACCGGATCCCGGCGATCACGCTGCCCCAGATGATGCCGATCACGACCACGAGGTACGACAGCAGGGTGGACAGGGCGTAGCGATTTCCCTGGGTGATCCGCTTGAACTGGCTGAAAACCAAAATCTGCAGGATTCGGGGCAGGTGAATCGCCAACACAGTGGTGGCCACAATACACACCAGAAGGCGGATACCCTGGCTGAGGGTGAGGAGCACGTTCTCACCGGAGCCGATAAGTGGATTGGTGCCCAGGTGACGAAGCGCCGGCACCGTATCCGCCCAGATCCATCCAAAACCGACGATGAACCCGAAAGTGCTGACGATGCGGGCGAAATCGCGGGATTGATTCCGGATCTCCCGCCAGGCTGAACCGGTCCCTGAATGACCGAAGACCGGGTTCTTCCGCCGGATTTCCCGCCATTCCAGGAGGGCACGCAGCCGTTGGGCACGGGAAAACCGACCGATGGCTCCGCCAATGATGGCGAGTACCGCAACAAGCCAAAGGGTCTGAATGGTCCGTTCGAAAAACGCCCGAACCGCCACGGAATATCCGATCGCGATCAAGACGCCGAGGTAGCCGGGCCAGGCGATCAACCCGAGGTGCACGATCCGGCGGATGAAGGGCTTTCGAAGGAAGCTCCTGCTCCGCTGATGATTCAGAATACCGCGCCGCGGATCGAAGATCTGATGCAGCGCCAGGATGATCAACACCACTCCGACCAGAGTGACAAATCGGCTTCCGGTTCGCTGTCCGGTAAACAATCCGTAACGTTCGAGGACGCCTGATACGAAGAAGACGGCGTAGGCGGGAAAGACATAATGGAGAAAGGTTCGCCGAATTCTGGAGCAGATCGCCGCCGGCCACCCGAACTGTAAACGACCCATCCCCTTGGCACCGCAAAGCCTGGTCAGGAGAACACCGAAGGCCACCGCGACGGCCAAACCGGAGGTGGCATCGCGTATGGGGTGGGCGATGGCGTTTTCAATGTCCGGTGCATCCAGGACCCAGCCAGTCCCGAGAAGAACCATCATCGGCAGCACGGCGACGAGACTCTCATAAAGGAACGGACCGACAACATTGAGAAATTGTGTCTCCCGCAAGGGCACGGACTGCAAGGCGGTGACCCTTGCACGGAGCAGGCGCACTGCGGCGACGAGCGCGGCGATGAGAATCAGTGAAATCCAGAAACGGTGTTCGCTCTTGTAGACGGATTCCTCAAACAGTTTCGGTGTCTGCTCTGACACCTCCTTCATCATACTTGGAATCAGCAGCAGATCCCGCCGGTTGAGCACGGTCCTGTCGGGTATCCAGAGCGAATTGGCGACGGCGAATTCCTCGAACGAGAGGATGCTTACACCGACGGATTGGATCGCTGTATCGAGTGAAACGAGCACATCGAAGTAACGGTTCGAATCCGACGTCAGGTCGTCCAGGATTTGCAATCGTTGCGCGACCAACTCTTCGAATATCTGCCGGTAGATCTCCGATTTCAAATCCTCGCCGTCAGCAGCGGACTCATCTGCCAGATCGACAAGTTCACCGCGCTCCAACTCGAGTTCAAGAATTTGGATCTGGCGCTGGCGCATGCTGCGATTGATCCCGGATCGGGTTCGTTTGACGTCGCGGTGGTCAGGCATGCGCAATTTGGCCCGCTGGATCAGCGTGCCGATCGCGGGCGAGTTGCCCGCAATGCCCAACCGTCTCTTGATCGACTCAAGGGTATTCCTGATATCGGTCGCTTCCTTTTCATAAAGACCGACCCGTTCCTCCATTTCCGCACGTTCGGTTTCGATTTCACGACGTTGCTCAAGCCAGATCTGATTCTCTTCGGCCAGCTTCTGTAATTCAGGATCCTGAAGGGTGGCCATCCGCATGGCTTGCCGGGCTTTCTCCTCCTGGGCGAGGAGTTCAATCCTCCGCTGTTCGGCGGTCTGTTCCGTGAGAATGGCGACGCGGGCTTCGAGGTTGTCGACCTCGACCCGGCGCAACTCGTCTTCTTTCTCAATCAACGACCGCAACGAATCGGATGAGGAAACCGACAGCTTGGTCAACGCCAGTTCCGCTTCGGCGTTTTGACGACGGGCCCCGAGGAATAACTTGGCGACATCGCTGGTGGCCGATTCGGCATTCAGACTCCGAAGGAGGGCCTCCAATTGGTTCGTGCGATCAACCTCGACCAGTCGTTTCTCGGGCAGCCCGGACAGTTCGTTTCCCAGCGCCTCAAATCGTGCCCTTGCATCAGCGAGTTCACTCTTGCGTTGAGATAGCTGCTGTTCGATGGCCTTGAGCTCATCGGGCAGCGGCGGGTAGACAGGGTCTTTGGTCGCTTCGAGGGCAACCTCGAACTCAGCGAGCTGGGCGTCGGCGCTGTCCACGGTGGCCTGCAGGTGCGCCAATTCCGCGATCCAACGTACCTCGGCACGGAGTTCCGATTGGGCTTCGGTCAGGGCCTTGTGTTCGTGCGAAGCAGGTTGGTCCGGCCCCGGTGCCGGGTAATGGCTCAATTCCTGGTCGATCCGTTCAAGGGTGAGGGGTTCCTTCTGAGGAGCTGGTCTTGCTGAAGGCGCCGGTTGAGATTCAGGCTCTTGAGCTGCTTCTCCAGCCGTTGGAGTCGGTTCGGCGGACGCTTGATCCTCGGCGCTGGTTGGACCGGGGATCAGCAACCATGCCAACAGAAATGCCGCCGACGCGGGTAATCTGCAGATGGTTCCAGCCCGGGAGAGCATGGATACTGGAGGCTTCATCGGGAGAAGCATTAACAAAGCAACCACCCAAGGTCGAGAGGTCATATCTTCCGGTCCGGGTCCTGAGCAAGTGGTTGTCGGATGAAGCCTGGTGGATGAACCAAGAAGTTTTTCAGGTCGAAGACGGCGCGCCAGGGACGACGCACCCTACCATGTGGCCACGGGGTCATTCCTTGCATTCGTGCATGCCAATGCAGGAATCAAGGTTTGACCCCTTCGAATGGCATTCGGTCGAAGACGTCGCGCCCAGCCGCTTCGGACGGTACCATCAGGTGAGCCGATCGGAAAAAACCGATTTGGAGCTCCACTAGGGATTCAGAATGGTGTAGGCGATGTGCTGATTTGGGCGCTCAGGAGTGGCGATGTAGTAGCAGACGAACACCCGACCATCGGGAAGGGTTACGGCCTTCGGGTAGCCGAGGTCATAGACGAGGCCGTCGTCGCGCAGGATGATCTCGTGGCCCCAGGTTTTCCCTCCGTCCGTACTCGTTTTGGCCCGGATGCCGAAAGGGTGACCGCGGAAACCGTAAACCACGACCAGGGTGCCGTCGCTGAGTTTGGCCAGGGCGCCGGGGTTGCCGTTGTGGTGGCTGATATCGGTGAAGGCGACCATGCTTTGCTTGGTCCAGTTGTGACCATTGTCCTCCGAATATTCTGCTTCGACCCAGTTGACGTCGAGTCGTCCCAGTTCTTCATTGTCATGGGCATCGATCCTCCTACGAACGACTGAAAGCAATTCGTGATCCTGCAATCGGACGGTGGAGGGCATGACGGAACGGACACCGTAGGGATACGCGGTCATCCATCCCTGGAATTCCCAGGACAGACCGCCATCGTTGGTCCGGGCGGAGAAGGCCCGATCCTGCAATCCGGCCTGGACCGAGGGCGCCTTGGCCGAAAGGAAGACCAGGAGGGTGTTCTCGTCGTCGATCAGGTAATCGGTCCTCGAGGTCAGGGGATTTTCGATTCCGAAATCGGGGAACAGAAAAGGCCCCTTCCAATGATGACCCCGGTCATCGGTATACCAGAACAGGTTGTCCCGGCTTCGGAGACCGAAATCGGGATTGGAAAAAGCCATGGGCTCTTCAAGGACCTTTGGATCCTTCTTTGTGAAAGCCTCGGTTCGGATCGTTTCCCAGGTGTTTCCGGCGTCCAGGCTTCGGGAGAGAACGGTATGGGCGGGTTTACTCCGATCGTAGGAATGCTGGTTGGGGTAGTAATGGTAGGTGAGTTCGGAGTGCATGATGAGGATCTCGTTTCCCCAATTCCAGATCCCCCCGTTTGCCGGCCAGCCGGCAAAGCGGCCTTCCTTGTGAAAAACGATGCCGTGGTTCATTTCCAGAGCCGCCGCGTGCGAGATCAGAATGGCTGTCAGCAGGACCAGAATACGGAGTAGAGATTTCATGATTGTGACTATGGAAGTTTGGTGAAAGGGGATCAATCTTTGGATTGCGGATT
>Ga0164313_10001108_pt1 | contig 23449 bp, 21 predicted proteins | sample GuaBasSedimGuay4_FD_113735 | JGI IMG/M metagenome (GOLD analysis project Ga0164313, IMG submission 113735) | Subseafloor sediment microbial communities from Guaymas Basin, Gulf of California, Mexico - Guay4, Core 4569-4, 0-3 cm | ecosystem: Environmental > Aquatic > Marine > Hydrothermal vents... | reverse complement strand
TACAAGCGTGCGTTCTTCTTCAGGATGACCAACGAACCATGCAACTGCCAGCGCCAAGTCTGAACCTTCATTCTTTGAACCGTCATTCCAAGCCCCTTTCCTTGCACTCGCTCGTGAAGTACAGGAACACGTCCTCCAGACTGGGTTTGTGGTTGCTAAGACCCGTTATCTCCAATCCCTCCCTGTCTGCCAATCGGACGACCTTGGTCACCACTTGACCGTGGAACTTGGTGTACAACCGAAAGGTACGGTTGTCCACGGCAACCTGTGACACGCCTGCTATCGACTCTAACTCATTATGCTCCGGCATAGCACCGGCAAAACACACCTCGACGTATTGACGGGAACTTATAGTGGAACGCAGCTTTTCCAGAGAGTCTGTGGCCACAATACGTCCATTGTCGATTATCGCTACACGTGAGCACATCTCGCTAGCCTCGCTCATGTTGTGGGTGGTCAAGAATACAGTGAGGCCATTCCGGTTTAGATCGCTCACTGTCTGGCGTATCAGCCTTGTACTCTGGGCGTCCAGTCCACTGGTGGGTTCGTCGAGAAATAATACTTCAGGACCTGTTACCAACGCAGCACACAGCATAAGCCTTTGCCGAAGTCCTTTGGAGAGCACGCGGGCTTTCTGTCTTTTCCTCTCCAATAGTCCGAGTAATTCAAGCAACCGCTCTGCTTCCTGGAAACATCGATGTCGCGCAACACCGTGCAAATCCGCCATCAGCATAAGATTCTGCCAGACAGAAAGATCGAGGTAAACATTCGCCTCTTCGGGGACGACGGCTATATGCGTTCTCGAAATCAATGGCTCTTTACAGATATCGTGACCTTGTATTGTAGCCGTACCCTCCGTGGGGTTGATCACGCCTGTAAGCATGCGCACTGTCGTTGTCTTGCCGGCTCCGTTGGGACCCAAAAAACCAAAGACCTCGCCTTGGTATACCCTGAACTCCACTTGGTCCACTGCGACAAAGTCACCAAACTTACGTGTCAGTTTTTTAGCTTCGATAACGGCTTTCATTTATAATCAGTTATACTATCCCTCGGTTTTAAATTACTAAAACGGGATCACCCCACTATGCCCATTTCATTTCTCTCTAAAAGCCACGGCCGGATTCCGATAGGGTTTTTCAACATTGAAACCGACATGCTGCTCATGGACCGCTACTTTTTCTTTTCCACTGATTTTTGTGAGTGGATCATTGCACTACCCTATGACTTTTATATCCTCACGATCAAGAACATGGTGCATTTTTCCGGCGAATCGCCTGCCGATAATACCTTCGAGTTCCCTGCTCACGGCAGCCAGTCTGCCGGGGTCGATCCCTGTTTCGATTCCCATCTGACCCAACATGAACACGATATCTTCCGTGGAAATATTTCCGGAAGCACCCTTGATAAAAGGACACCCCCCCATGCCGCCGAAAGCGGTATCAAAGTGTGAAATGCCGACAGCCATAGCTGCGAGAACGTTGGCCAGTCCCTTACCTTCTGTATCGTGGAGATGCAGGTATACGGGGATTTCTCCGGCCAGTTCATGCACTTTTCCAGATAACGCCTGGATAGAATTCGGGTTGGCCATGCCCGTGGAATCGGCAAGGGTTATCTCATGAATTCCCATGTCCAACTGCTCCTTGGCCATGTCGATGACGACATTTTCATCGATTTTGCCTTCAAAACGGCAACCAAATGCGCATTGAAGACCGCCACAAATGATCAGTCCCCTCTCGTTGCCCAGTCGCACCATTTCCGAAAACCGTTTGCGGGCTTCGGGCAGGGATGCATTGGCATTTTTCCTGCTGTGGGTGTCACTGGCGGATATGGATGCACCGATATGTTTCAAACCGGCATCGGCAGCCCTCTGGACTCCTTTTTCATTTAACACAAGTCCGCTGTAAACGATATCTCTTGAATGGTCCAGTTGTCGGCAAACGTCTTCTGCATCGGCCATCTGGGGCACCAGTCGCGGGTGCACGAAGGAGGTCACCTGGATACGTTTTACACCGGCGTCGGCAACTGCATTGATAAGCTCGAGCTTTTTATCGGTGGGTATGATGATCTTTTCAGGCTGCAGCCCGTCTCGCAATCCCTGCTCTTCAATAACGACATGCGTCGGATAGTGCATCATCCACTCAGCCTTTCACTTGAAACAGCCTTTTCAGGGGACATGATATTAGTCGGATGAACCTATTTTAATTAGGGTACGGCCCGGTCTGCTTCCGCAGCAGACCGGAACCGCTTGTTTAAAAATTTCGGTTAGGCTTCGCGCCACATTTCACGGGTAAAGGTGTGCCAGAAGGTCGGATGAACTTTGATGTTATGAAATTTGGCGTTGGTGATATCGATGGCTCTAACCCAGTAACTAATGCCAATAGGACCGCGCTCCTGCATGATATCTTCCATTTTACACATGACTTTTCGTCGCTTTTCCACATCCAGCAACGTCTCCGCTTCTCGCAGAAGGGCGGTGAATTCATCGTCGTGCCAGCGCGTTTCGTTCCACGCACCAATGGCTTCTTTTGTATAGGCCAACGGCAGAACCATAGTGGCAAGGGGGCGGTGGGTCCAGCCTGTGATGCCGAGGTCCACTTCCGTCCATCGATCCCAGTATCCGCCAGGATCGGTGATATCCAGCCGAATGTCAAAACCGGCCGGTTTGGCCATCTCTTTGAGTGCCTGGGCGATTTCTCCCTCGGCTTCGTCGTTTTTAGTAGCAAGATTTACCTTCAACGGCAGTTTGAGACCCTTCTCGGAAGCATAGGCAGTCAACAACTCCCGAGCGCGTTTGGGATCATATTCAGAAATCGGCTTTTCACAGTATGCCGGATGCGCCGGAGAGGTGTGCGAATCGATGGCCAGGGTCCCCAATCCGTAGCCGGCCAGTTGAAGTATTTTTTCCCGGTTCTGGCTTAATTTGAGAGCGGTTCGGACCCGGTTGTCGTTCCACGGCGGTAAGTCAACACGCATACGGAGAACATAGGTATAGGAACTGTCCACCCACCGCACCTTGATATTTTTAGAACTTTTAACCGCCAGATAGTCAGACGGGCGTGGAATGTTCATAGAATCCACCTGTCCGGCGTGCAACCCGGCCAGGCTGGCATCCTTGCCCATGGAAACATAGATCAGTTTATCCAGATAAGGCAGGGCCTTTCCGTCCGCACCCATTTTCCAATAATCTTTACGGCGCTGCAATACGGCGCGTTCGCCGTCAGCGAATTCTGCCAGCGTAAAAGGACCGGTACCAATGGGCTGTTTAATGAAGTCCCCCTCGAAAGTATGCGGCAGGATACAGCCCGGATAATGAAAAAGATGTTCGGGAACACCGATATTGGGGGTCTGCAGATGTAGACGAACCTGGTATTCGTTCACCTTTTCGATATTCTGACTGCCACCCCAGTAGGAAAGTAGGCCCAACATCGAAGATCCCACGTCCTTATTCAACCACTGGTTCATGGTAAAAATGACGTCGTCAGCGGTCAACTCAATACCGTTGTTGAATTTCACACCCTTTCGGATATAGAAATCCCAAGTTTTCAAGTCCTCACTGGCTTTCCATTTCTCGGCCAGCCAGGGTTTGGTGATATTGTCAGGACCGGTCTCCGTCAAATATTCCGCCACCTGACGAACCACGTTGGCGCCTTCCGACCATGAAAGCCGGGCTGGATGGTCGATCAGTTGAAGCGGCATCCCACATTTCCATACCCCACCTCTTTGTGGTGTACTTCCTGATGCCATTGCCCGCCCCACCGAAAATGGGGATACGAATGCACACGCTGCTGCTGCTGACATTCCGAGCAGGGTGGTGGTGCGCAGAAACTCGCGACGGGTAATTCTCCCTCGCCGAAACAGTGCCTTTAGTTCCGGGATATAGGGGTGCGCTTCCTTTTTCGACTTTTTGATGATCTCCATTAATTGTCCTCTTTTCGCCCACCTTTTGGAGGGTGGTTTGAACGGTAACCTTATTAGGGTAAATTGTCCATTGACTATTATATATTTAGATCAGAGTCAGGGTTTCAACACATAGTAGTAGAATCAACGGACAGATATTGGATGATAGTCTATTGTCTGGATCACCGCCTCTCCCGCTCGGCGCGTCGGATAATCTCGTTTATTTCACCAAGCACCTGTGAACCCAGAGGCTGCCATAAAGATTTAATATGCTTGATGGTATGTGTCTCTGCAAGGAAATTACCGCCTGGGCCAACTTGATTGATCAGGTCCAATGCCAAAGTATCTTCGTCGATTCGGATCGGCCGTATATAATGTTTGAGTGCCCCAATGATTTCATCCGCCAAGGTTTTAAATGCCATACTCGAGCTCAATAATTTGGAGATAGAGGACTCAACATGTCGCAGAATAGTGATAGAAAAAAACTAACAAGGGGGTTAAAAAAGATGTACAAGTTTTTTATTCGACGATTTGATCTATGGTGATGTCGAGGGTGATGTCGAGTTTTTGGGCCTCATTGAAAAAATATTTTCTTTCAGCGGCATTGAGTACTTCGGGTGCAATAGCCCCTTTTAATTCGATCACATCATTGACCATCATTTTGGTGAAAATAAATGCACACTGCCCGGTCAGGTAGGATTCATGGGTAAGCCCTGATTTTTCAAAAGCCTCAACCAGGCCGGGTGCATTGACATAACTTGTTATCCGGATAGGCTTGCCATCCTTTTTTCCTTCAACCAATACCTGGAAAGCACCTTCTTCCGAAATAAGGCCGCCATCGATGATTTCCTTGATTTCTTCCTGGTATTTGGGTGCCGGCGGTGCATTCTCAATGGTCAGGTCAAAGGGGATATATTTCATCCCGTTGTGCTCTTTTTCTTCAGTTGACAGAAACCCCATGTTATAGAGCGCTTCTGAAAGTTCAACATGGGGGCCGCCATACCGGAAGAGAATGTTCCTGGCACCTTTGAGGTAACGCTCTGCATTAATCCCCAGGGTGATCGGCTCCTCATGATTGTGATCCACCATGCGAATGGGTTTGTCGATGCCTTTGAAGGTCATCATGACAGGATTGGCAAACGGCTTCGTCTGGACAAATTTCCCATTTTCAAACCGCGTCGGGTTTTCGCCCATGTCTTCGAATGCAACCACCGGCGACCACCAGAACGGGATAAACTTTTTTGACCAGACCCCTTCGTAGACATTCATCTCAATACTGCCGCATGAATCCATCATTCCCGTGGATTCCCTGACAATGACATTGACAAGACCCGGTGCACTCCCGGTGTTGGTCATTGCTAAAACACCTTTTTCTTTGAACTTTTTATCCTGCTCGGTAAAGATGAATTTTGTAGCCTGACAAGAGGTTTTACCCTTGATATACGTCATACAAAGGTCTTGATAACAGGCCCCAACTTCAAGCGCGGCTTCCATCACATTCAGATTGAACTGGATAGGTAAGCCGTTCACAATAATGTCTGCATTGTCGGCTGCTTTGACAATATCATTGACATCGCCGGCATTGACCTGGACAGCAGTTGCTTTTTCCAGGGTCTTTCCAAGTTCAGCGGCTGCCTTAAGATCATAATCCGCGCAAATGATTTGAGATACATTTTCTTCTTCATTCAGGCGTTTGGCAATAGTACTTCCCTGGGCGCCGACACCGATAATCATTACCTTCTTCATTATTTCCCCTTTATCAGCACGTTATAGCATAGCTGTCCATGGTCATTGTCTTGGCATACAGCTTGGCGGATTCCTTGAACGGACTATTTTAATATGGCCCCGAGCTTATTTATGGTGTCCTGGGGTGTTTCACCAAAAAAATCCGCTCCAATTTTCCTGGCCCACTGTTCGGTCGCCACCGCACCACCCACCATAGTCTTGATTTCACCACGCAAACCGGCTTCTTGTAACGCCTCCTCCAGTTTTTGCTGGCCGATCTGGGTGGTGGTCATCATGGCCGACGAGCCGACCACATCGGCTTTGAGTTCCCGGGCTTTTTTCACAAACTCGGCAATCGGGACATCCCGTCCCAAGTCATGAACCTCGTAGCCTTGTACACGCAACATCGTTACGATGATGCTCTTGCCGATATCGTGAATATCTCCTTCAACCGTACCAATTACGATGATGCCCAATTTTTCTTGCTGCTTATTCTCGGGCAATGCAGCCTCCAGGATCTCAACGGCTGCCGTCATGGCTTCGGAAGCGATAAGAAGCGCCGGTAAAAATATTTTCTCACGATCGAAGAGGTCTCCCATTTCGCGAATTCCCTCGGTAAAACCTTCATTGATCATATCAAGCGGATCCATGCCGTCCTCGAGGGATTTTTGGGCTATTTCCCTGGCAGCATCATCATCTACATCCAAAATGGATTGGGCGGCTTTCTTAAGCCAGTCGGATTTTTTCATTCTCTACCTCTTTTTACTCCGCGCTTTTCACTATCCGCTTAAGCTCCTTGATGAGATCTTCCGACAAGGGATTCGGATCGTGGGTTCTTAACAGTTCAGCGGCCCTTTGATTTGCAGATTGAATCAAGCTTTTTGAGCCTCTTTTCTCCCATGCTCCTCGCATGCGACGATCAATGATCGTTGCTTGAACCTGCTCGGTCTCTATATTGTTGAGCGTGTGCCGCTGTGTTAAAAAGTTGTTTCCGATGCCGACCTTCTTGATCAGATCCAGGCCCATCAGCTCGTCATCCAGGGAAACGCCGTTGACGATTCGTTTCACCATGGCGGCAATCTCATCGTCCATTACCAACTGGCCGAAGCTAAAAGTCATGCCCGCCTCGAGCATGCCCGCTCCATAAATGAGATTGGCTCCTGCCAGAGCAGGGAGCAACGCGCTGATGGATTTTTCGTGACCTGCCTGGGCATCGGATATCTTAGAATCAGCCTACCCCCCGGCGACATAGCTGGGTATACCGTAGAAATTCGCCAGACCGGCCGCACCGGCACTGATCATGGCCATCTCAGGTACGCCAACGACGGCTGTTGCCTGTTGCATGTCAAGCGTCGTCGAGGAGCTGCCGTAGATAACAGGGGTTCCCGGGTTTGTCAGCTGGGCCAGGATAATTCCGGCAAGCACCTCTGCATTATGCATAACCAGGGCTCCTGAGATGGAAATCGGGCTCGAAGCGCCGGCCATGACCATACTGAGAACATTGACGGGCAACCAGTGCTTGGCCGCTTCAATAATCACTTCGGCACTGGATTCAATAATCTGCAATGGACTGGTCGGGCAGACGGAAAAAGATACAATCGGCCTTTCTTTTAATTTGTCCAGCCCGCCGGCAACCGCTGCGGCCATTTCGATCAACAACTTTGTTCTGGCTCCATCTTCTGAATCGGAAGCATAGTGCTTGGAACAATTGGTTAAAGCGGCTTCGAACATGTGCAGATCATATGATTCATCCGGTTTGTCACTTGCGGCAACCGGCGCTGTCAGGATATCCATGTGGGTCAATGCATCCGTCAGACGAGCAATTTGGGCCACATCCTCTTTGGTGGATTCCCGGATTTCTCCGGTCTTCAAGTCCTCTGTCAACACCCCCACGCCAAACGTGGTAAATCCCACCTGCTTGCCGCCCATCATAAAATCGTTCTCAGGATCTCGACCGGCCAACAGAATATGACTGGGGCACATCGATATCGCCTGCGTCACGACATGGCCTGGAAATTTCACCACCCGGGTTTTCTTATTTACCCAGCAACCACCGGCCTGCAGAATATCCAGGGCTTCATCGCAGTCCATACTGACGCCGGTAGTCCGCAACACATCCAGTGTGGCGGCATGAAGTTTATCCAGACCATCCTTCGTAAACGTCCTCAACCCCCAGCCGGTAGTCATTTGGGTCGAAGCTACCGCGCCTTTTCGCATTTTTTCCTCCTTTCTAAGCTGATAGTATAGGTTCTACTCCAAACACTTTGGAGACATGGGTCCAAGATGTTATTGGAAAAATTCTGTCCAGCGCCTAATGTGTCCGGGCCAGTTCGGTCAAAGCCAACAAATTTTCCAGCGGCGTACCGGGTGCTACGGAGCAACCCGGAGCCAGAATCTGAATTCCATCGGCAATCAAAGCCTCGCACTCTGCCTTGACTTCTTCCGGGCTTTTGAAATAAAGCGTGGTGGCGCTGTCGGCGCCTCCCATCAGTATGACTTTCGATCCACATTTTTCACGCGCTATACGGCTGCTGGCTTTGGGTTCGATGCTGAGAACATCGGCACCGGTCTGACCCATCCACGCCACGATTGGATCCACCTTGCCGCAAATGTGAAGTATTTTGGGAACTGAAAGTGCTGCGAATTGTCGCTGTTGATATTCCAGGACGACTTCCTGATAGGTTTTGGGCGTCAACAGGGCCGGTGAAGAACTCATGTCCTCGCAGCAAATAATATCGACGCCGGCATCGATAAGCGCTCTGCCCAGCATGGTTCCGGCCTTCTCCCCTACCGCTATAAACGCGTGTATCTTTTTGGGCGCCTTGAAGGTGGCTTTAAGAAGAATTACCGTCTCCAGCAGGTGACCGGCAATTGAAAACGCCCCCTGTATACCACCGATGACCGGGACATCATCTCCGACCTCTTTTTTCAGAATCTTTACGGCCTTGAGCAACTCTGGAATTCTTCCGCGGGAAAGAAAGTCATCCGGTAATATCGGCGTATCATCGATTTGGTAAGGCGGTCGCGGTTCGATCCCGGGAATGCCTTCCACACCTCCTGACTTTAACTCGCAGCCGAGCGCTTCGGCTTCAATTGTTTGGCAAAATGGGACCCGGACGGCATCAAAACCCAGAACCGAGTGGGCGGCCAAGGCTTGCTTGGCCATGGCCTCACCGTTGAAATGGGCCTCCGGCCAGAAGGCCTGCACTTTTTCCATTTGGTCATAGGTTACCGTGGAATTGGCCCCAAAACAAGGCATATGGTCGCATTTCTGATGATTAAGCACGCGCATCACACGCTCTTTAGCATTCATCGCTATTTTCCCATTTTCTGTTTTTGTATTATGGCATCTGTCAGATCAGCGTTAGGACTACATCCGGACCTTGTTGCTCTTGGGATCATAGACCGGTTCGAGATGAATCTTGATCGGAAACATCTTTCCGGCAACATTGATTTCATATTTTCCGTCCATGATCCACGCGTCATCGATGCCGTCGGGATGTTTCAGCCAGCACATACCGATGGAGCAGCCGTTCACATGCGAATAGGCTCCGTGCGTATTTTCGGCGGCCAGCACCCCATCGCGATAGATGGGTTCGTCGTGGTAAACCAGGGGCCCGGGGTCTTCTATGGAAAACATGACCAGCTTGCGCTTCAATCCGGATTCCTTTTGTTGGACAAGCACATTTTTGCCGATAAAATCCGGTTTTTCCAATTTCACACAGAACCCCAACCCGGCCTCAAAAGGGGTATCATCCGGCGTAATGTCGGCACTCCAGTGTTTGTAGCCTTTTTCCAGCCGCAGTGAATCCAGGGCATGCAGACCGACCGGCTTGAGATCGAACTTTTCACCCTGCTCCATCAGGGCGTCGAATACATTGTTGGAAAACTCCGCAGGTATGTACAGCTCCCATCCCAGTTCGCCCACAAAGGACATGCGTATGGCCAGGGGGCGTGCATAGGCGATATCGATCTCCTGTGCCGTGGCAAAAGGGAACGCCTGATTGGACAGGTCTGCATCGGTCAAAGTTTGCAAAAGATCCCGCGACCTGGGCCCCATGATGGCAAGCATGGTATAACCCGAGGTTACTTCGGTCAGGGTCACGAAATCATCCTCGCCAATATGGCGGTTGATATAGTCGAAGTCCCGTACGCCGCAGGCGCCCGGGCTGACGATAAAGAATTTGTCTTCAGCCAGACGCGTGACCGTAATATCCGCTTCGATACCGCCCCTTTCGTTGAGCATCTGCGTGTAGACCACTTTGCCGACCGCTACATCCACATCATTGCAGCAGACATATTGCAGTGTCTTTAAAGCATCCCGTCCCTGAACCAGAAATTTAGCCATGGAGGAGAGATCGTAGACCCCTACATTTTCCCGAATCGCCATGTGCTCTGCCGCCGAATATTCAAACCAGTTCTGGCGGCCCCAGCTGTATTCGTATTCCGCCTTTACACCTTCGGGGGCGAACCAGTTGGCCCGTTCCCAACCGGCCACTACGCCGAAGCAGGCCCCGCGTGCTTCAAGCCTGTCGTGAAAAGGCGTCTGCCGGACGTTGCGGGCGGTCTCCGGCTGTTTGAACGGCCAGTGATCCGCATAGAGGTTACCCACCGCCTCGACGATGCGGTCATGCAGGTAACGGCTATTTTTCTGCCAGCCGTAAAAACGTCGGACATCCACAGCCCACAGATCCGCTTCCGGATATCCCTGATCCATCCATTGGGCCAGGGCCCAGCCTGCGCCGCCGGCGCTGGTGATGCCTACCGAATTCATGCCGGTAGCCACAAAAAAATTCTTCACGCCAGGCATCTCGCCCAGCATGTAAGCCGTATCGGGGGTAAAACTTTCCGGCACCGTTGTCAGGCTGTTCACTTCCGCATCCTCAAAGGCCGGTACCCTTATTATGGCAGTATTCATGAATATTTCGAACTGGTCCCAATCTTCCTGGAGTTGGGTATATTTAAAATCATCCGGAATACCCTGCATACCCCATGGTTTGGCCACCGGTTCGAAACCGCCCATGAGCAGACCGCCCATTTCTTCTTTGATATAGATATAACCATCCATATCTCTTATATAGGGCATGCCTTTATAGGTCCCCTCGATGGGATTGGTTGTCATGTGCATGTGCTCAGCAGCATACAGGGGAAAATTCATGCCCAGCCGCTTGCCGAGTATGTGTGACCACATACCGGCGCAATTGACCAGGTATTCACAGGCGATATCGCCCTGGTCGGTCTTGACCCCTTTGACGGTGTTCACACCCGAAATGATGCCCTGCTGGAAGTCGATGTCGATTACCTTGACATTCTCGATGATTTTAGCACCACCCGTCCTGGCCCCTTTGGCCAATGCCTGGGTCGTGTCTTCGGGGTTGGCGTGTCCATCGTTGGGCTGAAACCAAGCCGCTTCGAGATCGTCGGTATGCAGCAGGGGAAACATTTTTTTGGCCTCCTCCAGGCTGATCTCCTCCATCTCGATACCGAATGCACGCGCCATCTGCATGGATCGATCATATTCTTCCTTGCGCGCCTTGGTCTGGGCCACCCGGATGGAGCCGGAGCGCAGATAACCGGTCGGCTGTCCGGTCTCTTCTTCCAACCGGGCATAAAGATCCGAGCCATAGACAGCCAGCCGGGTCAAGGCTGCATTGGACCAGAGCTGGCCCATAAGACCTGCCGCCGCCCAGGTCGTTCCGGAGGCAATACTTTTGCGCTCTAAAACGACGACATCTTTCCAACCGAGTTTACATAAATGGTAAGCAACACTGCAGCCGACGATGCCACCGCCAATAATAACCGCCTGTGCATGGGTAGGTAACTTTTCTGCCATGGGGTCCTCCTGAATGATTTAAACTAAAGCATGTCAATATTCCTATCAAAATGCCCGATTGATCAGGCAGCCAACATTTCCTTAACTTTGTTCACGCCGTCCTGCGCATCCGCGGCATAAGCGTCTGCACCGATCCTGGCAGCCCACCGGGGCGTAACCGGAGCGCCGCCCACCATTGTTTTGAAACGATCGCGCAAACCTGCAGATCTTAATGCCTCTTCCAGGGTTATTTGCTGAGTCATGGTTGTCGTGAGCAGCGCGCTGGTGCCGATAACGTCGGCATCGACCTTGACAGCCGCCTCGATGATAGTGTCAACCGCAACGTCACGTCCCAGGTCATGAACAGTAAATCCGTTCGCCTTGAAAAGTGATACCACGATGCACTTGCCGATATCGTGGACATCCCCCTTTACCGTAGCGACAACTACCGTTCCAATCTCCCCTTTGACTTCACCCGTTCCGATCAGCGCTTTATCGACCAGATCGGTTGCGGCTTTCATGGCATCTGCTGCCTGCACCAACTCCGGAAGGAACATCTTGCCACGGCTAAACAATTTACCCACGTCATTTAGAGCAGGAATAAAGGCCTTGTCCATGAGTTCCAGTGAATTTCCGCCATCGGCTATGATCTTTTCCGTCAATTCGGCCACTCCGGCTTTATCTAACGCGATAAGCATTTTTTTTGCATCTTCGATTACCTGCGGATCTAGCATGCTACTTCTCCCTGATAATGTATTTTTGTGTGAATGTAAAGACCCTGCACCTCAGCTTCATCGGCATTCTCGCCGAGATGCAGCGTTTTCATTCCTGGTAAATTAGCTTCAGCCGATCACTTCCTTCAGGGCTTCCTCAAAAACACCCAGCGTAAATGCGGCATCCGCATCACTGTGTGAAGCAGAGATAAACCAGGGTTCGCGGGAGTCGACATCGGGCATCACTCCCTTCTCGATACATGTCATGATGACATCTTCATAGAGCCCGTGGTCCGAATCGTTCCAGTCCCTGAATTCATTAATTTTTTCATTTTCGGTCAGGAGAACGCCGCACATGGATGGCGGTCCCTGAACCACACCGGGAACACCGAGCGTCTTGAGAATTTTTTCAAAGCCTTCCATCAGCAGTTTGCCGTGTGCATCCACCTTTTCGAGCGCGCCGGCTTCGATCTCATCCAGCACGGCGCATGCAGCGGCCGTGGCCACGACGTTGGCGCAGTAAGTGCCGCCGTGAGCGATTTTCTGGTACCCGATTTCACCCATAATCTCTTTTTTACCGGCAATGGCCGCCAGGGGAAATCCGTTGGCCAGCGCCTTGGCATAGGTGACCAGGTCCGCTTGAATATTAAAATACTCCTGTGCCCCGCCCTTGGCGATCCTGAAACCGGTCTTTACCTCGTCAAAAATCATGACAATCTCGTATTTGTCACAGAGGCTGCGTATCAATTCCAGGTAGCCGGGTTTCGGCATTGTAGATGCGCAGTTTCCCAGCAGGGGCTCCACAATGATGCAGGCGATATCGCCCCAATTCTCCTTGACTTTTTTCTCAAGAAGCTCTTCGTCGTTAAAGGGGATGGACATGATCAACTGGCTGATTATCTGGGGAATGCCTGAGCCGTGGGGAATGAGCACCGGTGATCTGCGATACCCCACTCCAGGAACCGGCGGTTGGCAATTCCACAAGGTGTAATCATGAAATCCATGATAGGCCCCTTCAAACTTGAGCACTTTATCCCGGCCGGTAAATGCTCGGGCAATCCGGATAGCATGCATGGTTGCCTCGGTGCCTGAATTGGCAAACCTGACCAGGTCGACATTGGCCAGCTTCCTGATTTTCTCGGCCGCTAAAATTTCATATTCATGGGTCATTGAAAACGCATTGCCGATTTCCAGGCCTTCCTTAATTTTTTCACTCACCGATTCATAGGCATGCCCAAGAATCACGGGGCCGAATCCAAGGCGATAATCAACATATTTTTTATCATCCTGATCCCAAAGGTAGGCCCCTTTGGCTTTTTTCAAAATGAGCGTTTCTTCATCACCCCAGTACCTGAAATTTGAGTTAACACCGCAGGGAATGGATTCCACTGCTCTTTTAAACATTGCTCGGCTTTTTTCTCCACTTTTCAAAATTGCCTCCTCTCGAATATAAGGGTTTATTAATTATCGCTGCCCGAAAAGGGCTTAGGAAATTTTTACTTTTATACAGCACGATTTGTGCCAGCATACAATTATTAAGATAACCATATGTAATTATAACATATAATAGCAATTCTGAGCTCTCTCATAATTTCTCATATATGAGACAATAGTTTTTATTTTTGTGGGAATAGGAGTATAAGTATTTGATTGTTAAGCAAATGTAAAATAAATCTCAATTATAATATACGCGTATCATAATTAAGATTTTTTGCGGGTATAAGGGATGAAAGTTCTGCGGAGAAGGTTATATCATCTATTTTTTCTATTCATTGGATGCCCAATTTTTTCAATTTTCGGTACAGGGTTGCCCGGCTGACATGCAGCGAATCGGCCAGTTTGTCAATCCTTCCGGGTAAATTTCCTATTTCATCAAGTTTTTCCAGCAGAAGGTTTTTTTCGTAATTTTGAAGCAAGGCGTCCAGTGACATGTCAGAGGGCGTGTTGGCCTGCCGTTGCCGTTTTATCCGCGCCGGCACGCTATCCATCGTAATAATATCTTGGGTTGTCATGCTGGCCATATACTCAACGGTGTTTTCCAGCTCGCGCACATTTCCGGGCCAGCGATATGATACAAATAGGTCTTTCACATCCTCGGAAACGCCATTTATCAGCTTGCCTTCATTGCGGCAGTATTTTTCTAAAAATCGTTCCAATAACATTAACATATCCCTGGTACGAGCACGCAATGGCGGGACATGGATCGGAATGACGTTCAGTCGAAAAAAGAGATCATTGCGGAATTCATTTTCAGTGATCATACTTTCGAGATCCCTGTTTGTGCTGGCAATCACCCTTGCATTTGCGGAAATTGGTTTTACGTCGCCAAGCCTTTCCACCATTTTTGTCTGAAGAATATGGAGTAATTTAGGTTGCAGGCGCAGTGGCATATCACCAATTTCATCAAGAAATATGGTCCCGTTATGGGCCAATTCAAATTTTCCCGGCTTGCCCCCCTTTTTGGCACCGCTAAAAGCGCCTTCACGGTAACCAAACAGTTCGCTTTCAATGAGATTATCCGGTATGGCACCACAGTTGACGGGAATAAAAGGACCGGCCAGGCGTGGTCCTGAATGGTGAATTGCGCTGGAGACCAGGCCTTTACCGGTGCCGGTTTCACCTGTGATAAGCACGTTGGCGTTGCTCTGGGCAACCTGTAATACGGTCTCTCTCAATTTGTGCATGGGGAGACTTTCACCCCAGATGGAATCAACCCCGACCCGTGGAACCGTTACAATCATATCATAGGCTTTTTGGCGAACTTCGGCAACGTCTCTAAAAGATGCAACCGCACCGACAACATCACTGCCCGATACAACCGCATTGACCGTAACCATAAATTCCATGGCATGATTTGCCGACGGATAGGACTCTTCATGCCAGTTATATCCGACGCCGGTGTCCAGAACACCAATAATCGGAGAGCCGGGCCAGATTATAGAAATATGTCTACCGATAATATCACGTTTGTTGCGCCGGATCAGGTTGGCCCCAATCTGGTTGCAATGCATGATGGTTCCATTTTTGTCGACAGACAGCATCGCATTGTCAATCGATTCGATAATCGTGTGAAGCTGGTTGGTAACGATGATATTGTTATGATGGGCATCGGCTTCAATGGCATTACCGGCAAGCAGTTGGCCCATACGCAGAACGAATTCCATGAATCGGCGCTTGCGACTGAGAAGGTATTGCCGTTGCTCTTCGGTTACGGCCACCATCCCTATCACGCCCAGCGTTTTACCGTGTCCGATGATGGGACAGCATATTTCAGCCAGTTCATCGATGGGTCCCGACTGAACGGAAGGATCGTAGAGGGGATCGTTGGGGGCGTCCTCTACAATTTCAGCTTTGCCTTTGGTAATGACCCTGCCGTAAAGATAGCCGGCATGCAGATCTCCATCTTCTTCTTTGAAGCCCACCCTCTTTTTGAATCGACCGGTCCCGGCAACAACCATCAGCGTTTCATCAACGATAACCGTGTCTAATTCTATAATGGCGGAAATCGCTTCAGAGATGACCTGCGCATCCGCCTGGATGGCTTTTAGTTTAGATAATTTTTCCAGGTATATCGGCATATTTTACGCTCTTAAAAAAATCTTAATAGTGATACTCAATTCTTAATTATGAGACTTTTTAGAAATCACCATTTGATTTAACTGCTTAGACGGATTCATATTAAAGTCGGACTGAGATTATCTCATTAGTGAGATAATTGCAACCTTGCCTTTATTATTAATTTTTACTACTATTATAGATGGTTAATATAGTTTTTTCATTGTGGCATAAAACGTGCGTTTATAGAACGTCTTGACGAGGTGAATTAGCATGGCAGAGAAGAAAGAAACTATTTTACGGGAAGCAACGCGTGCCCTGGAATTCATATCTGAAGACCGATTAAGCCCCGGTGACAAAAAACAGATTGTGAGTGAATCCATCGAACACTTTAAGGAGGAAAATAATGTCGGATCAGATTTTGATCAGAATGGGAGATGGGGAGCGCATCTCGATGTCCCCCGATGAAGTAAGAGAAGACCTATTGGCGGGAACACAGGATGCTGCCGAAATGGGTGAAATTCCGCCCTTGACATCCGATGAATGCGAACACCTGTATGAGATATTCGCCGATCCAAACCGCATTGTAAGTGTTTCCCCCGGTGAAGAGGTCATAACCACCGATGATGGCGCCTCGGGTATCATGGTCGTGGACCAACCCGATGGCGGAACGGCCCTGCCCATGGGATACTTCAATGCCGTGTTGGCATTTGAACGTATATGCTGCGCCGATACGGCGGGCATGGGTCATTACGATTACAGCTGCAAGCCCATAAAATCGATTATCAATTACGAAAAGCAACGCTACTACATGTATTCCCAGGCCACGACGATCCCGCTGATTTATGGCACCCAGCCCAACCTGGGACTGTACTTCCAGCCGGACGGCCCCTTTCCCAACGCTGCGGAACTGATTCCCCAGGGCAAAATCGAGGAAGCCCGCCGCGCCCAGGAAATGGCCGCCGAGGCCCTGACCGAAGACCTGGTTTTTTGTGCCAAGGAACTTTACGACGTCGGCTGCGACGGGTTCAATTTCGATACCAGTGGATCGGCCGGTGACGCTGATTTTTGCGCTACGCTCAAGGCCGTGGCTGAATTGAAGAAAATTGCCCCCGACATGGCCCTTGAAGTGGGCATGGCCAGTGAGTTTGTTCTCGGCCTTCACGGGGAAATCGAATATAACGGCAAGCGCCTGGCGGGTATGTTCCCCCACGAACAGGTCAAGATCGCCGAGGAAGCCGGGGCAGATATTTTCGGGCCGGCCATAAACGTCAGCGCGACCGAATCCACACCCTGGAACCTCGCCCGTGCGGTGACGTTTGTCAAGGAAACGGTGGCTGTTGCCAACATTCCGGTACACCCCAATGTCGGCATGGGGGTATGCGGGGTTCCCATGACTGAGGTTCCACCCATTGACAGTGTCACGCGTTCCTCCAAAGCGTTGGTGCAGATCGGTAAGGCCGACGGTTTGTAGGTTGGCGTCGGAGATCCTTTTGGCATGGCAACTGCCCATATCATGGCGTCGGGTATGTGTGGCATTCGGACCGCTGGAGATCTGGTGGCCTGGATGCAATTGACCCGACAAATGAAAATTGATGCGGCCAAGCAGTACGTAGCCGAAAAATTGAAAATTGACGTTGCGGACCTCTGCAATGAAGATGTCATGCAGAACGTGCGTAAAAAATTCAATATCGGCAATATCTGTGCTGCCGCCGACGGTGTCAAAGGTATAACGGCCAAATCCAGAATCGCCGATTTGCTGGATATATCGATCAATTCGGTGAATCTGTTTAAAGCCAAGCTCAACGCGCCCTTGAATTAGGTGCCGGAAGCCGGCTCACCTCCCGCGACAAGGGGACTCTTATCCAGTGGGTGCAAAATTATGTGGACATTCTTTAGAATATTTTTTACGTTCCTAAATACGGAAATGACGGAGCAACCCCTGGGCGACAATCCGCGCCCGGGGCAAATTGGCAATAACAACTTCAAAATTGGAGGTTATGTGATGATCAGGAAACGTATTTTTTGTATTCTCTTAGCTGCTACGATAGCATTGTTTTTTTCCGGAGCACCCGCGGCGTTTGCCAAGGAAGTTCTCCACGTATACAATTGGTCCGATTACATGGATGAAGGGCCCGGCGGCCCGGTTTCCGTTTTCGAAAAAAAGACCGGCATCGAAGTTACCTACGATGTTTTTGACAGCAACGAAGTTCTGGAGGCAAAGCTGCTTTCCGGGAAAACCGGATACGACATCGTGTTTCCTTCCAACAACTTCATCGGCCGTCAAATTGAGGCCGGGGTGTTCAGAGAACTCGACCGCTCCAAGCTGAAAAATTTCAAGCATCTCGATAAAGATATCCTGAAAGTGCTGGAGATTGTGGACCCGGGCAATAAATATTCCATTCCTTATATGTGGGGTACGACGGGGGTGGGCTACAACGTGAAAAAGGTACAGGCTGCCTTTGGTGGAAAAGCACCGGTGGACAGCTGGGATCTCATTTTCAAGCCTGAAAATGCCGCTAAATTGAAAGAGTGCGGTCTGGTGATGCTTGATGACCCCAGCGAAATCCTTTCGATGACCCTGCACTATCTGGGTTTAGACCCTAACAGCCTTGACGCAAAGGACTACACCGACAAAGCGCTGCCCCTATTGAAGAGCATCCGTCCTTATATCAAGTATTTTCACTCATCGCAGTACATCAACGACCTGGCCAACGGCGACATCTGTGCCGTGATCGGATGGTCAGGCGATATTCTGCAGGCGCGTGACCGTGCGGACGAAGCCGGGGCCGGGGTCGAAGTGGCCTATTCGATCCCCAAGGAAGGTGCGGCGACGTGGTTCGACATGATTGCGATTCCGTCGGATGCCGACAATGTTGGCAACGCCCATAAATTTCTTGATTTTCTCATGGAACCTGAGGTCATCGCCGGAATTACCAACTACGTTTCCTACCCCAACGGCAATGCGGATGCAATGCCGTTTGTCGACGAAGCCATCCGCAACGACAAGGCGATCTATCCCTCGGCGGAGACCATGAAGGGACTTTTTACCATGAAGGTGATGCCGCCCAAAATCTCACGCGTCAGGAACCGGGTTTGGACTACATTGAAAACCGGTCTATAAACACTTTAGGGTTTGCGCAGAAATAAGCTCGCAAATTTTCAGCGTTCAGGCGCCCATTCAGCAAGGCACAAAAATGCAGGAATATCGGGCATATTTCGAATTTTTGTAACGCCGCTGAGCGGAATGGATGGGCGCTGAAAATGTGAAATTATTTTTGCGTGAGCCCTTAGTACAATTTCCTGCCATGCATCAAATCATGATGCATGACAGGAAATTCGTTTGTAACCGTACCATGGGAGCACCCTTATGAGTCAACCAGAAACAATGACCGAATCCGCGACGGACGAGGCTTCCGAGGCCTACATCCGAATCCGAGGTGTCACTAAAAAATTCGATGCGATAACCGCCGTGGACAATGTCGACCTAAACATTCGCAAAGGGGAAATTTTAGCGCTTCTGGGTGCATCCGGGTGCGGAAAAACCACTTTGCTACGGCTGCTGGCCGGCTTCGAGATACCCACTGACGGACAGATTGCCATCGACGGGGAAGACATGCATTCGATCCAGCCGTATAACCGGCCGGTCAACATGATGTTTCAATCCTACGCCCTGTTTCCCCACATGAATGTTGCCAAAAACATCGCCTTCGGCCTGAAGCAGGACCGGCTTTCCAGGGCGGACATAAAAACGCGTGTGAACGAACTCCTGGAGTTGGTTCACATGAAATCACTTTTCAATCGTTTTCCTCACCAGCTTTCAGGCGGCCAGCGCCAGCGCGTCGCCCTGGCGCGCAGCCTGGCCAAGAGCCCCAAATTGCTGCTTCTGGACGAACCCATGGCCGCTCTGGATAAAAAACTCCGGGAACAAATGCAGCTGGAGGTGGTCAACATCATTGAAAGCGTCGGCGTGACCTGCGTTATGGTTACCCACGATCAGGAAGAGGCCATGACCATGGCCACCCGGATCAGCGTGATGCATGACGGCAAGATCCTGCAGACCGGCACCCCCCATAAGGTGTATGAATACCCCAATTGCCGCCGGACAGCGGAGTTTATCGGCACTGTCAATATTTTCTCGGGAACCGTCATCGAAAATTCGTCCGACCATGTCATCATCAACGCCCCTGAACTCGATCGGGAAATATACGTCGACCACGGAATATCGGGCGCTGCAGGAACAACGGTATGGGTAGCAGTGAGACCTGAAAAAATGGTCATCAGCACAACCCCGCCGACCGGTAATTATAACCATGCCCGGGGAAAAGTGGAAGAGATCGCCTATGTTGGCGGTCTGTCGGTCTACCACATAAAAACACCAAACGACGTGGCCATACGCGCCACCCTGGCCAACGTGGACCGCCTCGCCAAAAACCGTATCACCTGGGATGATGAAGTCTATCTTAGCTGGCAACCAAGCGCAGCCGTGGTGTTGACATGGTAAAATCCCGATGGAAACGATTCCTGCCTTCCGGCCGAATGACCGTCATCGGCATCCCTTTCATCTGGCTGCTGCTGTTTTTGGTATTCCCCTTTGCCATCGTGTTCAAAATCAGCTTTGCTGAAATGGCGATAGCCAGACCGCCGTTTACCGCGCTTTTCGCTTTTGCGGAAGAAAAATTGTCCATCGCCTTGAACCTGGGCAACTATCTTTTTCTGCTCAAGGATCATCTCTATGTCGCCGCCTACCTGAGTTCGCTGAAGACCGCCGCCGGGGCCACCTGCCTGGCCCTTTTGGTGGGATACCCCATTGCATACGGTATGGCCCGCGCCCACCCGGGACTCCGGAACCTGCTATTGCTGGGCATCGTCCTGCCAAGTTGGACCTCTTTTCTGCTGCGAATCTACGCCTGGATAGGCATTTTAAAAACCAACGGTCTGATCAATAACCTGTTGCTGAAATTGGGCATTATCGATACACCGCTGCACATGCTGCACACTGATTTTGCAGTTTACATCGGTATTGTCTACGCCTACCTGCCCTTCATGGTCCTACCGCTCTACACAAACCTGGTAAAACTCGATGAGTCCTACCTGGAAGCCGCTGCCGACCTGGGGGCCAAACCGTGGAAAACATTTCTGTTCGTCACGCTGCCCCTGTCCAAGGGGGGCATCATCGCCGGCTCCATGCTGGTGTTTATTCCCGCGGTGGGCGAGTTTGTGATTCCCGCCCTTCTGGGCGGACCCGACACACTGATGATCGGCAAGATATTGTGGGAGGAATTTTTCAATAATCGTGACTGGCCAGTAGCATCGGCGGTGGCTATCGTCATGCTGGTCCTTTTGATCATACCGATGATGTGGTTCCATAAACACCAGTCCGAGGAGATGGAAACAGCATGAGCGCAACCAGACTATCCCCCTTACTGAAAGTGTGGTTGTTGTTGGGTTATACATTCCTGTACGCACCCATTATCATTCTCATCGTTTTTTCGTTTAACGAATCGAAGTTGGTTACGGTATGGGCCGGGTTTTCCACCAAGTGGTATGGAGAACTGTTTCAGGATAGACAGATGTTGCTGGCTGCCTGGCTCAGCCTGCGCCTGGCCCTGATGAGCGCCACCGCTGCCGTGGCACTGGGCGTGCTTGCCGGCCTCGTGATGGCCCGGTTTGGAAAATTCCGCGGCCATAACCTTTTTGCCGGCATGATTACCGCCCCCCTGGTGATGCCGGAGGTGATTACCGGTCTTTCGATGTTGCTGCTTTTCGTCTCCATGGAAAAAATCATCGGCTGGCCGTCCGGTCGGGGCATGCTCACGTTGTGGTTTGCCCATGTCACTTTCTGCGCCGCCTTTGTGGCCGTGGTCATCACCGCGCGCCTGCGAGAAATGGATACATCCATTGAAGAAGCGGCCATGGATCTCGGGGCACCGCCTTTCAAGGTATTCACCGCTATCACGCTCCCGATTATAATGCCGGCGATTGCCTCCGGTTGGCTGCTGGCCTTCACGCTGTCCCTGGATGACCTGGTCATATCGAGTTTTGTGGCCGGCCCCGGGGCAACGACGCTTCCCATGAAAGTGTTCTCCAGCGTGCGCCTGGGCGTCAGCCCGAAAATCAATGCCCTGGCAACCATCGTCGTGGTGTTCGTCTCTCTGTGCGCCGCAGGGGCCGGGATCTTGATGTTCCGATCCGAGAAGCAACGAAAATTCGAAATTCAAGCCGCCATGCGCAATACGGATTAAAGTATAAGGAGAACGAACCATGTCGATTATAAAAATCAAGGACGCTGCCGATATTCCGTCGGAGCAATTGGAAGACTGGGGCACACCAAAAACCATCGGTGAGCCTATCTGCCAGTTAAGAGGCCTTTTTATCAGTGAAAATGACTAAAAAATATGATGCCATCATCGTAGGCGGTGGCCACAACGGCTTGACCACGGCAGGATATCTGGGCAAAGCCGGCTTGAAGACGATTGTACTGGAACGACTCCCCGTGGTCGGTGGAGCCGTGGTCACCGAGGAAATTCATCCCGGATATCGAATCTCGGCGGTTTCCTATGTGGTAAGCCTGTTGAGGCCGGAGGTCATCAGGGATCTTGAATTGAAAAAGCATGGATTCGAGATGCTGAAGATGGACGGCACCCTGTCGATCTGTAATGACGACCACCTGTTTTTAACCGACGATGAAGCGCATGACCGCAAGGAGATCAGCCGTTTTTCCAGTCTCGATTACGATGCCATGCAGAAATTCGATGCGATGGTCCAAAGTATCGGTACCGTCATACGCAATCAGATGCTCCGGGAACCACCGAAACTGGCGGCCGGCGTGTCTGATCTGACCGCTTTGGCGCGTATGGGGTGGGATATTCGCAAGCTGACCCCTGAGTTGAGACATCGCCTGTTTCAGATGCTGTTCAGCAGCGCCCATGATTTCATCCAGCGCTGGTTTGACAGCCCCATGATCAAAAGCATATATGCCGCCGCCTGTTTCTCGGGAAATTTTGCCAGTCTCCGTCAGCCGGGATCGGCCATTCCCTTCTTCCACAGCGCCATCGGTGAAATAGAAGGGGAAAAGGGCGCCTGGCGGCTAGTAAAAGGCGGCATGGGCGGGCTCACCCAGGCCATGGCAGGATTTGCACTTTCAAAAGGGGTTGAAATTCGAACCGATGCCGCGGTGGCAGAAATCATAGTAGACGGCGGTCGTGCCGCCGGTGTACGGCTCGAGGATGGTGAAATCCTCAACGGTCGCTGTGTACTGGCCAATACCGATCCTAAACGTACCTTTCTCAAGCTCATGGATCCGAAACACCTTGATGCGGATTTTGTGCGGGACATCCGCCAGATACGAATGGGGCACAGCTCGCTGCGCCTCAACCTTGCGCTCAAGGGCTTGCCCGACATTAAATTTTTCCCGGCCGGATCCGAAGGGGCCTGGCACCGTTCCGACATCACCATGCATCCCGATTACGACGCTATGGAGGCCAACTATTTTGCCGCGGCCGCAGGCCGATTGCCGGATGAGCCGCGCCTGGAGATAACCATCCCTTCCACGCTGGACGACAGTCTCGCCCCCCCGGGCCGGCACGTCATGAGCATACTGGCCAAATACTATCCCTATCAGCTGGCCGACGGGGTAAGCTGGGACGACATCAAAGAAGATGTTGCCGACCGGATCATCGCCTATATGGCCCGGGCCATGCCCAACCTGCCCGATCTCATTATCGAACGCCAGATGTTAAGCCCC
>Ga0164313_10001107_pt1 | contig 23455 bp, 10 predicted proteins | sample GuaBasSedimGuay4_FD_113735 | JGI IMG/M metagenome (GOLD analysis project Ga0164313, IMG submission 113735) | Subseafloor sediment microbial communities from Guaymas Basin, Gulf of California, Mexico - Guay4, Core 4569-4, 0-3 cm | ecosystem: Environmental > Aquatic > Marine > Hydrothermal vents... | reverse complement strand
TTATCTAAATATGTAAGTGCTTGTTTAATTTCTTCCATATGACCCATCATAAAATCATCGTATGAACCAGCTTCCTTCTTTAACGAACTTGCTACTTGAGGTTGTCCACCTTGCATGTTAGTAGCTGGCTGTTGTGCTGGTGCTTGTCCTTGTAGGCCTTCTAGTTCAGCTACCATTTGATCATCAGTAGCTCCGCCACCTTCGGCTCCGGCTGCAGGTGCAACAGGCGCGGCGGGTGCAGGTGCCGTACCACCTAATTCTTGATAAAACTTATATCCTTGATCTGCATCAGTAAATTCAATAGTTACCTTAGCTGTACCACCAGCTCCAGTTTCATCAACTGTTACATTTTTGGATTTAATACCAGGAGCAATAGGCATATCTTTCATATCACCAGCTTCTGTTTTCAAAGAAGCAAGTACTTCTTCACCAACTATATCTTGCAAATCGCTTATAAACTTATCGCCAATCATTTGATTACCATAAATAGCATCCTTATTAGCATTTACAAATCCTTTAATATAATCAACATATTGAATGGCTTCATTCCCTAGTTCTTCTAGATTAGATCTGTATTCGTTCAACATAGTAGTGAGTTGTATTTCTGTATCTTCTTGCCATGGATGATCTAAAAATGCTTCAATTTTTGATTTTACAGTACCTTCATCAATAATTGGTTCATCAGTACCCATCAATTCATCAACTATAGAATCATCAGTATTTTCTTTTCTTAAATTTTGCTTATATCGAACTCCAGCAGCATTGGCTTTATCATCATCTATATCACCAGCCCACATCATTGGTGAAGGAGCCGCCTCTACTACATTAGTCCATTGTGTTTGATTCTGTGTTAATAACTCATCATAAGTACCAGAGTTAATAGCGCTAATGGTTGACATACGTGGTTCTGCTGAAGAATAAATTAGATTAGTATTTCCTGGGTATTGTTTAATGAAGTCAGACATATCTCCTACACTATCATACTCAGAGTTTGATTGCATGCTTGTAGGTTGTGCTAAGTTTACAGCACTGGCTAATTTACTTCGCAGTAAGTTAATAGTATTATCACCGGCAGCAGTTTTTTCATTATGTGAAATATTACCAAACTCTTCACCAGGATCATCTACGTTAGTATTATCTGCGAACGCCCAGTCAACATCATTAGGTCCATTAAAGTGAGCAATGACATAAACATCATCATTATCTATCTTACTCGCATGTATCCCTATATCGTCCCAATCTTCTGCGGCTTCATTCCAATCTTCAACATACCCAGCAGCTTTGAATGAGGGGCCTAATTTTGAAGACATCACTTGGTATAGAGCGTCTACATTAGTAGTATCAAGCTTAGAAAACAAATCTTCTTCGTCCTTAAAAACTTCGCGTAATTCATCTACAGATGATACGTGATTGGCTTCAGGTGCTGCGATGAATTTTTTATACTCAGTTTGATCTTGTGCTGGTGTGTTAGGACCATTACCGGAATTCCATTCAATAGCTTTCTTTTTCAATGATGCTGCTTTCTTCATACCATCAGTAGCTTCATTAGATACGCTTCTAATAATATTCTCATCATCATCAACATACGATACTAGCCACTTCTCAGAGTTACCTGTTTGTGGGTTTGTGTATTCTTTTTCAAACCAAATTTTACCATAGTCGGTTTCAGAAGCAGACTCCTTAAACATACCAGGTTCAGTTTCTATAAAAGTACCCTTTTCTATAGCCGCTGTTTTTCTAATAAATGTATCCCCTACAGCATCTGGGTATATATCTTCTACTACTTCTTTAGGTAAACTTGCAATGATATTTCTTGTAAGCTCACTTACTGTATTAACTCTTCTGACCGGTGTTCGGTTATTCATCTTGCTTCTCCAATTATTAACTACTAATATATCATACAAATTTCAATACTAATCACTTAGATTATATGTATAGTCCTACCTTTACATCAATCCACTTCAACGGATATAATGGTTTATAGCTACATATTATATCAATAAGTCTTGGTTCAAGGGGATTTTGAGTAGCGATTGTTACTCTTTCTCCTGTATCTGCATTATCTACTAGTCCATATTCTGATATTTCATTGCCTTTAATGAGCGACCCTAGTGTACTATTTACCTCGGCTGCTACTGTATCGAGGATTTTTTCATTTATCGTTTCTCCTTTTCCGAAGAATTTTCCAGACAATTTTCGCCTTAACGTTCGCTTTACTAACCGTTTAACTGCCACTACGCTTAATTCTTGAGTATTAGCATCGGTTAAATCCGTAGTTATAGCATCATTTACCCTTGTAACGCCGTTAATAGTACGTGCTACGCAGCATCCACCACTTGATAGCTGTGATATCTCTATATCTGTGTATTTATCCTCTTCAACTGCAAATCCTAATAGCTCTTTACCATGAATAGGTGTACTTACATACTTAGTTGCTACCTTAGCTCCAGCTAATGCCGCTGCTATTATATTAGAATCATACAATATCCCATTTCTATAAGATTTAGATGGTACTGCAAATGATACATTTTCATTACTTAGAGCATCCGCACGAAGTTTATACGTAGATATATTATCGTCAATACCTGTTCCATTAAGTTCTGGAGAAGTAGTACCTAACATCATGCCGCGTTCCCTGCTGTGGTTGTTCATCAACTGTGTATGTGTATATAGATATGCCTCGACTTCTCTTTGTTCATCCAGGGTTAGTAAATTGGCTGGAAATGTAAGTATTACATATGCTAACTCAGCCTTTAACTGCAGCCTATCGATTGCTTGTTTATATTCAACTGTACTTATTATATCACTCTGAGTGGGTTTAACTTGTATCATTAACACATTATCTGCATCATTTTCAAGTACCACTCTACCGGCTACTCCGAATGCTCCATATTCATTATCCTCGGGTCCATATAATTCTTCAATTTCATCAATAGTAGTCAAATCATTCATAGAATACTTAGAATTATCATCAGGTACCACTGTTGTAGTAATATAATACTTATCTAATGTTAATGGCTTATCTACATCTAATCCAGCATAGCTATTCCAATCGACATCTCCATCAGCGTTTATAAACACACCCGACTTATCATATAATATCCCCCCTTCTGATATTAGTTTATAAGATAAATCATCAGTAGTTACTCCGTCAGTCTTAGCTATAAAATCAATTGTTGCTTCAATATCGGTTCCTATTTCATCAATACCCGTACTTCTAAGTACTTCCTGGTCTTTTCTTGTTATATAATTACGCGCACATCCGATTACAGCAACAACACCGTTAGTTGTAGATATACTACCATACGTACTTGGGGGGAATACATCTTTATGCACCTCATAACATGCAGAAGTTTCGGGTAGGAAGAAAACATCGCCAACACGTCCACTACTGCCGTCTTCGTTCTTTATAACAAAGTCGCCCCCATAGTGTATAAAATCGCCGTAGTATAAAACCCCATCGGGTAATTTAAGTGTACCAGATATTATCTGTACGACTGAACCATCTGCAAGCTTACCTAAATCCTCTTCCTCACCGTTTAATAATGATTTTATAAGATTTCCGGATTCATCCTGTTTATAAGTGCTACCAAATACGGATATTAGTGTAGCTTCAGTAACTATAGGTACCTGAGCTCTAATGCTTTTGCCCTCGGTACATATCCATTTATCCCATGCAAGATTATAAAAACCAGATCCATCATAGCAAGTACCATCGTAGTAATCTTGCTCTCCATAATTAGTTTTAATCCACTCTTCTTCTATCTCTATATTTCTAAAAAGATATCCACTTGCAGATGCTAACTCATCTCCCCACTCTGAAATCTCCGTATGTAATAAAAGTACATGATCAATTAGTGATGAATGGCGGCCACTTACCCAGCCACAATATTGATCAAATACAGTTCTAGTATATGTAGGAGTACATACTAAAGCAGCATTACAATTTTGTGATCTATAAGGATATGTACTATCTGTTTGTTTATTTATCAAAAATATATTGGATATCGAGCCTTCATAAGATGGGGGGCACGGGCTATCTACAACTACGATATCTGGAGGTATTCCTAAATCAAGTTCTAGATCATTTTCTTGTAAATGTGGAAATCCATCATTTATAGTAACACTTATAGTCCATACATCTACGAAATCCCAGCCTACATATTGTAATTTATCTTTCATCTCTAGCTGAGTTAAACTATTTGAAGTAGTAGAATTATCTTGAGGTTGTTCATTTATGATAGATAATACAGGTAGATCGGCTCCCGGTGGTTCATCATCGTAGTAGCAAGTATCTGCTATTATAGTAGAAGTATCTAGCGCACTATGATAGCCGCAAACGCCTCCGTATGTAGCATCCGATAGCAATAATGGCATTGAGTAACAATCATCTATTACTCTCTTATCTGAATCTACAGCTGAGCTATATCCGGAACCTATTACACCACCATATTTTACGGTCTTACTATTTAGTGACACTATTTGTAAATTTCTCGAGAAACAATTGGCTACGGATTTCATATCATCGGACAAGTCTAAAGTACTATTTGATAGTCCTACAATTCCACCCGCTATAAATTCTGAGCCCGTACCTTTGTCTATGCTAAATTCGGTATATCTTGCATAACATTCTTCTATTGTAGAATATCCATTCGCTTGAGAACCAACAATCGCGCCAAGGTAGCAATCTAAATTAGATGTAACAGCACCGCTGAATATAATCGTACCTGAATTGATAGAACACCTATGTATGACTTTCCTAGTAGTTACAGAATTGATACCATTTACTTTACCAACTACCCCACCTATGAAAAAGGAAGCATTAGCATAACTAGTGGATGATATATTCAATGCTCCGGATCTAACCATTACTTTAGATAATGCTGTATGTGAATCTGTTTTATCCGTTTCACCTATTATAGTACCTATATATACATGATCACCAGACCCTCTATTACCTGATAATATTAGTGATGAATTTATAAAAGTTACATTCTTTATAATTCCTGTTGTTTTATCATCCCTGTTAGATTCTACTAATGTATTTGCAAATAATCCATAATAAGTAGGTACACCTGCGGATGCAAGAAAACTACCTGCGTAGGATAATCCTGAAATGTTAAATCCAGATCCTTCAAATACTCCATTAAATGTATCCATAGGATACCAATTATATCCAAGCATATTTAAGTCATTCATTAACTTAAAGTAAACGGTTTGGCCTCCTTCTACGAAGTATTCTCTCATTGCAGCTAAATTATCTGGGGTATATATTCTATAGGGATCCTCTAGAGAACCTATGCCGCTTAATGCTCCTGCGATTTTCCATTCAAAATTTTCAATAGCTCTTATATACGGATACCCGTCGTTAATAGTTGGAGCTATTCCCCATACATCTACGAAATCCCAACCAATAAATGTGCCTTCTATTTTTAAGTTAGCGTTGGGTACTTCATTTAAGTCTACTTCATATAGATCAGTATAACCAGATTCAGAGTCTAAATAGGATGTACTGTATCCAGTAGCCCCTAATGTAGTAAACCCCCAGCCGTATATAACTGCTCCGGCTCCTTCATATGATGGAGCAGCGTAATTTCTTACCTTACAATTACCTCTTCCCATAGAATATGTAGGTGCTCCGCTGTCGGTATCGAAGATATTTCCTATATATCCACAATCAACGGTTAATCCTACGGCAACACCCCCAAGGATAGCTCCCTGGAGAGATGAATTCGGACGACCAGCGTTTACGGTAACTCTTGATAAGCACATAGATAACGTCCCACTGTTACCTATGAGACCTCCGACGTATGTATAACTAGATGTAGGTACTATAGCTGTGAGTATACATCTATCATCTCCATAGAACTGATTTGCTCCACCTCCGGTAGCCATTTGAAGATACCCGAATAATAAACCCACCTGCGCTGTAGATACTGTATGTCCTGGTACAAAGTGCAGACTACAATCTTCGGCTCTTATATTTGTAAAATCAAACCCACTTCGGACATATGCTTGTCCAGATAATAAACCAGCATAATTCGAACTGGTTGATATTACCCCAGTTATGTGCATATGACAATTTTGTAATCTAATATTTTTGAAAGTTGGTAATACTGGGGTTAGGAAGTGTGTTGTGTTTGGTATAATTCCATGATGTCTAAACGTAGTTCTGGTACGTGTGTAATTTATATTTTTTATTGTAAATCCATCCCCATTTATAGATCCGCTAAATACATCGTCTTTATTCATAGTTGAAGGTGAATATCCATCAAAATCTATTATATTACCTAGTATATAATGAGCACCATAGTCATACGTTATTTGATTAAAATCCTCAGCATCCATAATTATATATGGATCTACGCCGGTACCTGATCCATCTAAATCAAAAGCTTTTACTGTATAATTAAATGTTACAATTTCAGAATCATTTTTATCGGGCATATATGAATATGCTTTAACAGTAGTTGCTGCTGTTATTATAATAACCTGAGAATTATATGTAGTGCTATCGAGAGTAGGATCTGTCCCGTCAGTGGTATACTTTATAGTGGAACCTTCTTCACTTACAAGTTGTACATCTTGATAATAACCCACCTCGGAACTTAAAGGTAATGATCTAGGAGCTTCCGTAGTATTTTTATATACAATTCCATCTCCCCAATTATACACATCAATAAGTGTCCTTAGAATTGGATATCCATCATTAAGTGTAGGATCAATTCTCCATATATTGTCAAAATCCCAGCCATCATCGGTATAGGTAGCTGGTATTTTCATATCAGCATCTGCTTCGATGACCATATTAGGGAAAGTAATACCATCAGTATCTGCTATCATGCTTAGAGTACCATTATGTATGTCAGATAATTTTATAGACTGATCAGATGCATAATTATAAAACCTACCACCCATATTGCCGTATCTTGTAGAACTTCCTGTCAATGTGAATGGTGCAGATAATACAACATATGAATTTTTAAGTCCATTGCTACTAGGACGGGTCCATACACCGAACGTACCACCTGCTCCATCACTACTGCCTATGGAGAAATTACTAGTGATCGTACATCCTCTGGCGTAGCAATTACCCGCCGCAGCTATTATTGTTGTGTATGATGCATATCCACCTAAAAGCCCTAACCTCAGTCTAGCATTACTTCCAGAAGTGACATCTATAGTTAGTTCAGAATCTATTATATAACTCTGAACTATTGTAGTATATGCTCTTCCACAAATTCCACCTACTACAGGGTAATCACCCATATCTCCCATTCCCAGAAGACTACATCCAGATAATTGTATTTGATATGCATATCCTACAGATTCCCCGAACGCTATGCCCATTTGAGTTCTATATGCATTGTAAAGCGCCGTAGTTGTTACATGGCAATTAGTTACCTTAATATTCTTCACCGGAAGTCTCTCATCTCCCGGAGTCGGTATGTATCCACTTAACGATCTAGCCGCTACTATCCCTATGTTATTGGTAGTACTATTCATAGCTCCAGTAATCTCTATGAGACAGTCTTCAAATTCCATATTTTGAAGACATGCGTGGCTATTGTTGGAGAAGTTATTGTCTCTGCTTATTATTGCTATAAATCCTAAATTGTGACTATTTGCAATGTAACCCCCGTCTCGACGTATATGCATATTTCTTATCGTATATCCCTTGCCATCAAAATAATTCATCCAAAAAGTCGTGATTCCATATCCTATAGGTATCCAGTATCCCCAACTAGATAAATCTATGTCATTACCTAATTGGAGATATAAACCTGTAAATGGTAAACTTCTTATTGCATCTAAGTCTGTGGGAGTACTGATTATATATGGATCAACCGATGTGCCTGTACCTGTCATTACCTACCTTATAATTGAATTACTAGTCATTGGATTTCTTATTTCGCTTGAGCAAACTACCATCAAGGATACTATGATAAGTACCTACTATGGTCATTAGTAATAAAGCATATACCCACGTTAGGCCTACCCAATCCCACATCCAATCAAATCTTAAAGGTAGGTTGTAAAATCTTGTAATACCGAAAGCAAACTCATAACAAGCAGAATATACCATGATCCAACTCCAGAACTTCCACCCATCATTAGCAAAGCTAAATGGGACTTTTATCCACCAACTCTTAGTCTGCCAACGATTCTCAGTCCACCAGCTTTTTACTTTATCCCAAGCACTATTCGATAGTAAGTTTAGAATTTTATAAGTAACAGAATCCTCATAATGATTTCTAGTTGATTCTCGCTCGTGTCTACTAAACATAAATATAATAAAGTTAATTATATGCGACATAATTTCTCCTATTATTAAACAGTTGTACCAGTAGCATCGATCCAATTTGTGCCATCATGCCATATCGGTATACCTAATGTTGTATCAAAATAAAATTGACCTATTATTAAATTAGCAGCTGGTCTAGATGCTGTATCTCCCTTACTAAGTACTACCTCTAATGCGGTTTCTGTGGAATTTACTCTAACCTCACTTCCAGCAAATCCTGTATATGCTGCCGGTGTATCATCTAGGCCTAAAAATGTAGTCACACCAGTCCCACCAGCCCCACCACCTGCAGATGAGTTAGGTACATATCCACGTAGATCTTCAACATCGTATACACTTAAAATACCACCACTGTTTATAGCTGTAACTCTTGCGATAAGAAATCCAACACCTTGAAATGTCTTAGGTATAATATATACTGATTTGTTCTTAGAATCCTCGACCATCTTAGCGCCACCACCAGTATTCTCAGTACCAGCACTTACATTACCCATTAAATGACAAGCTTGATTTGTTTTATTCATCACGCCCCAGACTACTACAGTAAAACTCCTACCTACTAAAGAGGTACCTAGAGCATCAGTAGTAATACTAGCAAATCCAGAGACGCTTTTATATGGCGTTGTAAAGTCATTAACTATGGATATATCATCTGCTATATAACCATCAGCGGTTGCATCTGGTATAGCCTCTGAAACAGTTATAACAAAATCAGGGTCTGAGTAAACAGTACTAACGACTGTATATAACCTATCGTTACCTGTTGAATTCTTTACTCGTATAAGTCTTCCATTAGGAAAAGTAGAGCTTAAATCTCCGTCATCACTAATGGTAAATGTTTTACTTCCCTGACTTACAGCATCTATTACATATGGATTCATATCTAATATTGGGAAATTCTGCTTATGTAATTGGTATACTATACCAGCTGTATTCTTAATATAAATATCAGCACCTGCTGGTGCTTCTATTGCACTTCCCTCACATCCAGAATCCCACTGCGAGTTCATTTGTCTAAGTCTTTCAGTTATATGTAACAAATGACCATTATCCCCCTCTGATTTAATGTGATCATTCCAATTTTGATTACGCTTAGCTCCTTTTAATTTAGTAGTAGCAATACTTTGCAATGCAATTTCCGCAACCTTAACATGCTCAGCAGTAGGCCAGGAACTTGTACTTAGTTGAAGTGTTTTAGTCGCAAAATCTATAAATACATAATTAGTCTGTGGATTTATATCAGTACCCGCTGTTAGTACTAAAGTAGCTGCAGGAGTAGTATCAAACGTAGTAAATCCATCTGAGAATATCAATGTTAAATCTCTGGCTGGATCTTTATTTGTCAAACTACCTGTAATAGCAACTCCATCACTGTCTGTGTAAAAATTGATACTTTCTCTTATACACCCATCCCAGCAATTGTGAAAAGTATCTGCGATTCTAGTAGATTGACTAAAGATTATCTCGCCCGCAGTTTCATGTACTTTAAGCACACCACCAATTTTTATAGCATAGTCAGGAAACTCAGGTCTTACGTCTGTAAATGCACCAGCAGTTATTGTGCTAATATATAAATCCGCTCCGGGATTCATACCTAAAGTATTAACACTACTAACTCTACCAAATTTTGTAGCTACTCCGAGAGTTCCATCGGGAACAAGCATAGTTGCCATTAGTATTGTACCCTCAGCGGTCGAATGTGCATCCGATTTAGCTTTCCTTAATGTGGGTATTTCTTCGGAACCTATAGTTACTGCTTGGTATGGTCTAAGTATTGAACTATCAGCAATATCCTCACCGGAATCATTGTAAAATATTACATATGTTTCTTGTCCAGCTTGATTTATAGGACCTAATCCTGTAGGTATGTTTATTGTCTTAAAATCATCATTCCAAGTAACTTCAGAACCACTTGCAAATTGTACACCACTTACATTATCAATCCCATGTCCGTCGTAGTCTACATCTTCAGTAATGGGATGTGTGTGTGCATCGGTTGTATCTAATGCCTTTTGCACATTATCATCAGCGGTAGATAATACACCACTAAAGCCTGAGGCATCTACGTCTATTTCATCCGCTTCATCAGTTTCAGACTTAGCTAAGTCAACTATAGATTGTACTGTTAGATTGGTATCATTCTCAGCAGCGCGTGAAGCTGCAATTTTATCGGTAAGCTCTGCTGAAGATTCATCTGTACGATTACTAGAATCCAATACTTTTCCAATATCTGTATCAGCTTTGGTTAGGACAATTACTGCCTCTATATCAACGCTACGATCGGTATCAGCAGGGCCTTCTCCTGTGGTTGTTCCCTTTGTTACTCTAAGTATATCTGATAATTCAGCAACTTTATCAGTCTTTGCTCCTGGTCGAACTGTATCAGTCATTACAATCTCCTGCTATTTCTTTAATAATTAAAGAAAACAGTAGAGTATTTCACTTACATATAGGATTCTCATAGCTTCATTCTACGGAAGGGTACTTGTTTTTGCTACGGTTAGGTCAGGATCTCTATCTGATGCTTATAATGATGAGCTAAAGTTGGTTATTTTTGCAGTTATTCAGTTGGGTCTGATTGCTTTTGTAGGAAATCTAGTACTTCATCTAGAGTAGCTGAAGCTACTGACTGCATATACTCGAGCATAAACTCTGTAGATTTGTCATTATCATCACAATATAACTGGGCTTCTGTCATTAGTTGTTCTTTTTTATCATCCATAGACTCATCCACTGTTTTAATAGCATTGTTTTTATTATTATTTACGTCTAGATGTAATAGACTTACAGCAATATTACGCGTAGATTCAGCAGGATTACCTACTAATATGGGGAAATTCTTACCTTCAATCTTAATATCAGGGTCCATATCTCCCTTTTCCACTGGTTCAGCACAGTATTCTTTATGAAATTCGCTGTCGTTCTTAAACATGTTCAATGCTTTTATATAAAAGGGATGTTTTTTAATTGAGTCCATTATTTGCCTTCTTAATTGATATATCCATACCTCTACCAACGAATTTTGCATCTCTTACGGCTTTCTTAGCTGTATCAAAAGATCCACCTAAGCTATATCCAGTATCTAATTGTATTAAAGAATATTCTTCATCAATCATGGCAAGCATAAATACATTATCTGGTTCAATACTAAAAAATATATCTCCAGGTAAGTATTCTTCTACTCTATCTTCTTCTCTTACTATAACTCTATTCATTGCATACTCGGGTTGTTTATAATAACTCCTTGCGTTCTTTCTTTAGCTGTAAACCTTAGTACTTTCTTATATGTAATTGGATCATGTCCTGTTACGTACATATTTCCATGCTCATCATATAGGCAATCTGGTCCAGTTTTACATACTCTGATAAAATGATCTTCTTCAGTGCAATATACTAAATCACTTACTTCAATTTTGCCATTACTCAGCTCTACTATATCCCCATTAGGTCTGGTATGTTTCATTATTTATCCTTTATAATTTGAGTTACAGCAAAACGCCCTGATTTGGATGATACAAATAATATATCTATGTTATTTACAGTGTCGGAGAATATATGTCCTTCCATTTTGAATCTTTCCGCATCTCTGAACTCAACTTTACCAGTTACATGAAATGTTTGCGAGGCTACTGCCCAGTAAGCTTTATCAAATTTATCTATGAGATCTTTTCTCTCCCTCGTCTCTGCTTGTTCCATAACTATACTGACCACTAATGCGAATATTACTATGAACATTACTGATATTACCACTGCTGCTTGTTTATATGACATTTTGTTCTCCTATTATATACCTATATAATACAAAAGGGAGACCCATAATATGAATCTCCCCTTCTAACACGGACGTACTGTACAAATATTCGGGGGCACTTCGACCCCCAGCAGAGCATATCAATCTACAACATACTCGCCACAATTTTTTAATACTCCGTGTAAACAAAATGCAGCCGTAAAGCTGCATTTCTTATTAGTTTTTTAATTTATTGGCTTACTAACACAAATTATTTATAGTTACTGCTCGAATGCGATTGCTTTTTTCCGCATAGTTATTCGATTCTTCGCTCGTATATGTTATAATTTGCAATTCATTAAGTACGTACACTTCGCGGATACGATTAGCGCCATCCTTTTCATTAAGCATTATAGGTTTAATTCCAGTTATATTTACAGTCTCTAATACTTGATTATGATATGTTATCTCGTATATCTCATAGTCGAGTACATATGCATTCGTATAATACGAATATACATAATCATTATTGAGTGGTGTGCAATCACCTTGATAGATAAACGTAATTCCTACGTTTACTAATTGATAACTATCTAGGTTATCAAAGGTTTGGTTGCTATACTTGGTATATGTATCTTTAGCAAAGTCATCATGTAGTGTACTAGCTACTAAGATGAAAGATGTAAAGATCATAATTACAAGTAGCATGAATGAAGATAATTTCTTCACGGCTCCTCCTTAGATGTTAATGTGACTGTTAATGATAGAACTTATCTATCAATAAATATATAATACAAAACTTGGTCCAAATTTCACATTTAAGTAGTCGAATTGTATTATGTGATCCATTTATCTCTGAAATTATGCTTATACTTTTCTTAATACAAAGTTAGTTAAAAATGTATATCTTGCTGCCGGGTGTCCTACAAAGCTTATACCTCGTGCTGTTCCTGGTGGAACTGTAAAAGCTGATGTGTGGTCTGTATTAGTACCAGCAAGAGTAACTCCTGTATCTACCCCTCCTGCATATAGATATATAGCTTGAGAACCACCATTAAAGGCAATTGTATAATCAAGTTCATAATTTCCTCCAGCTGGGTCCCAATCTATTTTCCACTCTTCTGTTTGTCCCCATTCTAAAGTTTCATAGTTATCTTTTTTAACAGTATGTCTTGGTAAATACTGAGCGCTATAATTCCATCCTGCAATGCCTGTATCCCACCCTTCTAAATCTCCTGTTGCAAAGTCGCCATTGTGTATTTGCGTAATGGGTGGATTCCATTTATCTCTTAAATATTCATAGATTGCTATTTCATCATCGGGGTCTTCATCTACAGTCCTTATAATTATTGCTTGTATTTGAACATTACTAAAATTTTGTGTTTCGTTAGCAAGAGATCCTAAAGTTAATCCTGCCATTGACGTTGAGGTGCTTGCATCATCTTGTCTTGTGTCTTCATCAAGGCGATTCCAACCTCTCGCTACTCCTGGATGTACAGAATCTTGATAATGCATACGGCATCTTAGAATTTGTATATTACCTATAGGTAATTCTCCCACACAATTTATAAATTCAGGCCCTGTTGCTAATCCTGGTGAAGAACTACTTTGCTGAAAATACCCAGTTGAGTTAGCACTTCCATCAAATATTTTATCACCATGTGTACCCCAAGTAACTTGCTTAAAAACACAATATATTTGCTCTGGTCTATTAAGCGTAAATGCTGCTTTTAAGTCGTCATTGACCCCATCGAAGGTTACCCCACCTTCTGACCATGCTGGTTGTTTTGTAGTATCCGCTTGCACTATTTCAGGATATGCTCCACCTCTTGCATCTTTCCAAGCAGATACACCGGTCTCAATCGTAATACCAGAATCAGCTTCAAGCCAAATCTTTGTATTACCATCATCTAGGATTACCGGATATGATGGTTCATTTACGGTAACTAGCCAACTTCTACCTAATAAAGTAGCTACAGCTGCATCACTTGCTGATGTTCTGGCTTCATTTGTTCCATCTAATCTTATAGTTCCCGAAGAAGCAGATCCAGCAGCCAGATCGACCAATATATTATCCACCATAGCGGAAGTAAGTCCAGAATCTTGAGCATATAATTTACCAAAGCTTGGAATATCAAAAGTAGATAAATCCGTATAAGTTAAACTTAAACTAAATAAATATCCAGCAGTCAATGATTCATTGTATATGGTATTCAAGTCTGCTATATCTCCTACTATTGAGGTATTGCCTATGGATAATGTTACCATGTTAATTAGAGTAGATAGATCATTTACATCACCTGTAACTGCTGTATTGAATAGATATAACGTTGTTATAGATGTTAGTCCACTTAGATGAGTTATATCACCAGTTACTGCAGATCCTTGTAAGTAAATTTCCTCAACTACTGACATTGATCTTAGCGTAGTTATATCTCCACCTATAAAATCATGTGTTATGCTTAATTTTGTAATTTCATAAGATTTAGTTATACTAATGATATAATTATTAGTATTATTATAATCATGTGAGTAGATCTGTTCTCCAGCAGTAACTACTGTTTCATCACCATCTCCCCATAATATTACACCAGTAGAGCCTACAAGAGTAATATTAGTAGTCTGTAGTCCACCAGATACTTGATCATTAGTAAATAGTAATATAGTTGGTTCATTAGCAGTTACAGAACCACCGCCAGCTTCAATAATATCCACAGCGGCATTTGAAGCCGATGTTCTTTCATCATTACTGGCACCGTCTACAATTAACGTCATATTAACCGGACTAAGTGTAGCAGCTGCTTCTATACAACCATCTACGCCGATAGTATTCATCTCTGCATTGCTTGTTTTCCATATTGCATTAGCTGGTTTAACAATATCTGCTCCACTAACATTCCAGCTAGCGTAGTATACATTTGATATATCAAAATAAGTCAAATTAGGCTTTGCAGATGTGGCAAGGAACCAGCCGGCTGCTCCATATACATCGGCACAATCACTAACATCGACGTAAGTAAAACTAGTTATATTTTGAAGGGTCTGTATATTACCCTCAACTGCGGTATCTCTTACGTTAAAAATATGTATAGGTAATGCGTCACTGAGGGAATCGAACGACCCTGTAACACTAGTACTTGCTAATTCTATGGTTTCTATATTCGACATAACATTTAAGTCGGATATATCGAATATTACATCGCAAGTATTTAATATTATATGTACCATATTTACTAAATGAACGACCAATAGTGTCAAATCACCACCTATAAAGTCATGTGTTATCTCTAATTTAGTTATATTAACGTCGTTCGAAACAATAGCTATTTCATATGTACCGATACCTGCATAATCATGTGAGTAAGTATCTTCAGCTGCAGTAACTACGGTTTCATTTGTATCCCCCCAGTATATAGTACCCTCTACACCGGCTAATGTAATATTAGTAGTTTGTAAAGTACTTTGATCATTAGAGAGAAGAACATTAAATGTCTCATTTGCAACTACACTTCCACTATTTTCTATTATACTAGCGGCGGCATTGTTTGAAGCAATCGATCTGACCTCGTTACTAGCTCCATCTACGATTATGTCCAGCCCTGTAGGTGTAGTTGCTGCTAAATCTATCACTATTGCATCAATGTCTGCGGTTAATAGTCCTGAATCATAAAATCTAAATGTCGCATTATTCCATTGAGGATATGTTCCTGTTGCATAAGTAACATCACTTCCTGAAAAATCGATATCTGTTAAATGTATTAGGTTTGCAATATCTAGCGAACTACCATATATTTGAGTATTTGATACGTCAATTTTTCTTGTACTATATGTTAAACCAAATGCGAATATATTTAGTTGACTAATATCACCACTTATAAAAGGTTGGTCCGTCATTTCAAAATGAACCAATGTAGCTCTTTCAAGTGAGATTGTAATATCATAAGACCCTTCAACACCATAATTATGGGTTACGTCATTAGCTGTTGCTGATAGTTCTGTTTCATTACCATCACCCCAGAATATTTTACCTGCGGCTCCGTTGCATATAAATCTTGTTTCTGCTAGAACACTCTGATCATTAACTAACTCAATTATTTTATAATCATTAGCAATAACAGATCCCCCATTGGTTTCTATAGTTACTACGCCCGCATCACTTGCTGATGATCTTGCTGAATTTGATACTCCATCAATTGTTAAATCATAATTTAATGCTCCTGTTGCGGCAATTGCGTTTATCCAAAAATCAACCCACGTTGCAGGCCAATCATTATCATCAAGATAAACATCAGCACCATCGAGTTGTGGATAACCACCCGTCATCTCTAAATCTAATGAGCTGCCGAGGCTTGTTGCGACAAATAGTACTAATTTTGACAGTGGATTGAATATCTCAATGTTGAAATTCGCTGTTGTAATATGTGATATGTCGAGATGGGTTAATTCTGTTTGCGTGCTGAGTGCTGATATGCTTCCGCTTATTGTTGTACTAGAAAAATACAACCCTTTTAATTCCATTGATCCTAGTAGATCCAACTGCATAACAATTAACGAATTACTTATATTCAATACTTCAATTTCACTGCCTATGTAATCACTGCTGTTGCCGCTAAACGCTGTGCTATCCAGATCAAGATATACCAAATGTATCATTTTACCAAATCCAGCACCCACTCCTGATAAACAACTATTATTTGTAGTAAATTTTAATACTGCTTTCAGGTTGCCTACTATTGTAATATCATAAGCCCCTTCGATACTGTAATCATGTACGTAGACCGCCTCTCCAGTAGTTACAATATCTACATTATTATCCCCCCAATCAATTGTCATATCACTCCGCGTAGTGTCGATTGTAATCAAAGTTTGCTGTAAAATACTCTGATCATTGGTAATTACAAAAGACTCTAGTAAGTTATAAACAACATTCCCTGAGGCAGCTTCAATTGCTGTTACTGCAGGTAGAACAAGGTCGGGATCAGGGTAAGCATTTGAACCATCAATCAGCAAGTTAATTCCACTTGAGGGATTATAGGCATATTTTTTTGCACTTACGTTTGTAAATGTTGCATCACACGCCCCTGCTTCTCTTACAACTCTGAAATCTGTATCTGTTGCTGCAAATCTCCCCGTATGAAGCCCTGTTGAGGTAAAAACAATATACGTTGCTGTTTCCCCATCTCCAATTTGAAATCTAATTGATCCCAATGGTAATTCAAGAATAAGTATTGAATACTCATATACTTCACCAACCTCTAATGGAATTGCAACTTGTGCTATGTGTATGTATGTTCCATCTGAAACCATTCTACACGCATTATCAACTTGTGTAATATAATTTGTTACACTTACTCCTGTTGAACTCCAATCATCGGGTGTTTCATTCGGAAATGATCCCGCCCAATTTTCAAAGCCACCATTTTGGATATACTCTGTTCTATATACTGTCCAAGATCCGCTAAGTATATTGATAGATCCTGTTACATCAACACCGTCGAGTATGACTGCTTTTATTCTATTTGCGGAATACCAATCCATATATACATATGCAGATATGTTAAATGTTGTATCTTCAATTGGATTTGATCCTGAACTTGGAGTAATTAAAACACCATTCATTTTAACAGATATAATGCCTCCAATACGTTCAATTTCAAAAGTAACCCATACATCTCTTGGACAATAACCATTTGCGGTTACAAACAATGTGGTTTCGGCCCCATTATCATATCTTATAAGCCTAATAGCTTCACTTTTATTGATATCAATCATATAGCCCTGTGATGCTGTATGATCTGCATTGGCTGAACTAATAAATTGGAATCTTGTATAATCTGATTTCCCACTGCCTCTTTGCTGTGTGTCATATCTCCAAACACCATCAACTTGAGTAGAAGGAATACTTAAATCTCCTGAACTATCACAATAAAAAGCAGTTTCTAAAAATTCTTTCCTAGCAACACCCATTATAAATTCATCAACTTCGGAAGCACCCCACTCATTATCTTTAACATTTACATTTCCAGCTAAAAAATTCATATTGCCAGATGAAAAAGAAACCTGTGAACTATTTGCAATTAAGTTATTTAACGTAAGGCTTGCTATACTTATTAAATCGCCTCTAATATTTGAATTATGAATTTGAATATCTCTTAACGAAGACATGTTCTTAAAAGAAGAAATACCCCCAGTTAATGATGTTAGGTATAAATAGGATGTTATCAGACTAGTTAATAGCGGCATAAAAGATATACTACCACTTATAAAAACTTGATCTGCTATATCAATCTTTGTAATATTCTCTAAATCCCCGTCTATTGCTATATTGTAGGATCCTTCCGTGCTATAATCATGTGAATATGTTTGTTCTCCAGCAGTTACTGCAACACCGCTCTCATCTCCCCAATCTAGAGTACCTGTCAATCCTGCTAATGTAATATTAGTAGTTTGTAAAGTACTTTGATCATTGATTAGTGAGATATCAGTAGGTATACTGCCTCCAAAGGCTATCGGTAGGGTGCCTAGTCCCATCTTCATTTGCATCTTCATCGTATTTACCTAACTATGATTTAAGCTTATATGCGCGTATATTGCCGCTATCTAAATGTATTTGTGTGATAACTCCGTAAATTATATCGTCTTTAGCGAGAGTATCTCCGGAGTAATCTGTATTGCATTCTCTGATTGTTAGAGTATTGATAACTGCTTCTTCAACAACTATAAATACTCCCCAAGTACCTTCGTGTAGAGATGTATCTGATATAGAATCGTGCCCATATAATCCAACAGAGGCGTTTCTTATCATAGTAGGGGTTACTGTAATGCTCATATTATTATCCACTTAGTTATGTAATTATAGAATATATATGTGATTACGCGGTAGGTAAATCACTGAGATGTGCGGTCTTATCCACCTCTCTTCTGGGGAATAGTGACATGTATAAGTAAGTATCGCTCCGACTGTATCCAAAACTTTCGAAGTCAACTACTTTCCTAAGTACATCAGCGAAGTCATGAACATTGTCATGTGTAGCACTGTCGTCAATGTCGTTATTAAACCAATCGTTCGGTGTATATGGTATTTTAAGTATAATTGGACCACTGTTAAAATCATGTATTTCTATATCACCACTTACAGGTATGTAATCCTTAGCAAAGGTAATGTTAGCTATTGCTTCCTTAACTTCAGCTACCCAAGTATTATGTGGATGCTCTCTCCAGCTAAATGTTAATCCCGAAGTAGCATCAAGCTCTCTTTGAACTGGATCATCATAGTTGAATATTATGCTTACACCATGACTGTTTTGATATAGCACCTTTTGCTCTTCTAGATCTAATATAGAATACGATATATTAGTAATATTCGCATAGCTATTATCGGTAGTTCTCTGTATACGATCTATTTCTTCAATGTACTCATCAAAATCATACGTACTAGATTCGTGTACAATAGATACACCATCGCTTTGTGATCTTAATATTACATATCTAGCAGATGTAACATCGTCTATTTCGAATGCAATATTGTCAGTATCTACTGTATATGGATTATAGTTAAATATATTAACCATTGTACCTTCACTACCTCCTGATGATATCCAATATTTATCCATAGATGGTTGTGTTTGCCAGCTATTCTTAGATAATGATGCGTGTATGTTATCTAAATGCTTCATACCTGGATATACTATTAGCTCAAGTATGGCTCCGGTTTCCCTTATTACAAATTCTCCGTAGCCTACATTCCGTTGTATTTCAGCTAAATAATCCTCAATGCTGAATACACTAGCGTGGAATATACTATCTTGAGCTTCATCGAAGTCAGCGAAGCCAATCTTAATTTTTACACCAAAGCCACTTGCTCCGAATGTCTCATCTCCAATCTCTTCAGTGCTTAATAACTTAGCACCATTACCTAGATGCTCTGGAATTAGGTATGGATTATCATTTACAAACTTAATAATTTCAGTAGTCCAAGATCCTGCAGGATGTTCTTTCCAACTATACTTAGAATCGTTAGCGTATTTCAATATGTCAGATAATGGTATCCTTCCGCCCTTTTCCATACTTACCATCTTACGACCCATGTCAGTAATTCTATACTTACCATGACCTACTCTATCGACTACCCCTGCTTCAACTAGGTATGTCAATGCATTACCCATTACTCGTTCCCAGTATATAGGAAAGTCTGATTTTAACACTACTTCTGGATACGCGTCATTCAATTGTCGTAATGTTACACCTAACATAGAATAAATACTGGTAGTTTTCGGAAGACGATAAAATGTATTGTGGTCTTCTATTCCTACTTCTGTTCCTTCATAAGGAGATTCTTTCCAACTTAACTTTAATGATGATGTTAGTCCATCTTCTACTAACATATCATGATAGTCGTCAAGCATTATTAGTTCTTCTTCACTTAAACTACCATACATGCGTTGAATGTTCTCACGAGAGTATTCATCTTCCCCTCTAGTACCTTCTACGGTCATATAGTATACGGAAGTTACTGCAAGGTCTATAACGTTTTCTGTAATACCTACTGCAGGAGTTCCTTTCCAAGCTAATCTTTGTGCGAATGGTATTGAATTAAAATTTTCTTCAGACATCTGTTCGTCATGTAGATAATAATAGTCTAGCCCGTTAAGTCCCTTTAACGCAGGTCCATCAGCTCGATGTCTTTCTCCTTTGTAAAACCACTGATCATTCCCATCAATATTTTCTACAGCTGGACCATCATCTCTATGCATCTCACCATATTGCATCCACCACTTAGTACCGTCTGCAAATTCTACTGCTGGTCCATCTGATCGATGTTGTTGTCCGAACATCCACCATTCTTTAGTTCCATCAGATCTTTCTACTGCTGGTCCATCTAGGCGATGTTTCTGACCCTTTTCATCATGATATTCTCTTCCTGAATCTGTATTTACATATTCTTCATATGTTTTTGTTTTCCAGCTTAGCTTTAATATACGTACTCTTTCATTAAATTCTTCTTCTTCAACCTGAACCCCTTGCAACCACCACTGAGTATATCCATCAGCATATACAATAGCTGGTCCATCTATTCTATGTAATTTACCATCTGCATACCATTCTTTACTTCCGTTTGCAAACTCTAAAGCTGGTCCATCTTCTCTGTGCTGTACCCCATTTACAAACCACGCTTTAGTACCATCTTCCCATATTACAGCCGGTCCATCTTCGCGATGTGGTCTCCCATGTTCATCAACATACTTCTTTCTTCCATCTTCATTTACATCAACAGAATCCCAAGCCTTTTCTTTCCAGCTAAACTTTAGACTACCGAAAGCGTCATTATATGTATCTGTACTGTCAAATTCTTCTTCATAATCATTGAGACTAGCTAATGAATATCCACCAGTAACTCCACACTCTTCCCACCAAGCTTCTTCTAATTGCTTCGGAGTACCTTTAGCTAGTACATCATCTTGATCATCATAGTCAACAATGATATTTCCCCGAAGTACATATCCATCGACGTCTCCTACTTCACTTATCATATACCACCAGGATTTTCTTATCTCAGCGAGTGTACCTTTATAATATATCTCTCCATCTTCTTTATCATACAGTACAAATATAACATTATTATCTCTCCAGCTAAGCTTAGGTATAGAAGCAAGGGTAACAGAGGAACTTATTATATCTTCTTCGTGCACATACGGGAGTATTGATTGGGCTTTGTATATATCACTACCGAGATCGCCATCAGGTAAGTAATCTACCATTTTAAGCAATTCGGACTGAGTGCCCCAAAATTCATATAGAAACTCAACAGTGGTTTCTATCACTGTACCTTCCTCATGTAATCGTTCTATAATAGCTCTGCCTGACAGTGAGGTTACTTCAGCACGTACATCTATACCCTCGTTCTTCATATAATTATTAAATTCATTTTCTAATGAATCGCTTACATCTCTGAGCTCTTGCACTCCTTGATTACTATTAAAGGTTTCGCCATCAGACATGATGCCTAATGTTATCCCATACATGTTCATAAGCGCTTCTACTGAGAAGTCTTGGTCTACTGGTAGGAAAACCCTGGGTTCTTCTCTCCAGCTTAGTTTTAACCCTGAAGTAATACCTAACTCAGCATCATCTAATTGTTCAGGCTCATCTAATATAGGATATGCTGGGTAGAACTTAGATCCCGTTTCATACATCTCCTTCACAGCCAATCCAAGCTTACGAATTTCCTCAGCAAGACCTTTAAGTTCATAATTTACAGATATTTCTTCACCATCATTATGATCTACATACACATCAAGTACATCTAGCTGAAGTCCATGAGAATCACGTAACTCCATTAGGTAATGTCTTAGCGCATCTGTTAATTCAGATGAACCTATATGTGGAGATGTAAATCCAAGCTGATCTTCGATTTCCTGAAGACTATAAATACCAACAGCATCTATTTCTATTATAGGTGACTCTCTCCAGCTTAGATGTTTTAATCCTTGTTCTGTAAATCCTGAATCATCTCCAAGCATGTGATCTCTATATGCTTCGTATGTTCCTTTTGAGTGTCTCCATCCATTCAAATAATATTCTACCTTACCGCTAGCCCATTCCACAGCAGGACCGTCCATTCGGTGCAACTCACCCTCTATAAGCCACTTCTTAGATCCATCGGGAAATATAATTGCGGGCCCATCTTCTCTGTGCAGTTTACCTGCTTCATTACGATAAGATTTATTGCCATTATTTTCTATAGTATAGTGATCGTAAGTTTGTTCCTTCCAACTTAGCTTTAATGATGAAGTGGATTGGGGTATTGCATTAAACTCTTCCTCGGTATACTTTTTCCCATCTATCCACCATTCTTGATATGTACCATTTAATTCATTAACTGCTGGTCCATCAGTTCTATGCAGTTCACCGTCTTTATACCATACTTCAGATGAATCGGTAATATCTGCTGGTCTTCCTATTCTATGTTTCTTACCATGAATGAACCATCTTTGTTCTCCGGTTTCATGTACTACAGCGGGTTTATCACCATCTCTGTGTAGCTCACCATGCCAGTACCAAGCCTCAACGCCTTTATCTACCCATACACGTGCAGGTAGATCATCTTCTCGATGGAATTGACCAGCTCTATCCATCCACTCTAAATATTCATCATCGTCATTAGTAGGAGGTTCTCTCCAACTAAACTTTAACGATGCTATATTCATCACCCGCTTGAAGGTAGTCTCATCATGCCAATTACCATTTATCGCATAAGAAACAGATCCATCAGATCGTTCTACAGCGGGTCCATCTAATCTGTGTAATTGATTACTTACATACCATCTTTTAGTACCACTAGCTTCCTCCACGGCAGGTCCATCTAGTCTATGCTTTTTACCTTCTATCCACCACCGCTTAGTTCCATTATGTAATTCTTG
>Ga0164313_10001106_pt1 | contig 23466 bp, 12 predicted proteins | sample GuaBasSedimGuay4_FD_113735 | JGI IMG/M metagenome (GOLD analysis project Ga0164313, IMG submission 113735) | Subseafloor sediment microbial communities from Guaymas Basin, Gulf of California, Mexico - Guay4, Core 4569-4, 0-3 cm | ecosystem: Environmental > Aquatic > Marine > Hydrothermal vents... | reverse complement strand
CCATAGTTGGCTGTATAGCTGCAACTTACTTAACGGCACCAACAGATATTGAAGTTCTTAAAAATTTCTATAAGACTGTTCGACCCTGGGGTTTTTGGAAACCGATTCATGATATGGTTGTCAGTGAATCTCCTGAGTTTTCTAAAAATCTCAATTTCAAAAGGGACTGGTTTAATATTGTAATTGGAATTCTTTGGCAAACCTCTTTAGTAGCTCTTCCGATGTATGTTATCTTTCACGAGTTCCTTGCCGCATTTATTACTTTTGTAATTGCTGGAATTTTTTCGATTATTCTAAAGAGAACGTGGTATGATAATTTACACGAATATGATAATTGATTTTTGATAATAGAGAGGATGTAATGAAGAAGGATGATTTCTACACAAGCTAAAATGGTAGTAGATGGGCATTGATAATTTTACTTTTTGGATTTTTTTTGCGGTGTTGATTCGCTGTCACTTAGCAATGGAGTGGCGAGATACCCCGATTTCTTGTGAAGACCTACTTTTACCAAGAAAGTGTTTGACTGAAAGAAAGTAGATAGTTTTATCACATTATTTACATCTTTTTATTAAATTAGGAGCAAATTATTTATTCAATTAAATAAAATTAGAGGAGTAACATGCAAAAGCTATTCCTATTTAATTTAGCACTCGTAGTATAAAATGAGAAGGTCATTTAATATTTCATTGACTGTAGCTGTGCTACTAATATTATCATTGAGCTTAACTCAATGTATAGAAGAACCCACTGCACCAGTTCTTACCGCAGTTGGAGGAGTTGTTAAGGATGGCAACGGAGCATTAGTTGAAGGGGCAAATGTTACTCTCTCAGACAAAAATGTAGTTACGAACTCAAAAGGCGCCTATTATATTGATGATATATCCTCCGGAAGTTATACAATCAAAATTTCAAAAAACAATTATGCAGAAGCTGAAAAGAACATTGTTATTACAACTGGAATGGTTATCTCAGAAGAACTTACCATCATCCGTTTGGGTGGAATAGCTGGTGAAGTAACTAATGCCAATGGAAACGGAGAAGAGGGAGTTAAAATAACAACTACCCCTCAATCAAAAGAAGCTCTTACTGACGCAGAAGGGAAATATAGTTTGTTAGATTTGGAATCTAATAGTTATATAGTAAAAGCAGTTAAGCCTGGATTTGCAAGCCAGACAATCCAAACAACGGTCTTAAATGGAGAAATAAACAGTGTAAACTTTGGATTTTTAACCCTTGGCGGAATAGTTGGAAAAGTAACTAATGATGAGGGCACTGGAGAAGAGGGAGTAAAAATAACAACTACCCCAGCGACAATAGAAATATTAACGGATGCAAATGGAAATTACAGCTTGTTAGATTTAGCTTCAGGTAGTTATGTTGTAAAGGGAGAAAAGGAGAAGTTTGCGACAATAACCAAATCAGTAACAGTAATAGATGGCCAAATAAGTAATGGAAATTTATCCGTTTTAACACTTGGGGGCATATCTGGAAAAGTGACAGATGCAAATAGTAATCCGTTGGAAGGTGTAAAGATAACAACCACCCCAACAACAGAAGAAGTATTAACAGATGCAAATGGAAGTTACAGTTTGTTAGATTTAAGTGCTGGTGATTATACAATCGAAGTTGAGAAAGCTGGATATAAAAGCAAAACCAAATCAGTTACAGTGATAAATGGCCAATTAAGCAATGGAGATATATCCATTTTAAGACTTGGGGGAATATCTGGAAAAGTAACTGATGCTGATAGTAATCCAGTAGAAGGGGTAAAAATTATAACCACCCCAACTACAGTAGAAGTGTTAACGGATGCAAGTGGAAATTACAGTTTGTTGGATTTAACTGCTGGAGAATATATAATCCAGACAGCGAAGATTAGCTTTACAAGTAAAACCAAATCGATAATAATAGTAGATGGTCAAATATCTAATGGAGATATATCCATTTCAACACTTGGAGGAATCTCCGGGAGAGTAACGGATGTGCATGGTAATCCAGTATCTGAAGTCAAAATTACGTCCATACCATCAACAACCGAAGTATTTACTGATGCAGAAGGAAATTATTATTTGATGGATTTAATTGCTGGTAGTTATGATATAAAAACAGAAAAGGAAAAGTTTGCAATTACTACAAAAACAGTATTAATAACAGATGGACAAATGATCAATGGAGATATTACTATCTTATCACTCGGTAGTATCACTGGAAAAGTGGTTGATGTGAATAGTAATCCCCTGGAAGGTGTAAAAATAACAACTACACCAGTTACAACAGAAGTAGTCACCGCTGCAGATGGAAATTATAATTTGATAGATTTAAATGCCGGTAGTTATACAATTCAAGCAGAAATAGTGGGCTTTATTAAGAAATCAAATGAAGTAGCAGTTGCTGATGGAGAAATAAGCAGGGGTGATATAACATTGATCAAAGACTTATGCGTTACACCTACTATAATATATTTAGGTAAAACGTATAACACTATCCAAATAGGAGATCAATGTTGGTTAAAGGAGAATTTAGATGTTGGCACAATAATACAAAGCACAGAAGGAATTTATCAACAGACAGATAACGGTATAATAGAGAAATACTGTTATAATAATGATTCAGCCAATTGTGATTTGTATGGAGGTTTATATGAATGGCCGGAAGCAATGCAATATGCAACCACCGAGGGAGCCCAAGGCATTTGTCCTGATGGATGGCACATACCAAAAATACAAGAATTCTCGTCTTTATTATCATACGTAGACAATCTTGCAAAAACACTTATGGATGAGAATGCAAAATGGGGCTACGGTTTTAAAAACGAAACAGGCTTCTCAGCGTTGTTGCCTGGCCACCGGTTCTACTGGGATGGTGACTTCTATTATTTAGGATGGAGAGCTTACTTTTGGAGCTCATATTCGACTGAATTTCAAGCTCAGAACCTAATTATAGACTATGATATTAGTGCTCCATATCTTCATCTTATTGCTACAGAATCTAACTATAAGGAATATGGTTTTAACGTTAGGTGTATCAAGGATTAAAATAATTAGGAGATGAGAAATATAAAAAGCAGATATTAGAAGTTAGATATAAGATTGGGGAAAGAAATCTGACGAAAAGTGTGAGATTGTCACACCTTGAGAAAGAGAAGCAAGGTTTGCGATGATTAAAAAATAATTAAGATGTTAAAAATTCATCTGTAATTTTTGGAATAGATAATATGGAAAGGACATTGAAAATTTCATTAACTGTAGTGGTGGTAATAATACTATCATTGAGCTTAACTCAATGTATAGAAGAACCCACAGCACCACCTCTTACTGCAGTTGGAGGGGTAGTTAAGGATGGCAATGGAGCATTAATCGAAGGTGCAAATGTTAAACTCTCTGACAAAGTTGCTGTTACCAACGCAAAAGGTGTCTATTATATTGATGATATCTCATCCGGAAGTTATACCATTAAAATTTCAAAAAACAATTATGCAGAAGCTGAAAAAATTATAGTTATTACAACTGGAATGGTTATCTCAGAAGAACTAACTATCATACGTTTGGGTGGCATAGTTGGTGAAGTAACTAACGCCGATGGGAACGGAGAAGAGGGAGTAAAAATAACAACTACACCAACCACAATAGAATTATTAACGGATGCAAATGGAAGTTACAGTTTGTTAGATTTAACTGCTGGTAGTTATGTTGTAAAAGCAGAAAAGGAAAAATTTGCTACAATAACAAAACCAGTAATTGTAACAGATGGAGAAATGAGTAATGGAGATATATCGGTTTTAACACTTGGCGGAATTTTTGGACAAGTAACTGATGTGAATAGTAATCCAGTAGAAGGAGTAAAAATAACAACAACACCAGCCACGGAAGAAGTGATAACGGATGTAAATGGAAATTATAGTTTGTTAGATCTAACTGCTGGAAGTTATGTTGTAAAAGGAGAAAAGGAAAAGTTAGCAACCTTTACAAAATCAGTAACCGTAGTAGATGGACAAATAAGCAATGGAGATTTATCGGTTTTAACACTTGGGGGAATTTTTGGAATAGTAACCGATGTAAATAGTAATCCATTAGAAGGTGTAAAAATAACGACCACACCATCAACAGTGGAAATCTTCACAGATGCAAATGGAAGTTACAGTTTGTTAGATTTAAGTGCTGGTGATTATACAATCGAAGCAGAAAAATCTAAATATAAAAACAAAACCAAATCAGTGACAGTAACAAATGGTCAATTAAGTAATGGAGATATATCCATTTTAAGACTTGGGGGAATATCTGGAAAAGTAACTGATGCTGATAGTAATCCAGTAGAAGGGGTAAAAATTTCAACAACACCAGCCACTGTCGATCTCTTCACAGATACAAATGGAAATTATAATTTGATAGATTTAATTGCTGGTAGTTATGTTATAAAGGCTGAAAAGGAAAAGTTTTCAACTTTCACCAAATCAGTAACAGTAGAAGATGGAAAAACAACGAATGGAAATATATCCATTTCAACACTTGGAGGAATCTCCGGGAAAGTAACTGATGGGGATAGTAGTCCTTTAGAAGGTGTAAGAATTACAACTGCACCAGCCACAACCGAAGTGTTAACGGATGTAAATGGAAATTATAGTTTGTTAGATTTAATTGCTGGCAGTTATACTATACAAGCAGAAAAAACAGGTTATGTAAATAAAACTAAGGCAGTGGCAGTAATAGATGGACAAATATCTAATGGGGATATTTATATATCAATACTTGGAGGAATATCCGGAAGGGTAACCGATGAAAGTAGCAATCCACTATTTGAAGTAAGAATTACGACTACACCCGCCACATCCGACGTTTTAACAGATGCAGATGGAAACTATAGTTTGTTGGATTTAGCTGCTGGTAGTTATGCAGTAAAAGCAGAGATGGGCAGCTATGGTGGTGTAATACAAGTAACAGTAACCGATGGTGAAATAAGTAATGGTGATATTTCACTTTCCTTCACATGTGGGACTTATACTGTACTATATTCTGGCAAAACCTACCACACGGTACAAATAGGAGATCAATGTTGGTTAAAAGAAAATCTTGATGTCGGTACAATGGTAATAGACAGTACGGATATGTTTTATCAAACGGATAACAATGTAACAGAAAAATATTGTTATAATAATGATCCAGCAAATTGCACTATTTATGGAGGCTTATATGAATGGCCGGAAGCAATGCAATATGCTAGGGCAACAGTTATAGGGAGCCAAGGTATTTGTCCAGACGGATGGCATATACCAATTGTACCAGAATATTTTTCTTTGGAAGAATATGTAAACGGGGAAGGGGTAAAATTGATGGACGAAAGCCAAACAAGGGATGGCTATATAGCCACAAACGAGAGTGGTTTTTCAGGGTTGTTTGCTGGTTTTATGATGAGAGATCCTACTGAATTCATCGAATTAGGGTTTGCAACTGGTTTTTGGGCTTCAGATTCCAATATGCAAACAGACGACATTACTCATAACATGATGTTCCTTGATCCTCATGGAAATATTGGGGTTGAGCCTTGGACGGGTTTTCAAAGTTTTAGTGTTAGGTGTATAAAAGATTAGAAAAAATAAAAATTATAAAAAGCAGAGATTAGAAGTCAGATATCAGATTGAGAATAAGAAATATAACAAAAAGTGAAAGATTGTCACACCTCGAATAATGAATTGAGGTTCTTAATGATTGAAAATTTAATCTATAATTTATGGATTAGTATAAAATGAAAAAGACATTTAAAATTTCATTAACACTAGTGGTAGTGGTATTATTAATATTTACTTTAACCCAATGTATAGAAGAACCCACAGCACCAGTTCTTACAGCACTTGGAGGCGTTGTTAAGGATGGAAACGGAGAACTAATAGAAGGAGCAAATGTTACACTCTCAGACAAAGTTGCTGTTACCAATTCAAAAGGTGTCTATTATATTGATGATATTTCATCGGGAAGTTATACGATTAAAATTTCAAAAACCTATTATACAGAGACTGAAAAAAATATTGTAATAACGACTGGTTTAGTTAGTTCAGAAGAACATACAATCTTCCGTTTTGGTAAAATAGTTGGGTATGTAACTAATGCCGATGGGAACGGAGAAGAGGGAGTAAAAATAACAACAACACCAACCACAATAGAATTATTAACGGATGCAGAGGGAAATTACAGTTTGTTAGATCTAGCCGCTGGTAATTATGTTGTAAAAGCAGAAAAGGAAAAATTTGCTACGATCACAAAACCAGTAATTGTAACAGATGGAGAAATGAGTAATGGAGATATATCAGTTTTAACACTTGGAGGAATCTCTGGAAAAGTAATCGATGGGGATCGTAATCCAGTAGAAGGTGTAAAAATAACAACTACTCCAGCCACGGAAGAAGTGATAACGGATGTAAATGGAAATTACAGTTTGTTAGAATTAACATCTGGAAGTTATGTTGTAAAAGGAGAAAAGGAAAAGTTTGCAACTTTCACAAAAACAGTAACAGTTATGGATGGACAAATAAGCAATGGAGATTTATCCGTTTTAACACTTGGAGGAATCTCCGGAAAAGTAACTGATGCAGATAGTAATCCTGTAGAAGGAGTGAAAATCACAACTACTCCAACCACAACCGAAGTGTTAACGGATGCAAGTGGTAATTACAGCTTGTTAGATTTAGCAGCTGGAAGTTATGTTATAAAAGGAGAAAAGGAAAAGTTTGCAACTTTCACAAAATCGGTAACAGTTATAGATGGACAGATAAGCAATGGAGATTTATCGGTTTTAACTCTTGGAGGAATTTTTGGGATAGTAACCGATGCAGATAGTAATCCATTAGAAGGAGTAAAAATAACAACTACCCCAGCAACAACCGAAGTGTTAACGGATGCAAATGGAAGCTACAGTTTGTTAGATTTAAGTGCAGGGGATTATACAATCGAAGCAGAGAAATCTAAATATAAAACCAAAACCAAAACTGTAACAGTAACAAATGGACAATTAAGTAATGGAGATATATCCATTTTAAGACTTGGAGGAATTTCTGGAAAAGTAACTGATGCTGATAGCAATCCAGTGGAAGGGGTGAAAATTACAACTTCACCAGCCACACTCGAAGTATTCACGGATGCAGAAGGAAACTATAACTTTATAGATTTAATTGCCGGCAGTTATGATATAATGGCTGAAAAGGAAACGTTTTCAACTTTCACCAAATCAGTAATAGTAGAAGATGGGAAAACAACCAATGGAGATATATCCATATCAACACTTGGAGGAATCTCCGGGACGGTAACTGATGGAGATAGTAATCCATTGGAAGGTGTAAAAATTACAACCACACCAGCTACAGCTGAAGTGTTAACGGATGGAGAAGGAAACTATAGTTTGTTGGATTTGACAGCTGGCAGTTATACACTACAAGCAGAAAAAACGGGTTATGTAAATAAGACAAAGGCAGTGGCAGTAATAGATGGACAAATATCTGATGGGGATATTTATATATCTGTACGTGGAAGTATCTCTGGAAGGGTAACAGATGTGGATAGTAATCCACTAATTGGAGTAAAAATTACAACCACTCCCACTACATCCGACATTTTCACGGATGCAACGGGAAGTTATAGTATACTAGATCTAGTTGCTGGTAGTTATGTTGTTAAAGCAGAGATGGAAGACTTGTTAAACAAGACCAGAGAAGTCACAGTCGTTGATGGAGAAATAAGTAATGGTGATCTCACTTGTCTTCCTTGTGGTATTGGTACAATAACATACTCCGGCAAGAACTACAACACCGTTCAAATAGGCGACCAATGCTGGCTGAAAGAGAATCTGGATGTAGGGTCTATGGTTCAAGGTAGTACTAATATGTCAAATAATAGTAGCCTAGAAAAATACTGTTATAATAATTATCCACCAAACTGTGAAATTTATGGTGGCTTGTACCAATGGGATGAGGCGATGCAGTATGTTACCACAGAGGGTACACAAGGTATTTGTCCAGAGGGATGGCATATACCAACAGGGCCAGAATTCCAAAACTTAATAGCATTTGTAAATGGCGAAGCTGCTAAGATAGTTGACCAAGGCCAAACCACGGAAAGCTATACAGCCACTAACGAAACCGGTTTCTCGTTGTTGTTCGGTGGTGACCGTTGGTACAATAGTGGTGATTTTTTCCATTTAGGTGCTTCTTCTGCGTTATGGGGCTCCACTGGCTTTTGCAACATTCTATTGTTCAACGACTATAGTATTGTTTCCTATGGTTCTACCTCCTACAAGGGTTATGGAAACAGTGTACGATGTCTCAAGGATTAACAATAAATTAAGAATTATTAACTGAAAATTAGAAATTGAGAGAACTTTTTTATGAAAAAACTCGAAAATTACATTTTTGCATTGATGATGCTAAGTGCTATTACAATTTTTTCTCCTCTAATGGAGTCCTACGGACAAACAACCTCAAAAATGTACGTAGTTCAAAACTCAGCAAAATATTTACAAGAGGAACTCATCTCTAAAGATATCCGCGATGCAAATGGGGATGTTTGTGCAGCTGTAGTAATAAGTTCAGATTTACCTGGTCTGGCCTTCCAATCTTATAATGGAATTGTAAAAACCAATAACAAACCAGGAAGAAATTTTATATTTGTGTCGCCAACAGAGAGAGTAATTGAGGTTTTTAAATCCGGCTTTGAGCCACTAAAAATTATTCTTAATGACTACGGCATTAAATTAAAGAGTGGACAAGTATGGGAACTAAAACTAAGCGGAGATAAAAAGTTAGATCTGATACCTATTATTATCAGAACGGACCAAATAGATGCTCAAGTGTTTATTGATTACAAACAGATAGAATCTAATAAAACACAACAAGTAGAAGAAGGGAAACATCTCCTCCACATTGAAAAGGAAGGGTATGTACAAATTGTTGATTCAATTGTTGTTTCATTAGAAAATATATTATTTGAGTATAAACTGCTGAAAATTGAATTAGTAAACGCTCAGTTTAAATCAAATCTACCAGATGCGAAGTTATTTATTGATGGTGTTGAAATAGGAAGAGCTGACTTAACATACAAAATTCTTCCTGGTATATACAAAATTAAGCTTACAAAACCTGGTTATATTGATTATGAAAAAGAGATAACAGTTAGTCCTACAAATAGAATTTTTACATTCAACTTAATAAAAAACCTCAGTCAGTTAAGAATAAGTCTACTACCGAAAGATGCAACAGTGGAATTGAATGGTAGAAAATATGTTGATATTGATAGATTAGAACTTGAACCCGGATTTTACAATGTTAAAATTAGCCACCCAGATTATCGAACAATCACAGAATCATTAAACCTTGAACCTGGAATAGATACTACTAAAACATACAACTTAATAAAAAAGCAAGGGGTAATGAGTTTCACGATAGAACCATCTGATGCAAATATTACATTTATTAAGGATGGAGAAATTAATAACTCTTGGCTAGGGGAGAAAAAGATACCAAATTTACCAGTCGGTCAATACCAGGTAATTTGTAAAGCAAAAAACTATAAATCTCAAAAAGTTGATGTTATAATAAATGATAATGAAACTACAACGAAACATATTATTATGGATTTTGGTGTAAGTGATTATGCTTACATGGATTTTAATGTTGATTCAAATTATGATATTTATATAGATGGGAATGAAAAAGGTTCTACATCCGCAGGCAATAAACAAATTGAAACCGGAGAACATTCAGTTGAGCTACGGAATAATGAGGAATCAGTTCAATCAGTTGTTTATATAGATGGAAGTAATAGTATAATTACAATTGGGCACGAATCAAAAACTGGAATTATTTGGCGATCTGCATTACTCCCTGGTTTCGGACAAATAAATCACGGTAGAACAACAACGGGTGCAATATATATGGGCGCATTTGCTGGAACAGCTGCATATTTTTTCTCAAATTACAAAACCTACAATGATACACAATCCGAATTGGATGATTTGACAACACAATATAACAGTGCTACCGATCCTTCTGAGAAATATAACTTAGGACTTGAAATTAATAACAAACAAAGCGATCTGGATGATGCATACGATAAAGCAAAAACCTCAATCTGGCTCCCTATTGGAATTTATGCTATAAGTTTACTTGATGCAATATTCTATCCTACACCAAAGGTGATACAAATTACAGATAATAGAACATTGCAAATAATTCCAAATTTGGCACTATCACCAAATGGTGGTATAAATGCAGGGGTTTTTGTGAGGTTTTAAATATATAAGACTTGTGTATGATTCAGAATAAAATATTTCAAAAAATTAAGAGAGATATAATGTATTCACACTTTATAAATCAGAAACTTTTTTTAATACTTTTTGTCTTCCAAATTTCAATATCTGTTTCTGCTCAATCCGTTGGCTTTAAAGAATTTTGTTCTGAGATTAAAAGTGCTGATATTTATTATTGGGGTATAGCATCTTCTAAAGATAATATGAGAGTTGCAGAAAATGACGCACTTGGTCAACTACTTGATCAAATTGCCATACATGTCTCATCTAACTTTGAACACACTGTTAGTGAATCGGATGAAAAGTTTAGTGAGTCGGTATCAAAAATATTAAAGACATATTCAACGGCATCATTAAGGAATGTAGATTCAAAAAAAGATTTTTATGATGGAGAATCATACGTATTTCGCTATATAAAAAAATCGGTTGTAGCAAAAATATTTGAGAAGCGAAAAGAACTTGCTTATGAACTATTCCAGAATGCAATTGAGTTTGAAGGTAATTCCAACCATGGAGATGCACTAAAATATTATTACTATTCAACAATCTTAATGAATTCTATTCCAGAACAAAATATAGTTTTTGAAAATACTAACCTAAAAGCAGAAGTCCCGAAAAGAATAAACAGCATACTCCACAACATAAAATTTAGTTTAATTTCTAGCAAGAAAGTTTCAAAAGATGAGAAAGTTATTACATACGCGATTAGCGTAAACGGAAAGTCAACATCAAATCTTCAATTTAGATTCTGGGATGGAAATAATTTTATTGATGTTGAAGCCAAAGATGGGGCGGCAAATATCTATCTCTTAGGAGGGAGCGTTAACTTCAAAAAGTTGGATGTAAAAATTAAGTATTCATACTATTCAAACCGTGGAGAAATTAAAGAAGTATCGGAATTATGGGAGCTAGTAAATAGACCAAAGTTTGATAATGATTTGCAAATAAATATTAATAATAAAGATGTTGTTAAAGTTGATAAACCACCCCGTCAATTAATTTCAGGAGAAGCTAATTCTAATTCCTCAACAGAAGTTATAAAGAATAGCCGATTTACACTTAACCTAAATAACAAAGCTTCTTGTAAAAAAGTTGAAGAGCTTGGCAAAGAAGCATTAACTTATCTTGAATTATTAGATAGAGGGGATAAAAATAAATTAAATGATTTTCTTGCCGGAGATTCTTACTTGATAAAGAAGACTATTGATTTACTAAAGTATAATAAAGTAAAAATAATGGATGATATCATAAATGCAAATCTGAATAAAACTTCATCTGGCTTTGAAATTAGAAAAGTGAGGGTGCTAAATAAATACAACTCAATAAATAAGCAAACAACAGAATATCTAATATTAGACTTTGATGAAAAAGGAAAAATTTATGATGTAAACTTTGGCGTTATGGAAAAATTCCATGATGATTTTGTCGAAAGGGCAATATATGGTAATGATTGGGGAAACAGACAAATAATAATTAAGTTTATGGAAAAATATAGATCAGCATATATGACCAGAGATATAAAAGTTCTTGAGAAAATATTTGCTGAGGATGCTCTAATCATTGTTGGAAGGTTACTTAAAATAAAAAAGAGGGACGACCTAGTCAGCTATGTTAAGCTCAATGATAATCAGCCCGATATTGAACAGATAAGATATACTAAAACAGAATATTTGATGAGACAGAGAAGAATATTTGAAGGTAGGGAAGATATATTTTTAGACTTTTCTAAGTTTGGAATTCATCGTAAGAATAATACAACTGGAATTTATGGTGTCAGCCTAAGACAAGGGTATGAATCCACTGGGTATAGCGATGAAGGTTATCTTTTTCTTTTAATAGATTTTAACAATGATGACCCACAAATTTACGTCCGCTCTTGGCAACCACAAGAGTGGGATAGAAGCACATTGCTTGAGTTATCTAATTTTAGAATAAATAAATAGTATCATTTGATAATTAGAAGATTTAATGCAACAGTCAATAAGGTATTTGAAATATTCTAGATGAATGAAATAATTATTTAGGGCTACTAGAGTTTCGTCCTAGTCGCCCTAGTTAAAGAGTCCTCTGATCTCCTCAATTTCGAGTGGTGTGGATTCTACTTTCTTGTTTTTATCCAGAAGAAACATAGTTGGAGTTGCATAGATTGAATAATCTTCAGCTGCTTTCCCACTCCAGCCTTTTAAGTCTGATGCATTTAGCCAGTTCATTTTATAATCTTTAATGACTTTTGTCCACTCTTCTTTCTTTTCATCAATTGATATTGCAAGTACCTCAACCCTTTTCTCTTTTTGATTATTATAGAGCGTTACTAATTCTGGTAATTTGTCTATACAATGAGGACACCAGCTTGCATAGAAAAGAACTAAAACTTTCTCCGACTCTATTTTACTCAAGTCAATTTCATTTCCATTTATGTCTGGCAGAATAATGTTTGGAACATCACTTCCAATTTTGAATCTCTTTGCTTGATCTATCCTTTTTTGAATGGAAGATTCCAATTCAGCATTTAGACATATGTCATCTTTTATCACATAGTTATCAACTATGTAATTTATTATTAAATCAAAACCAAACTTTGTGAAGCCATCAATTAAATATTCTGTCATGTGTTTGTAAACCAACTCATTTGCTTTAGCTTTATAGAGTAGTGTGTCAACTGCCTTCATAAATTCTTTTTCTAATAGTGGTTTAGGCAATTGTTGGTTTCTGTAGTAGGTTAAATACTCAATACTTTTAGTTGTGTAAAGGTCTGAATAGAGCATCTCTATATCTGTGAAATCAACATTATCTAATGCATGGAGTTTTAGATATTCCAATTGCTTGTTTGGTTGATTTGGAGAAGTAATTTTCTCTGGAAGGATTGGCACTATTGGGAGTTGAGCAGATTTGATATACCGTGAGATAAATGAGTTCTCCTTTTCTTGTGAAGTTACCTCAACAAATTGTTTATACTCTTCTTGTATCTCAATTAGTTTTCTTTCTGTTAAGCTATAGTAACTATCATCTTTTGGGTAATGAGTTAAAACTACATTCAGTAATTCCGTCTTCGTTTTGTAAGATTTATTCAGTCCAATAAATTGGTGATATAATTTGTTTGTCTCAGATTGAATTATCTTCAGATTATCTATAATGTTTTTGATATCTGATTCAATCTTAATATTAGCTCCATCGTTTATAAAATCAATCCAATGCTGTTTATCCAACTGCAAACGGTAGAATCCATTATGTTTACCATTTAACGAAAACTTATATACTCCATTTCGAGAAACAACGGAATCAATCTTGGTGCTGTTTTCTCCTTCAAGCTGCAGTAGTGTTGCGACTCCATTTGAACCTATTATCTTAATGGATATATCTTGAGCAATGAGATTAGTTCCAAAAATTATAAATAGGCATACTAGTAAAATTTTCATTGTTATATAATCTTCTCTGCTTGCATGATAATTTTTCAATTCAATACTTTCCTCATTTAGTCTCATAATCACAACACCACAATACTTAATTCATTTGCTTCCGTAAATTATATGTTTTGTAGTGTTTTTACAAGTTCACAAGGGAGTTAATGATTATGAATGTGGGTATAATACAAAAGCCCAACCTTTGGGTTGAGCTTCTTAAAATTAATAATTACTTCCTTTAATCCTTGAGGCATCTAATACTATAACCATACTCCCTATAACTCGTGGAGAAATAAACGCCAGGTCTATCTGCATCAAGGAACATGTAATAAACTATGGTTTTACTCTCTTCTGTGGAGATCCAAAATTTTGGGTTCATATTACCTAGTTTCCCATTGTCAAAGCTGCCCGAGAATAGCGCTGAGAAGCCCGTTTCATTTGTAAAAGTGTAGCCACTTTTTGCATTCTCATCTATAAGTTTAGTTGCTAGATTTTTTACGTATGATTCTAAAGACTCGTATTCTCCTTTAGTTGGTATGTGCCAACTATCTGGGCAAATGCCTTGTGTGCCTTCTCGGGTTACATACTGCATAGCTTCTGTCCATTCATATAAACCTCCATATACATCACAATTTGCTGCATCATTATTATAACAGTATTTTTCTATTATGCTATTATCTTTTTGCTGGAAAACATTAGTGGTGCTTTGTATCATTGTTCCTACATTTAAGTTTTCCTTAAGCCAACACTGGTCCCCTATTTGTACTGTGTTGTAGGTCTTTCCAGCATATGTTACAGTGGTAATTCCTCCACAAACTTTTGCAAGTATTATATTATAAGTTTTTTCGATACTATCTAGTTCAATTTGGTCAGTGTAAAATTTATATGTTGAATCTTCAGCAACTGCTGTAATACTTTGTGTCCCTTTATTTAATACTGGGAATTCATAATAACCGCTCGCATCTGTGTAATTTTCTTTTCCATCTATACTTATTTTTATATTATTTAGTAGCTCACCAGTATCGCTATCCTTTACAACTCCACTTAATTTTGTGTAAGCATATTCCAACGTAATATCATAAGTCCTATCCTCGTATGATAAGGTGATCTCACCTAAAGATGATAAGAATTTATCTTTTTCAGCTTCAATACTGTGTGTTCCTTGTGTTAGGCCACCAAATTGATAATATCCACCTGCATCTGTGTAGACCGCTTTTAAATTGATTATAATTTTTACACCGCTAATTGGTTCTTGTGTTTCCTTAGAACGAATAATTCCAGAAATTGACCTAAAAGCCGCAATGTTAATGTCGTATTCGGTAGTTTGGCTCTCTGTAATAGTTACGGTTTGTTCATAAATTTGATAATCAGCTTTTGTAGCCTTGATTGTTTGTGTGCCAATTGATACGCTATCAATTCTGTAAGAACCATCATTAGCAGTCATTGTAAACCTATTGTCAATCTCCAATAATACTTCACCAATAGGGTCATTTGTATTTATATCAGTAACAAAGCCTTCTATTGCCCCAAGTTTTTCTGGAATAGTCAAAGTAACATCTACTTTAATATTGGTTGTATCATAAGTTATTGTAACTTGTCCTTTATATTCACCAGTTGTTAACCCCTCAGGCAATCCAGTACTATCTATAGTTACTGCAATTTCATCTGTTTCAGTTTCAACACCACCACTGATCGGGGTAACAGTTATCCAGTCCATATCATCTGTAATATTGTAGGTTATTAAACTACCCGTGCTACTAGTTATACTAAATTTTGATTGAGTTTTATCACTATCAAATTCTAAAGATTGAGGGGTAATTTCTAAAATTGGAATCTCTTTCTTTTCCACAACTATCTCTTTCTCGCTATCTGCGGTTTCTTTGCCATCGCTAACTGTAACTGCAATATTGTATGTTCCATTTTCGCTTGGAGCTTTCCAATTTACCGAGGCACCGCTTGCTCCATTTGGAAATGTCCCATTTTCACAAGACCAAGTGATGGTTAAATCATTGCCATCTGCATCAGTAGCTACGCAAGTTAATGAAGTTGTTTCATTTACTTTTATGGATGCAGGACTTGCTGTAATACTTTTGATTTGTGGTGCATTGTTTTTAGGTTCTGTTGGTTGGTCATCGGCACAGTTAAATAGAATTATGGAAGTCACTAATAAAAGAAATAAAAACTTATACATTCTGCGTCCAGTTTTTGAGTTAAGATTTAAAACTATTAAAAATTCGAAGTGCGTGCCTATCAAGACCCTCACAACAAAATGATAATACAATTTACTTATTATAATATGCTTTAACAAGTCCCTAGTATCCGAGAATGAATAGACTATATATCCGCTATGGATACTCTCAAATAAAAAGATATATGACGGTTCTTCGACGCAATAAGATAGTATAAGGAATAATATTATAGAAGTAAAAAATATGATTGAAATTGATAATAGCATTTAGAAATAAAAAACTACTTCTGTTTCTACTTCAGCAAATTCTCTTTAAAATGCAGAACCCTCATAACTTATTAAGTTACATAGGGTTTTTGCGGGGTCGATCCGTCTCCGATAAAAATCACCTTCGCCGGACAGGCGAGACAAAGCCACACAATCTGTTTTAAACAAAAATAGCCCCACAGAAAACTGTGAGGCTTTTTTTGTTTAGCGGGGTCGACGAGACTTCCCGAAAGTCGGGACGACCTCATGTCTTTACAATTAATGATTCAATATATTTTCTACTTTTCTTTTTCTTAATTTCATTTTCTCTTTTAATAGCAGCAGATTTAGAGGTGAATGGCTATTTTATTTCATAACCCCTTGGACAGTTTTTAGTAAATTCTAACATTGGTATTTCTCCTATAATGTGAATGAATTAAGTTTGGTGATTTTGAGATTTCTAGACTTTGTAGGAGGCATGAGTCGGAGACGAACGTAGCGAAAGATGGATATCTTGAGCGGAGGTTTATATTTGTGAGAATACCTTGACTTATACTATAGATATACTTATAATTATAAACCATATGATCTAAAAAGTTTATTTAAGTTAGTAATTATATAGCGAGAGTATAGAAATGCAAGGAAAATTAAACCAATTAGTAAGTGGCTGGCAGAAAGGTACAGTTAGAACCTCTAGTTCACTTAGAGCAGATGGATATTCAGATGATTTATTAGCAAAGTATGCAAGGAATCAATGGCTCGATTCATTTGGTCATGGAGCTTATAAACTTTATGGTAATAACATAGAATGGTTCGGCGCGATACATGCATTGCAGACAGAATTGAATTCAACAATACATGTTGCTGGCAAATCGGCTCTGCAACTTAAAGGTCTTGCTCATAATATAACTGGTGATTTACGGAAAATAGATTTATTCCATCACGATAGTAAGTATCTACCTAAATGGTTTCTTGATCACAAATGGAATATAACTCTTAACTTAACCAAAACCAGTAAATGTGGAAACTATAACCGCTTCTTAACTGATATAACATTGGACGGAATAACAATACAAGTCTCTACACCAGAACTAGCCATAATGGAATTATTGCTTAAAGTCCCACACAGTGAATCATACAACGAAGCTAATTTAATAATGGAAGGGTTACTAACTTTACGATCAAAAGTAGTATCAGATTTACTGTTGGAATGTAAGTCTGTAAAAGTTAAAAGATTATTTATGCATCTGGCAGAGAGGCATAATCATTCATGGTTTAAGAAGCTGAGATTAGATAATGTTGATTTTGGCAAAGGGAAGAGACAGATAGTCAGCAATGGTGTGTTGGATTCTAAATATTTAATAACTGTGCCGAGGGTATAATGAAGAATACAATTTATTACAAACAAGTTCAGTTGTTGCTAAAACTGTTACCGTTGATACATAAGGAGAATGAGCTTGCTCTTAAAGGGGGGACCGCAATAAACCTTTTCTTTCGAGAAATGCCAAGACTCTCAGTAGATATTGATTTAACATATCTTCCAATTGCTGAAAGAGATGCTTCACTTCAAGGAATTACAAAAATTCTTGGCAGACTCAAAGAGAAAGCGAATAAATTATTACCAAGAGCAGTTGTGAATGAGAGAAAGTTAAGTAATACAGAATATTGGTCAGGATTAATTGTTCAAGAAGATGGTGTCTTAGTTAAAGTTGAAGTTAATACAACACTTAGGGGTGCTGTAAATCCACCTGTTGAGTTGTCTCTTTCCGATAAAGCTTCAGAACTGTTTGAAATGGATGTAACTGTGCAATCATTATCTTTTGAAGATGTATATGCTGGTAAAATGTGTGCAGCATTGGATAGACAGCATCCAAGAGATTTTTATGATATTAAACATCTATTAGAGAATGAAAGCATTAGCGATAAACTGCGGCGGACATTTCTTATATATTTAATCAGTAACAACAGACCAATCGTCGAATTGCTAAATCCAAATCGTATAGATATTACTGATATTTACAGACAAGAGTTTGTGGGTATGACTTCCGATAGCATAAAACTTGACGAGTTACATAAGAGTAGGGAGAACTTAATAGACTTAATTCACTCATCATTAACAAAGGATGAAATAGATTTTTTGCTTTCGTTTAAGAAGAAAGAACCTAAATGGGATTTACTTGGACTTAAAGGTGTTGAGGATTTGCCATCTATAAAATGGAAGATGATTAATCTTGAGAGAATGAGTGAAGATAAACACTCTGAGGCATACAATAAACTTGAGAAGTTTTTGAATACGCTAGGCTAAATATATAGCCAAACTATTCTTGAGAACCATACTGCTATTACGCTTACTTCTTGATTGAACTATTGATTTAATATTTAGAGTATAAGTTAGTAGTGGTGTTATTAAGAGTATTAATTTATATGGTGATGTGGATGATAAGTATAAGCTGGAGTGTAAAAACCCCACCCTTTTCTCCACCTGCTGAATCTTTAAAAAGAAAAAACCTCGTAAGTTATTATCTTACAAGGCTTTTTTTGCGGGGTCGACGAGACTTCCCGAAAATCGGGACGACCTCCTGATTAAGCAATTAGAGATTCGATATATTTTCTACTTTTCTTTTTCTTAATTTCATTTTCTCTTTTGAGAGCCTCAGACTTAGATAAAAATGCTTCCGAATAGACTAGTGCCCAAAGAATTCCTCTTGAAGAATATTTACCCCAGCCATTATTATGACGTTCTAACCTTAATGTTAAATTGTGTGTATATCCAACGTAGAATTTATTAATTGATTCGGAATAAATGATGTAAGTGTGAAACATATACCCTCCAATTTAAAACAAAAAAAGGTCTTACAATAACTGTAAAACCTTTTTTTAAGATTAACGAGACTTCCCGAAAGTCGGGACGACCTCATTTTCTGCGGGGTCGACGAGACTCGAACTCGCGACCTCCTGCGTGACAGGCAGGCGCTCTAACCAAACTGAGCTACGACCCCATTTCGAACTTCATTTTTAAAAAAGAACGAATCCAAAATTACTAACATTTTTATTTCTATGCAAATAAAAATTTATAACTCTTTTGTTCCAAAACAAACTCCAACCGCTTTTGCAGCTAAAACAGCCTGATCCGTAGGAGTTACCAACTTTTGAGCTTTAATTGCACTTTCGATGGTCACACTTTTTACCTCATTTCCTTTAAGTGCTGCCATTCTCCCAAATTTCTTTTTTATCGCTAACCCGATTGCAAATGTGCCAAATTTAGTGGATAAAATTCTATCAAAGGGTGTTGGAGAACCACCTCGTTGAAGATGTCCTAGAACTGTATACCGGGTTTCTAAACCTGTATTTTCTTCAATGTTTTTCGCAACAACTTCTGCTACACCTCCAAGTTGTATTGGATCGGTTCTCTTAGCATCTCTCTTCTTCACAACTAATTTTCCACCTATCGGTTTTGCTCCCTCAGCAACACAAACAATACTATATTTCTTTCCCATCATTGAGCGTCGTTTTACTTTTTCATAAACTGCCTTCCAGTCAAATGGCATTTCTGGAAGTAAAATAATGTCAGCACCTCCAGCTAAACCACCATTTAATGCAAGCCATCCAGCATATCTTCCCATCGTCTCTATTACCATTACTCTATGATGTGCCGATGCAGTAGTTCGCAATCTATCGATCGCTTCTGTAATAACATAAACCGCGGAATCATGTCCAAAAGTCAAATCAGTGGCTTCCAAATCATTATCAATTGTTTTTGGAACGCCAACTACATTCATACCAAGCTCGGATAAACTTTGAGAGATGGCCATTGTGCCATCACCACCAATAGCAATTAATGCATCTAAACCCCAAGCATCATAGTGCTCCAAAGCCTCTTTCGATTTATTCGTAATTTTTGTTTTTCCTTCAACATCCACCGGCCAATGAAAAGGATCTCCCTTGTTTGATGAGCCAAGAATTGTTCCACCATGGGAGAGAATTCCGGAAACATCTTTATCGTAAAGCTGAACTGCTTTACCTGTAACAAGTCCTTCAAAGCCATCAAGAATTCCCATTACTTTCAAACCTCGGTCGAGCGCTGGTTTTGTTACACCACGGATAACTGCATTTAAGCCTGGGCAATCCCCGCCGCCTGTTAAAATTCCAATACGCTTTACTTGTTTTTCTTTAGCCATAAATTCCTCTCAAATCTATTTTTGCTAATTTAAATATATTTTTGCACAGTTTTAAAATGTGTTTTTGAAACTTTTTTGATCTCTTCCGCTGAATATTTCTTAATGAAAAATTTTACAGTCTCCTCAACATTATTCGAAGCCCCTTTTGGGAAATCGAATAAATCTCTTTTCATTTTAATGAACCATCTATTAAATGTATCTCTAGCAATAATAGATGCAGCAGCAACTCCAATATACTTTTCAGCTTTAGGTATTTGTAAAATGTCAATTTTATTACTGGAACCGCTGCTTGTTATGTTTAATGGTCTATTACTAAATTTATCTACAATTACATTGTTGCACTCAAATTTATCAAGCAAATTTGAAATTGCCTTTGAATGTGCCCAAGTTAAGAGAGCATTCAAATTATTGAATTTACTATAAAGTTCATTGTACTTTTCAGGAAAGAGGGGGATGGTTTCAAAATTATTTGGAAATTCATGTCTAATTTTTTTAGCTATTTCAGTAATTTGAGAATCGCTTAAATCTTTGCTATCTCTAACTCCATAGGAAGCTAATTTAACTTTAACATTTTCATCTACGTAAAAAGCTGTAGTAACAAGTGGACCAAAAACATCACCTTTGCCAGATTCATCACTTCCAATGTATGCATCAGGTTCGTCATTTTTATTATTCATGAAATCGAGCTGATGCTGTTCAGATATAATCTGATTTATTTCAGTATAAAGTAAAGAATCTTTATTACCCTGAAGAACAATTTTAACTCCTTTTTTTCCGAAGTATACTTGAACCTTAAGTTTATCTCTATCACTTGAGGCAGCAAACTCATAATTGTATTGTCTCTCTTCAATTTCTGCACAGCTAATTTTACTCTCAATCAATTCAGTTTTTAATGAACTAATTCTATTATATGCAATATTCTTTAAATCCAATTTGTTAGGCTTAAGTTATTCAAAAATCAAATATACAAAGAATAATACTTTTTGTTTCGCGTTAGGATTAATTTATGAACAAAAGCAAAACAAAAAAAAGAGTAATTAAAATTAAAAAAGAGTTGTTGCCATCTTTTAAAATTTTTCAAAACTATCATTTTTTGATCTTAATGTTGATTTATTATAGAGGTTCATTAATGAAAGAAGAATGAATGGAAAAAAAATAATGTTTTATATATTTAGCTATTTGCTTAACTTTCCAAAATAATTTCAAATGATTCCTTTGAATATTGGGAGGTACTATGAGGAAAAATTTATTTGTTCTAATTGTTCTTTTCTTAACACTATCCACATCAAACATTGTTGCAGACTTCGATTTTGCCACAACTGGTAAAATTGCAGGACGAATTACAGATGTATCAACCGGAGAAGCACTTCCGTTTGTAAACATTATAGTAATGGGTACAAATTACGGAGCAGCATCTGATATAGATGGATATTTTTCAATTCTTAATATACCACCTGGGACTTACGAAGTTAAAGCCTCAGCAATTGGCTTCAGTTCAACTCTTGTGAAAAATGTAAAGGTTTCAATTGACTTAACAACAGACCTAGATTTAACTCTCTCTGAGACTTCTCTTACCCTCGGAGAAGATGTTGTAGTCGTTGCTACCAGACCACTTATTCAGAAAGACCTAACAGCTTCCACATCTATTGTAGGTGATGAATTAATTAGAGAATTACCCGTAACAGATTTAGGTGATGTGCTTGCACTTCAAGCTGGGATTGTAATTTCGCCGGGTGGTGGAATACACGTAAGAGGTGGTAGAGCAGGACAAGTTGCTTACCAAATTGATGGTGTACCAGTAACTGACTCATATGACGGAAGTAGTGTTGTAGAAGTAAATCAGAATGCTGTTAAAGAGATGCAGGTAATCAGCGGTGCGTTCAATGCTGAATATGGGCAAGCTCTTTCAGGTGTAATCAATTTAGTTACTAAAGATGGTTCTAATAATTTCTCAGGTTCTTTTCAAGCTTTCGCCGGCGATTATGTTTCAGACAGAACAGATGTCTTTTGGAATATTGATGAACTTTCGCCATTTACAATTGGTAATATTGAAGGTAGCTTAAGTGGTCCAATTCTAAAAGACAAATTGTATTTCTATACTAATTTAAGGTACTATCAAAATAGTGGTTACTTGTATGGAAGAGATCAATTTGACGTTACTGATTTTGCCATCGAATCCCCTAACTCAGCTGGATCAGATTATTTGTTTGTTGGTACAGATGGGACTAATTTTTTTCTACTAGACTCTACCACTACAGATAAGTATGTATCTCTTAATCCGTTAGATAGATATTTTGGCCAACTAAAGTTTACCTATGTAATAGGTGGTGGAATGAAGTTAAGCTATAACTTTATTGGCGACAAGCAGAATTACCAAGATTTTAATGAGGGTGCAAAACTTACCCCAGGTAATAATTTGCAACGCTTTAGAAATGCTTTTACGCATATCTTAAATTTTAACCACGCTATTTCAAATAGTAGCTTTTATACTCTTAATGCTAGCTATTATGATAAAGAGTATCATCACTATTTATATGAAGATATCAATACTGGTAATTCAAATAAACCTACTGAGTATGTTGATAATACAATTAGTCAAACACCAGCATACAGCTACAATGTTGGTGGGACAGATCATAACAGATTTGAGAGATATACCAAAGCATTGTTACTTAAAATTGACTGGGTTTCTCAGTTAACTCAGCAAGTTAATCTTCAATTTGGAGCAGATTATAAAAAGCAAGAAATATATTATCACGATATAAATTTAGTATCAATGTTAGACGAGAATGGACAAAAGGCTTTCCCATATAATGTTGAAATTCCTCCAATATCATCGGTTGATAATAATGAATATTTACACAAGCCAGCCGAATTTGCTGGATATGCTCAAGTGAAAATTGAAGCTTATAATATGATTATTAATGCTGGATTAAGATTCGATATGTTTAATCCAGATGGTGTGGTACTTTCTGATCCTACAGACCCAAACTATAAAAACCCGTTGAAACCAACTAATAAATTTCATGATTTAAATAACGATGGAATAATTACTCCTGAAGAGGAATTTCCAGAGAATGCTAAAACAGATTCAGAGAGGTTGGATTATTGGTATAATGATGCAACTATAAAAACACAAATATCCCCTCGTATTGGTCTTGCT
>Ga0164313_10001105_pt1 | contig 23468 bp, 18 predicted proteins | sample GuaBasSedimGuay4_FD_113735 | JGI IMG/M metagenome (GOLD analysis project Ga0164313, IMG submission 113735) | Subseafloor sediment microbial communities from Guaymas Basin, Gulf of California, Mexico - Guay4, Core 4569-4, 0-3 cm | ecosystem: Environmental > Aquatic > Marine > Hydrothermal vents... | reverse complement strand
TGAATCCTCTGGCTCATGTGTTCTGTGATAGAGCCCCTTCTAGGGGCAACGCAATGCCTGGTCCTCTGGACCCGGGTATCTACTAATGGCGACAACCCATCGGGAGATGATCCATAGACCGGCGGTGGTTCAGCGACCATCTCCCTGATGTTTGTAGTACATCACCGAATCTGTGGAGTAGATGGCCAGGGCCGTCCAGATCACGATAAAGCATATGACCTGGGCCCTGTAGAACGGTTCCTTGAAAAGAAAAACAGCCATGAGGAACATGCAGCTGGGCGCGATATATTGCAGGATGCCCACAGTCGAGAGCTGCAACCGCCTGGCGCCAAGACTGAAAAACAACAGCGGAACGGCCGTTACCAGGGAGGAAGCCACGAGTAACAGATCGATCTTAATATTCCGGTTTAAAAAAATACCCGTACCTGTCAGGCTTAGATACAGCAACCAGAGGAGTGCCGGAAAGGTGAGCATGAGGGTTTCGATGGTGAGCCCCACCAGTGAACCTACGGGCGCAAGCTTGCGGATGAGACCGTACAAACCGAAGGAAAAGGCCAGGACGAGGGCGATCCAGGGAAATTGACCGAAAAAAAATGTCAGGTACAGGACGCTGAGAGATGCCAGCAGAACGGCGAACATCTGGGGCCGTCTTAATCGTTCCCGTAAAAAAACCATGCCAAGTAAAACATTGACCAGTGGATTGATGTAGTACCCGAGGCTGGCCTGCAGGAGATGTCCGGCATTGACCGCCCAGATATAGATCAGCCAGTTGCAGCTTACTAAAATGGCACTGGCTAAAAGCGCCGGCATGACCTTTTTATTTTTCAACGCGGATCTGAAAGCGGGCCACCGTTTGCGGAGAATGATCAAAGGCATCAGAAATAGAAAAGACCATACGATGCGGTGGAGCACGATTTCAACGGCCGGTACGCTTCCCAGTGCCTTCCAATACAAGGGGCTGATCCCCCAAATCAGAAAAGAAGCACCGCCAAAGGCGACCCCGGAAATGGTTCTTTGGTCGGAATCGGCTTCTTGCATGGTCTGTTCCGTCATTTCCGTGCTCCTGAATGAACCCTTTTACAGTATATAAACCAAGGCGGAGACCAAGGTAGAGACCAAGGCAGAGAATGCATCGGTCAACACCCATTCGGAGTTTTCGCGATGATGCCCGTATTACGCCTATATCGTCATATTCACAAGGCTTTTTACACGGAAGAGATGAATTGCCAAGGTATCAATTTTATGATAAAGACATATTAAATAAAAACACAACGAAGAGAGAACCTTATGATTGAGAATGACCCAAATAAGGATTTTGCGGACAGAAGATCGGATGAGAGAAAACCACCCGAGAAATATTACAGCGTGCAATTTTCCATCAAAGATATTGGCTACTTCTACCAGTTCAAAATCTGGGATATCTCATCCCAGGGGATGTGTATTCTGGTCGGCGAAGATAGTTCGGTGGTGGAGCATCTCAATGTGGGCGACGTTATCAAGATGCAGTACTACCTGTCCGATTCGATCGGCTCCACCGAGGATTTCGAAACGGAGATCAGCCACATCACCAAAAAGGACCAGGGAAGGTTCAAGGGGCACTATCTCGTAGGCCTGGCCATTTTGGATCCTGAAACTGAATCGCAGTAGCATCCAATGCCACTTTAAAAAGAGCCTGCACGGCACCGGGCACGGCATCCGGCAGAAGCGCGCCCGTTGAAGGATCCATGCTTTTGCGCACGACATTGTCGGGGATGTCGAAATACTGGTAGGGGCTGTCTGCCAAGGCCTTTTGCATGAACTCAATCCAGATGGGCAGCGCCGCCCTGGCTCCGGTCTCACGGCGCCCCAGTGACTGCGGTTTGTCAAAGCCGACCCACACACCCGCAGCCACATCCGGTGAGAAACCGATGAACAAGGCGTCCATACAGTTGTCTGTGGTACCTGTTTTACCGGCGACCGGCCGTCCAATAATCTGCGCTCTTCTTCCGGTGCCTTCTAACACAACAGCCTGGAGCATGTCCGTCATGATAGCGGCATTCTGCCTGGACATGGCTATCCTTTTGCGTGGTTTAACCCGCCAGATCACATGGCCCTTGTCATCGGTTACCTCCAGAACACCAAAGGGGGTGATCGCCTGACCGCCGTTGGGAAAAGCGATATAGGCTGAGGTCAACTCCAGGAGCGTAACTTCGGACGTACCCAGTGCCAAAGAAAGATAGGGATCGAGGCTGGATTCAATCCCCAGGTCATGGGCAAAGTTAACCACCGTGGCGGGACCGGTCATCTGCACCAATCGTACGGTCGGTATGTTTTTTGATCGGGCCAGCGCTTTTCTCAGGGTCATTTCTCCCTGGTAGGTTCTGGAAAAATTTTCCGGCTTCCAGTTCTTGCCACCGCCGGCGCTTTTGAAGATTACGGGGGCATCCAGGAGGGTCATGTTTTGTGAAAAACCCATACGTTCAATCGCCGCAGCGTAGACAATCGGTTTGAAGGCCGATCCCGGCTGCCTTTTGGCGGTTGTGGCACGGTTGTAGGGGCTCTGTTGGTAGTTCCGGCCGCCCACCATGGCCAGTATTTCTCCAGTGTGTATATCGAGGGCAATGACGGCACCTTGGGGATGGGCATCTGTGTGGCCCTGTGCCCGTATTCTATTGTCAAGTGCCAGGAGTCCATTTTCGATAGCCTTTTCCGCCGTTGCCTGCAGATTGCGGGAGAGGGTGGTGTAGATGCTCAAACCGCCCCTGTAAAGCATTGATGCGCCGAGGTGGTTTTCCAGTGCGTTTTTAATGTAGGCCACAAAATAGGGGGCAGCGGCTGTTTTTCGGCGGGTTTCCCCGGCATGGACAGGTTCATTGACGGCCTGCTGATATTCAGTGCGGCCGATATCACCGATACTGAGCATTTGTTTTAAAACGATATTTCTGCGCTTCAGGGCGAGATCCCTGTTTACCAGCGGTGAATATCGCGACGGTGCCCTGGGCATGGCCGCAATCAGGGCACATTCGGCCAGGCTGAGGTCCTGAAGCGTCTTGCCGAAGAATATACCGGCTGCTGATGACACACCGTAAGCCCCGCTTCCCAGATAGATCTGGTTGAGATAAAGCTCCAGAATTTCATTCTTCGTGTAGCGCCTTTCTATCTGGAAGGCCAGTACGGCTTCCTGCAGTTTTCTGAAGAGGGTTTTTTGGGATGTCAGGAAAAGGGTTTTGGCCAGCTGCTGGGTGATGGTGCTGGCCCCTTCGACAAACTCGCCCACCAGAACGTCTCTTACCGCCGCCCGCATGATGCCCTTAACATCTATTCCACTGTGATCGAAGAATTTTCGGTCTTCTGTGGCGATGATAGCTGCCAGCAGATCCGGCGGCATTTCATGGATGGATACAGGATCTCTGTTTTCAATGTACAGTTCGGCGAGAAGGGTTCCGTCGCCGGCAAGAATTCGTGTTGCGGCAGAAGGTTTAAAATTATTCAGGGCGCGTATCTGAGGGAGATCGCGGGTCAGGCCAAAAAATGCGCCAATCAAGACACCGCTGCACACGCCCAGCATTGTCAACAGAAGAATGGAAACGATTTTACGACCTGGTTTCATAAACCTGACTTGACTTATATTGGCTCCGGTTATATTTTTTGGATGATTTTTTCTTCTGGAGCCGCCAACGATATGGAGGGTAATAAAAAAAAGTGTTTTAGGTTTTAAATCTTAAAACGAATGTATTATACCACCTAAAACGTAAAACCTAAAATATAAAACGGTTTTCACATTGAAAAAACGGGAGAAAATATGACGCATCATGAGCACAATCACACCCACGATCATCATGATCATGACGTTAAAAGCGAATTAACATTTGATGAAAAATTGATCAAGCTTCTGGATCACTGGCTGAAACACAATCAAGATCATGCTGGAACATACATGGACTGGGCTGAAAAGGCAAAACAGAATCAGATGGAAGCCATTGGTGAACTGCTTGAAGATGTCTGTGACCTGACGGCTGAGATCAATGAAAAATTCAAGGCGGCGGCTAAACTTGTACAAAAGTAAAAGTTTATCAGAGCACGTTATATCGAGAGGATTTTCAATGCAATTGAGTGAATTGAGAGAAGGGGATTCCGCGACAATTGTAAAGGTCGGCGGAAGCGGATCCCTGCGAAGACGGATTCTGGAGATGGGGATCTTGAAAGGCACTGACATTTATGTAGAAAAATATGCCCCCCTAAAGGATCCGTTGGAGCTGATTGTAAAGGGTTGCCACATTTCCCTGAGGGTCGAAGAGGCGGCACGGATCAAGGTCGAAATTTGATCGCAATGGTGAACGACGCATTCATAACGCCGAGGGATCACTGAGTTCCTGGGTTTCCTGATATGCCGTGCCGGTTCATTATCTGCCGGTAGATCCCCCTTGTGCTTGACAGCCTTCAATCCTTATTAATTATAGAGTGATACCGAAAATATGGGAACGATTATGATTGAACCTCCAGAAAAGCAATTCACCATCGCGTTGGCCGGCAACCCTAACGCCGGCAAGACCTCAATATTCAACCATATCACCGGTACACGCCAGAAAGTCGGGAACTGGCCCGGTGTTACCGTCGAAAAGAAAGAGGGCAGTGTTTGGAAACACGGCTGCCATCTGAAAATCATCGATCTTCCCGGCACATACAGCCTGACGCCATTTTCCATAGAAGAGATCGTCGCCCGGGATTTTATTCTGGATGAGAACCCGGACGTGGTGGTGGTAATCATCGATGCATCGAATCTGGAACGCAGCCTTTATCTGGCCACTCAGATACGAGAGCTGGATTGCCGTGTCGTCTTTGTCCTCAATATGGCTGACGTGGCCCGCACGCGCGGCATTAAAATCGATGCGGAAAAACTGGCTGAACTGCTGGACCTGCCGGTTGTGTTCACCGTGGGCAACAAAAACGAAGGTATTGACGACCTGCTGGAAAAAGCTATCGAACTGGCCGAATCGGAATTCACGCCCCCCCAGAAACGAAAGGTTAAATACAATAGAGATCTGGAAAACGCCATTGCATCCGTTCAGACCATGGTTGAGAGCAGCCTGGGGGATATGCTGTCATACGGGACCCGGTGGACGGCCATCAAACTGATCGAAGACGATAAAATTGTCAAAGAGAGAATTCTGGAAAAAGCCGAGGAACAGGCCCAAACGGTGTTCGAAGAAGCAGTTCGGCAGCGCCGCTTGCTGATGGAACGATTTGATGAGGAACCCGAGATTCTGACAACGGATGAGCGCTATGGTTTTATCGCCGGCATTATCAAAGAGGTGCACACCACAGCAATTCAGCAACGGGTGGACATCTCCAGGAATATCGATCTCGTGCTGACCAACCGTTTCGTGGGGTTTCCCATTTTTATTCTGTTCATCTGGGCCATGTTCCAGGCCACTTTTACCTTCGGCGAATACCCCATGGCCTGGATAGAAATCCTCGTCGGGGGCTTGTCCTCCGGCGTGAATATCCTTCTTCCCGACTCGCTTTTTAAAGATCTGCTGCTGAACGGAATTATAGCCGGCGTGGGCAGTGTGGTCATATTTCTGCCCAACATTCTGATTCTCTTTTTTTGCATCGCTATTTTTGAAGACACCGGGTACATGTCCAGGGCCGCATTCCTCATGGACAAAATTATGCACCTTATCGGACTGCACGGAAAATCATTCATCCCCATGCTCATGGGGTTTGGATGCAATGTGCCGGCCATCATGGCTTCACGGACGCTGGAAAGCGAAAAAGACAGAATCCTGACCATCCTGATAACGCCCTTCATGTCCTGTTCGGCCAAACTGCCCGTTTACATCGTGCTTGCGGGAGCATTTTTCGGGGCCCGGGCCGGGACGGTGATCTTTTCGATTTATCTTCTGGGAATTGTTCTGTCCATCATAACCGGCCGGGTCTTTCGCTCCACGCTGCTGAAGGGCGCGGATGCCCCTTTTGTGATGGAACTGCCGCCCTACCGTGCACCCATGGCCAAAAGCCTGATGATTCACATGTGGGACCGCGGTAAAATTTTTATCAAGAAAATGGGTAAAATTATTCTACTGGGGTCCATCGTTGTCTGGGGTCTCACAGCATTCCCGCAGCATATCGATTATTCCCTGGATTATGATACCGAGATTCAAGGCGTCATCCGGAAATACGATGCTTACCGCCCGGTGAGCGGATCGGATCTGCAGCAGGATATCGAGGCCAGGAGAGACCGGGAAGTCGAAGAACTGAAGGCGGCCAGGGCGGCCGAAAAGGCCGAACAATCCTACATGGGGCGCATCGGCAAATTGATTGCACCGGTATTTGCGCCTATAGGCATTGATTGGAAGGGTGGGGTGGCGCTCCTTACCGGATTTGTGGCCAAGGAGATTGTGGTCAGCACGCTGGGGGTGCTTTATGCGGTGGAGGACAGCACTGAGCCGGATGCCCTCGAAAAGGCGCTGGCATCATCGAATCTCACCCCTTTAACAGCTTTTGTCATGATGGTTTTCGTGCTGCTCTACATGCCCTGCCTGGCAACGGTGGCCGCCATTCGGAGAGAGACCGGATCAATTAAATGGATGACCTTCAGCATTGTATACACCACTACCGTAGCCTGGGGGGTCTCCTTTATTATCTACCAGGGCGGGCGGTTGCTGGGATATGCGTAACAAAAAGATGAAAACAGGTAGAACAGATCCGCATACAGAACCAACGGACGTTCCCGGCACGGAAATAAAGCGGGCCAGGAAACGGGCCGCTTTTTCCGTATTGCTCAACCTGATGCTGGCACTGGGGAAGGGTGCGGCCGGCGTGGTGGGCGGGTCATCCGCCCTCATCGGCGATGCCATCCACTCGGCAACCGATGTCGTCGGGTCCCTGGCCGCCTATTTCGGACTGTGGTTGGCCGGCAAAAAACACCCGGCCTTTCCTTACGGCCTTTACAAAGCCGAGACCCTGGCTACGCTGGTGACATCCGTGGTGGTCATGATCGCCGGGTACGAGATCGCCCGGCAGGCGTTTCTGGGGCCGACCCGCATGCCGGACATCGCCTTGACCCTGCCGGTGGCGCTGCTGTCGCTGGTCATCGCTTTTGGGTTCGGGTTCTATCAGTTGTATGCCGGCCGAAAACTGCATTCAAAGGCCCTCGAGGCCGATGCACGCGACTATCTGGCGGACGGCCTTTCAACCCTGGTGGTGGTGATCAGCCTGGTGGGCGGCTACTTTAACCTGAGCCTGGATCGGTGGGCGGCCGGTGCTGTTTCACTTTTTGTTTTTTGGTCGGGAGGAAATCTTTTGTGGCGTGCGGCCCGTGACCTCATGGACCAGGCCATCGACCGCGACACGGAACGCGGGATTATCGAACTGGCCGAGTCTCACCCTTTTGTGGAAAAGGTGGAAAGGTGTCTCAGCCGCATGGCCGGCGGTCGATTTATCGTGGATCTGGATGTTGTTTTCAGATCCGGTGACCTGCAGCTGGCGCACCGCATCGGCCATCACATTGAAGATGACATCCGGGGCCGGTTTCCGCGTGTGGTAATGACCAGCGTGCGTATTCACAGCCACGAATCCGGCGATATCCGCAGAATGACACCTGTCCGGGAGCGGGGTGGGGCGATAGAAGAAAGCCTGACGCGGGCGCCCTGGTTCCTGGTGGAAAGCCTGGACCGGGGAAGCGGTTCGACCATCGACCATGAATATGTTCAAAATCCTTACTGTGAGGCCAAGGCAAAACGCGGGCTGCTGGTGGGAAAATGGATACTGGGGCGCAAACCCGACCAGGTCGTCGTTTCCAGACAAAATGAGGGCACGGCCTTTGTTTTGCTGGAGGAGTCGGGGGTCGAGATTATCGTTTCAGATCACCGTAACTGACTGTTCTTCCGGTGATGCCGGCCTTTTACTTTTTGTAAGCCGGTTTGATACTTTTTAACATAGGATATATCCTTTCATAACGCTACCTTTCGAATCAGATCGTTGGAGTTGCAGGGGGTTTTGAGCGTCAGGACCACCAGGCTTCCCGGCTGGGCAAAATCAACCGTCTGCCCGTCCGCATTGTGAATGGCCCCGATGCTATCCATCCGGTTGGGAACCTCGGGGGTGATGATTTCGATGTCATCACCCTGGAAAATCTTGTTGCGGACTTCCACCCGGACCTGCCGGGGGCTCAAGGGTTCCAGCACCTTGGCAATGAAGCGGTGTCCGCTGGCGCTGTTGCCGGCATAGTTGGGCCTGGTGTTGTCAACATCACCCAGGTAAAAGCCGGTACCATACCCTCTGTTGCTTACCCGGTCCAGTTCGTCCCTCCAGTACGTTTCGATGGTGATCCCAGAAGGGTTGTCCAGATATGCGTCGATGGCGGCCCGGTAGACCTTGACCACCGAGGCCAGATAGTTGATGCCCTTCATGCGGCCTTCTATCTTGAGCGAGGTGATGCCGGCATCGATCATCGCCGGCAGGTGCTCGATCATGCAAAGATCCCGTGAATTGAAGATGTAGGAGCCCCGCTTATCTTCGGCAAGCGGGTAGTACTGGTCGGGGCGTTTGGCTTCCACCACGGCATAGCTGAACCGACAGGGGTGGCAGCACATGCCGCGGTTGCCGTCCCGGTTTTCCATGAAACTGCTCAACAGGCATCTTCCGGAATAGGAGATGCACATGGCACCGTGCACAAAGGCTTCAATTTCCATGTTAACGTTGGCGCTGATTTCCTTGATCTCGGCCAGCGACAGCTCCCTGGCCACGTTAATTCTGCGAACCCCCTGGTTTTTCCAGAAGACTGCCGCCCGGCTGTTGGTGGTGCTGACCTGGGTGCTGAGATGCAGGGGAATTTCCGGTATTCGTTCGAGGGCGCTCAGGACAATGCCGGGATCCGACACGATAAGCCCGTCCGGCCGCAGCTGCTTGAGAAAGGTCAGAAAATCCAGTACGGCCGCGTGCTCGTGGTCCCGGGAGTAGATGTTGCAGGCCACATACACATTGACATCATGTTTGTGCGCCAGGGCAACGGCCCGCTCCAACTCCGCTTCCGTGAAATTTCCCGAAAAATTCCTGAGGCTGAAATCCTTGCCTGACAGGTAGACGGCATCGGCGCCGTAGTGGATGGCGATCTCGAGTTTTTCAAAGTTGCCGGCAGGTGCCAGCAGTTCGATTGGTTTCGTTTTCAATTTTCTTCCTTTTCGATGTTTCGTAGAACCTTGCAACGATTTTATTCTCATAATCCATTACTTTTTTCAACCGGCTGTGGTATAAACTTTGAGGATATATATCGTGAACTGAGTGTTTCAAATTTTAAAATAGTTACGATGGTTGTTGGGAACATGCTAAAATCATTGATTGTTTTCACATGGTTTTTTTTGGTTTGGGTAGCACTGCCCCTGCATGCGGGGGCGTCCGACAGGATCGTCGAAGATCTTCTGGGGCGCCGTGTGGTGATTCCGGAAAACCTCAGTCGGCTGGTGGCCCTGGCGCCCAACATCACCGAGATTGTTTTTGACCTGGGAAAAGAAAAAATGCTCGTGGGTGTCACCACTTACAGCGATTATCCGGAAGAAGCGAAAAATATTCCCAAGGTAGGGTCATATATACATCTTGACCTGGAGCGTATTGTCGCTCTCCAGCCAGATCTCTGCCTGGCTATCAAAGATGGAAACCCAATAGATACGGTCATGCGTCTGGAGGCGCTCGGGATCCCGGTCTATGCCGTTGATCCCCGAAATCTTGAAAGTGTCATGCAGACCCTTGTTCGTGTAGGGGGGCTGCTTCATGCGGAAGACAAGGCCGAAGACATCGTTGCGGACATGCGTAAAAGGATATCCAGGGTGGATGCGATGGTTGCATATGTGCAAAAACGGCCGCGTGTGTTTTTTCAAATCGGTGTTGCCCCTATCGTGTCGATTGGATCCGACACATTTATTCACGAATTGGTTGTGCGAGCCGGTGGGAAAAATTTAGCAGAAGGTCCTGTGTCATATCCAAGATTCGGCCGGGAACAGGTCATCGGTCTGTCGCCCGATGTTATCATCATTACATCGATGGCCAGAGCCGCTGCTTTTGAAGAGATAAAATCCGAGTGGAGCCAGTGGACGAATGTCCCTGCCGTGAGAACAGACAGTATATTCATCCAGGAATCGAACCTCTTTGACAGGCCTTCACCTCGTCTGGTGGACGCACTGGAGGTGCTGGTGAAGTTGATTCATCCTGAACTTTTCGAGGAGACAGATTGAATCCGAATACGCCCTTGATTCTTAAACGCCTATTGACGGTTTCAGTCCTGCTGGCCGGGGCACTGCTTGCCGCAATGTTTCTCGGCCTTTCCATGGGATCTTCGGGGACCAGTTTTCAAGCGGTGTACACGTCACTCTTCGGAACGGGTGACGATAGTGTGCTCGGTATGATTATCTGGCGTATCCGCCTCCCTCGGGTGATTCTGGCCGCGCTGGTGGGGGCGACTCTTTCCCTGGGCGGGCTCGTTTTTCAAGCGCTTTTGCGAAACCCGCTGGCAGAACCCTATATTTTGGGCATTTCGGGGGGCGCAGCCATCGGTGCCATTATCGGCATTCTGATGGGCCTGTCGCGGTTTCCCGGTGTGAGCCTTACCTCTTTTACGGGAAGCCTCCTGACCCTTCTGCTCATACTGGGGATCTCTACCGGGCAGTCCATTCTCAAGAAAAATTCCATTCTGCTGTCCGGCGTGATGGTCAACGCCTTTTGTTCCGCCGTGATCATGTTCCTGGTTTCGTTGACCCGGGACGCCAAACTGCACAGTATTATCTTCTGGCTCATGGGCGACCTTTCGCTGGGCACCATTCAGCAGACCGGTATGCTGTCATTGCTGCTGCTTCCGTGTTTCATTCTCATTTTCTGGCTTTCCAACACCATGAACCTGCTGCTGATGGGGCGGGAGATGGCCCAGACCATGGGGATTAATATCAGAGCGGTGACCCTGACCCTGTTGATAACGACATCTTTCATGGTCAGTGCCACGGTCAGCCAGTGCGGGCTCATCGGATTCGTGGGTTTGGTGATACCCCATTTTTTTCGTCTTCTCCTCGGCCCGGACCACCGCGTACTGGCGCCTGCCTGCATACTGGGGGGGGGCGCCTACATGGTGATCTGTGACATTCTGGCGAGAACGCTCCCGAACCAAGGTGAAATGCCGGTCGGGGTGATAACGGCCATGATCGGAGCCCCCTTGTTCATCTTCCTGTTGAAACGGAGCGGAAGATGAAAAATGCTATAAAAGCGGATGGGCTGAGTTATGCTTATGGCAGAACCGAGGTGCTGAAACAGGTCTGCTTTTCCGTTGAACAGGGTGATTTTTTTACCATTATCGGACCCAACGGATCCGGGAAAACAACGCTCATGAAGCTGCTGTCGGGAATCGAAAAACCCGTTAGCGGAACATTGGATATTCTCGGGCGGGTTATACAGCGCTACAAAAAAAAGGATCTGGCCAAAAAGATCGCTTTTGTTCCCCAAATAGTACCGATGGATTTTCCGTTCAGCGTAATGGAAGTGGTGTTGATGGGGAGATCTCCCTACCAGGGCACACTTGGCCTGGAAAGGCCCAGGGATATTGAGAAAGCGAAACAGGCCATTGTCTTTACCGGGGTGGAGTATCTGGCCGACAGGAAATTGAACGCGTTGAGCGGTGGCGAAAGGCAGCGTGTCTTCATTGCCAGGGCGATCTGCCAGGAACCGGAAATTATGCTGCTGGACGAACCCACGGCTTCTCTGGATCTGGCCCATCAGATTCGTATCATGGACCTGATGGAAAAGCTGAAGAGAGAAAAAAAGATTACCATTGTTATGGTATCCCATGACCTGAATTTGGCAGCCATGTATGGTACCCGTCTGCTGCTGCTGAACAGGGGTGAAATTGTCAAAATCGGACTTCCCCAGGAGGTGCTGACCTTTCAAACCCTGGAGAATGCCTACGGTTGTACGTTGCTGGTGGATGAAAGCCCGCTGGGAAACTTTCCGCGGGTTACGCTGGTGCCCGGAAAATTTATCCAGCCACGACGCGAAAAAAAGCCTTGACTAAAGCCTTATAATTCCTTATTTGCAGATATAACGTTCAGGTGCCAGAAATGGAGGCCATTGACACAAGCCTTCATTTGGCTCAATAGGGAATTCCGTGAAACTCGGAGACGGACCCGCCGCTGTAATCAGGGACGAACGTCACACCAGCCACTGTTCCGATCCAATTGGAATGGGAAGGCGTGGCCAGTAGGATGATCTGAAAGTCAGAAGACCTGCCTGGATGAACGCTGTCAGACCCGTGGATAAGTGGACAGCGCTTGATCAGAGGATAAAAAAGGGAATCCCGGATCGATTGAATCGATCCGGGATTTTTTATTTTTGGGATCAGAAAAGAGATACCTCATCATTATAGCGGATAACTTCGAACGAATTTACATCTATTGTGCAAGACCCTGGAGGAAAAATGAAAAAATTGGCAGTAATTATGTTTTGTCTGAGTGTGATTCTATCGGCGAAGAGTTTTGCAGCGGGAATCAGTGATCTGGAGGATTTGAGCCTTTCAGCAAACGCGTACTGGAACGGGTCCGAGCTGAAAGGGTCGTACAGTGCCACCGACTCCTTTGCCACGGGAACGGCTTCCCTCAACAACTTCTATGCCTACGATGCGAATTTCATGTTCAGCTCGTGGGGGGGATTCGGATACTCGAACATTACGGATACGACAACGACAGGACTGGCCGGTCAATACAACGCCATAACGGGAAGCGGCCAGGGCGGCAGCGATAATTATGCCGTGGGATACTGCAACACTTTCGCCGCAGGACAGCCGGCGATAACGTTTGAAACAGCTCAGACCGTTTCGGGCGCCTATTTTACCAACACCAATTATGCCTACGATTCCATGCTGAACGGGGATGCTTTTGCCAAGAAGTTTGAGGCGGGCGACTGGTTCAAATTGACCATAACGGGTAAAGATGCGAGCGGCGCTGAAACCGGCACTATCGATTTTTTGCTTGCTGACGGTACAGCCATCGTCAATACGTGGACATGGGTGGACCTGAGCGGCCTGGGAAGTGAAGTGAAGACGCTCGAGTTCTCTTTGTCATCCTCCGATTCCAGCGCCTGGGGCATGAACACACCGGCCTATTTTGCCATGGACATCCTGAACGGGACCGGAGATTTTGAAAATCTCACCCTTGACGACGAGACTTCCTGGAACGGTTCCGACCTTGCCGGTTCATATACGGCCACGGATGAATTCACCAGTGGCATTGCCACCTTTAATAACTATTATGCATACGATAAAGGCTGGGACTACCATTCCTGGAGCGGCTTTGCCTATACGAATTCCACAGACACAACGACGACCGGATTGGCCGCTCAATACATGGCCATTGCCGAGGGCGGTGCCAAAGGATCGGAAAATTATGCCATAGCCTACTGCAATGCATACGCTCCGACACAGCCAGAAATTACCTTTGACGAGGTCCAGACCGTTTCGGGGGCCTATTTTGCCAACACCAATTATGCCTATTATTCCATGTTGAACGGAGACGGTTTTGCCAAGAAGTTCGAAGCAGGCGACTGGTTTAAATTGACCATAACAGGTAAAGATGCGAGCGGCGCTGAAACCGGCAGCATCGATTTTTTGCTTGCAGATGGTGTGGAAATCGTCGACATTTGGACCTGGGTGGATCTCAGCAGCCTGGGTGAGATTAAAACTATCGCATTCAGTCTCACCTCGTCGGATTCGGACCCAGTCTTCGGTATGAATACACCGGCTTATTTTGCCATTGACAGCATCAACGACCCCGAGCAAGAAAACGAAAATCCGGATCAAGATGATAATAATGATCCGCTCGGCTGTTTCATCGGTGTATCCGGAATGGGGATGCAATTTTAATTGGAAGCAAAATAACGCGTAAAACGTAAAACGATAAACATGAATACAGCCCGATACTACATATTTCGCGTTACACGATACATTCTGCCGGTTGTTCTAATGGTGCTGACAGGGGGGATCTCTGCGCCCTGTCTGGGGGGTGAAGATGATACGGCGGATGAAGGAACCGTTGCGGTTCAATCCCGTTTCGAACTGGATGAAATCGTAGTTACCGCCAGCAAGGTGGAGGAACCGGTCGCAAAGATACCCCGCAACGTGACGGTCATAACGGCCGAAGATATCGCGGAAGCGCCCAGCAACAACATTATCGATCTTCTGGGCAGGGAAGTTGGGCTAAACGTGCGCAGCCTCCAGGGTACTGACAGGCAGGCGGTTATCGATATCCGGGGTATGGGGGCGACTGCCGGCAGCAATGTGGTTGTCCTGGTGGACGGGGTAAAAATGAATTCCCCGGACCTGTCCGGCCCGGATCTGTCGTCTATCTCGCTGGATCAGGTCGAACGCATCGAAATCGTCAGGGGTTCCGGTGGTGTACTTTATGGAGACGGTGCGGTCGGCGGTGTCGTCAACATCGTGACCAAAAAGGGAACTCTCCGAACGGAGGTCAAGGCCTCGGCAAGTTACGGGAGCTACAATACTTTTGACACCAGGGCTTCGGTCAGGGGGGGGCACAAAGACCTGAGCTACAGCCTGAACGGGGCGTATCACGACTCGGACGGATACAGGGAAAATGGCGGGTTGAAACGGGGAGACGTGGCCGGGACACTGGCCTACAGCCTGGGGAATTACCTGACATTCAACCTGACGGGCTCGCACCATAGGGATGAATACGGCCTACCCGGCCCGGTGAGTATAGATCGCGTGGACTCTGAATCGGATCGTGTGAAGTCGACCTATCCTGATGACGAAGGGGAGACCGAAGACAACCGGTTGAGCGCGGGAATCGAAATTGAAAGCGAGAACCTGGGCTATCTGAAGATTGTGCGTGGATACAGATCCAGGGATAACCGCTTCATTATCGGCTACAGTCCCATCATTAAAAAAGAGGACCAGATATCCGAAATCGATGAATTTGGTAAAACATTCCTGCTGACTTACGATAAGGGCTACACTCTTTTTTCGCGCCAGCACAGTATTATATTGGGTGTCGACCACTACTTCACCGACTACATACGCGAAGAAGCGCCTAATGGGCCACGGAAGAACAGCCGCACCAATAACCTGGGTTTCTTTATCAGCAACCGGTGGTCCCTGTCAGAAGACCTGCTCTTTAGCCTGGGGTACAGGGGCAACAGCTATGACGGTCGCTACCGGACGGATCAACTGGTGTCGTTTCCGGAAGGGAAACGATGGATCAACGGTGAAGAGGAAACCGCCGACTGGTACAACGATGCCTGGGATCTGGGACTGACGTACGTGCATTCAAAGCAGGTCAATCTGTTTGCCAGCTGTGCAACCAGCTTTCGTATACCGAATGTGGATGAACTTGCCGAATCAGACGACGATCTGCACCCCCAGAAGGGTCTGCACCTGGATGCGGGCGGGCGTTTCCGATTCATGGACAAGATGGAACTTACCGTTACCCTTTTTAACCTGGTCATTGAGGATGAGATCTATTACAGCGAGGTCAACCGAAATTACGATGACAGTACCGTTCGTCGGGGGATTGAAGCGAATGTGAAATACCATCTGGCCCAATCCTTTTTTGTCTGGGGCAACTACACCTACACCGATGCGAGATTCGCGGACAAAGATACCGTTGTACCCCTGGTTCCCAGAAATATGGCTTCGGCAGGCCTGGAGTGGCGCATTATCAACCCCCTTTCGCTGTCTCTGACCGGAAATTTTATGGGATCTCGATACGATGGAAACGATGTCGACAATACGGCCTACACCAAGTTGGACCCTTACCAGGTGTTTGACACGCGGGCAACCTATCTGTATGGAAAGTTCAAGCTGTTTGCAGGCATGAACAATATGTTCAACGAAATGTATTCCACCGTCGCCTACAGCGAAGCGTATTATCCCATGCCCGGGAGAAACGTTTACGCCGGGGTTGCGTGGAGTTTGTGAAGAGAATGATGACCCGTAATCGATGGAACGACATTTGGCGCATACCCTTGATGACAGTCGGGCTGGTCCTGTTGGCAGCCGGCGTGTGGGGCGGATCCTATCGCCCAGGGGCAGGAATAGAAGGTTCGCACGCCATCCATATGGACGACGAAGCCTTTGCATACTGGGCGGATGATTACGTGAACTACCAGGTTGGTGATAATGTGGACAGCACTTGGCAGACGCCGGAAAAGGCCCTGGGCAAGGCGCAGGGCACATCGTTCGACGTGGTTTCCCTGGGTGCAGGCGGCCAGATCACCTTGACCTTCGACCCACCCATAAGCAATGGCGATGGTTGGGATCTCGCGGTTTTCGAAAACGGGTTTGAAAATTCATTCCTGGAACTGGCCTATGTTGAAGTGTCTTCCAACGGTACGACCTTTGCCGGTTTCGAAAACGCATCTCTGACACCTGACCCGGTTCCCAGTTTCGGAACCGTGGATCCGACCAATATCGACGGGCTGGCCGGGAAGTATCGACAGGGGTATGGAACGCCGTTCGATCTGCAGTCACTGTCGGGAGAACCGGAAGTGACCCAGGGAGACGTCGACCTTTCAGCAATAACCCACGTCAGAATCACAGATATTGTAGGCGACGGAACCTACCTGGACTCATCCGGCCGGGTAATTTTTGACCTCTATCCCACCTTTGGAAGCGCGGGTTTTGATCTGGATGCCGTTGGTGTTTCCAACGGAGCTCCTTACCCCGAAGGAGAGTGGGTCCCGCCGGACATTCCGCCGGAAAATGGCGAAGCCGGGTTTGGCAGCGTGGGCGGTTGCTTCATCAACACCCTTCACTTTTAAATTATCCGGGTGGAACGCATCCATGCTAAAGGAATGATTCCAGCAGGGTGAATGAATAACTGGTGTTAAAACTTCAATTCTAAGGATAATTTAAAAGAGGGAAATCGAGAATATGGCCAGATTGCCCAGGCTGTGAATGACCATGGGAACCACCAGGTTTCGCTCCCTTTCATAGGCCAGGGCAAATACAACCCCGCCGACGGTCTGTGCCAGCGGAAAACGTCCTCCCGTTGCATGGGCCAGCACGAACAGCAGGGTGCTGAAAATTATCCCCGTCCAGACACCCCATTGCCTGAGATATCCGTAGAGAATTCCCCTGAAAACGATTTCCTCGGCCACGGGACTGACGATGCCGCCCACGAGAAAAAAAAGAAATATTCCGCCGGTTGAGTAGGGCAGCCCGGTCCTGATGAGGTCGGTGGGGGTGATTCCGGCTGAAACATACAGGGCGAGAAAACCTAAGGCGGCCAGGAGGCCGAAACCGGCCGACCAGAAAAGGCCCTTTTTTAAACCAGCCGTAAACCGGTTGGAATACAGGCCGATGGCCGCGATTCCCCGGGTACACGCCACATGGATCAGGGAGACAAGCAGCAGGCCCCCCAGGATTCTGGCGGTCCCGATGAGGACGATGGGAGCGATGGCTTTGGGCCAGGCCACCCAATGCAGACCGGCTTCTACCGCCAGGATTATGGCGGCGGACAAGGCCAGTGTTTTCAGATCGATATTTTTTGTCGCCATCCCAGGGCCCTGAGTGCGTTGTATGCATACCACTGGACATACCAGTGGTCTGAACGTCTGATTTTATCGAGGATAATCTTTATGGTTTTCTTTCCCCCCCGCTGCCCAAGGCTGTAGAGCGCCTGGCAGGCTACAATCGGCTGGGGATCATCCATGAGCTTCAACAGATTCGCATGCGCCTCTGGGCCGGTGCTGCGGGCCAGACCCCTTGCCAGCCAGTATCGTACGGGGATATGCGCGTTCGAAACCAGTTCCGGGGTACCGATATCGAACTTCCAGGTTCTTTTTTGTCCGGCAATGGTTTTCAAGGCATCGACATTGTCCTGCCACTTCACGGATTGCAGCAGATCCGAAATTTGATCCGGCGTGATTTCCTTCTGCATACCGGCTTTAACCGGAAGGATCAGCAGGGCGCCGATGACAAGACAGAGCAAGCCCGCCAAAACAACGGCTGCCCCCGGTTTGATAAAAAAGGTCGCTAATCGACATAAAAATGCGTGCACAAATATGTAGAGAACTATCGGGAATGCCACCAGCAGTGAAAGGAAGGTGAATTGCCTGAAGAATACGTGCCGATCGCATTGTCGGGAAAAGGATTTCAACAAAGGGCCGGGGGTGTCCATGAACTTTGGCAGGGAGGTCTCAATCATGGTGTGGCCCCGGTTCAGGAGCAGCAGTTTTCCGTTGTTTGCAACCATGGCGAGGTCGACGCTCTCGGTCTTTTTTACGGCCAGATAGTTCCTGTCCGCCAGAATCACGAGCAGTTGTTTTTGCAGGGAGCGGTCGCTTGAAATGTCCGCACGGCAGGTCTTGATCATTTTCTGGTGGAGCGATTTGAAGACTTCGGCCGGATAGAGAGTGTAGCGGTAGTAAAAATCGTTAATCCCGACGCCAAGGGAATTCGTCAGCAGCAGCCTGTCTCTGATATTGATGAACATGTTGCCGTTGATTTGGGTAATCCAGAGGATGGCCAAAAGAAGAATAACGACGGCATGGAAACAACCCCGGGCCCACCCGGCGCGGGCCAGGTGGTCGGGTGTAAATTTCAGGGCGAGCACGACCACAAGGGCCGGGACAATCGTGAAATAAAGAGAAGGCAGAATAGATAAGCCCTTCAGGTTGACGCCGACGAGAAAGGCAATCCAGGGCAGCACAAACAAAATGGCCAGATACGGCTTTCGCGAGCATGCATATTTCCAGACCCAGGTTGACCATAAAGCCAGAAGGGTAACCCCTGCGCCAATGCTGAGGGTAAAGAATATACCGCCCATCAGCGCGGTATGGATGGTTTTCAGCGAGGGAGCGACGAGATCGTTGGGAACGGCAAGATACCCGGCATCCTTCACGGCCGTGATGGTCCGGTGCAGCCGGGCATTGCTCTGGAGGATCTGCAGTACCGCGATGACGTGAGCCGCGCAGAGCCCTGCCAGGATAATGAACGCTGTATAGGATTTTTTTTGCATAAGGCCACACATAGAGTCGATTTTATTCCAGCGAAAGTAACTTGACAATTGCTGTGTATACCACACGTCCGATCCCCTGGGCAAATACCATTCTTTGCTTGTGTAATCATGCATTATCCTATATATAAATTCATTTTGGATATCGAATTGTAAATACCATTAGAAGGCTTTTGGGGGGGACATGAAAATTATTGTGGCTGGGACTGGATATGTTGGGTTGGTGCATGCGGCCGTCAGTTCGGAATTCGGGCATGAGGTTTATGCCTACGATAACGACTCAGATAAGTTAAAGGCCTTTTCCAGCGGGAAAACCGATCAGATCGTCAGATACGTGAATGAACCCGGACTTCCGGACACCATCCGCAAGGTGCATGGCCGCCACCTGTTTTTTTCAACAGACCTGGATGCGATCATCGAAGGGACCGATGCCATATTTCTGTGCCTGCCGACGCCCCCCAACCGGGACGGGTCTACGAACCTTACCTATTACGATGCCGCCATCGAGACCATCGGCGCAAAGCTGGCCGCTCGGAAAGATAAACGGCGGGTGGTGATCGTCAATAAGAGTACGGTGCCCGTCGGCACCGCCCGGCATCTGAAAAAAGTCATGGATCGCCTGGGTGTCGAAAACTTCGGCGTGGCCTCGAATCCTGAATTCATGGCCGAGGGGACGGCCGTGCCCGAAGCCAGGAAGCCGGACCGTATTGTGGTGGGGTGTGATTTTCAGGAAGATTTCACGATTCTCCAACGCATTTATGCCAAATTTGTCAATCACGTTCAGACCAAATACCTGGAAACCACGCCCGAAACCGCCGAGGCCGTCAAATACGTGGCCAACACCATGCTGCTGACATACATATCCTTCTGGAACGGTGTGGGCGCCAAACTCGGTGAAACAATCCCCAACATCAACATTGATGACCTGAGGCTGGGGGTGACGTCGGACGATCGGATCAGCACCTGGGGCTCGTTCGTGAGCAATGGGGCCGGCGGCAGCTGTTTCGGCAAGGACATCGCCTCCTTGATCTACCAGCTGCGGCGCGTCAATGTGAACACCAAGATGCTGGAGGCGTCCTACGAGGTCAATGAAAATCAGAAAATTTATCTGGTGGAGCGGGCTGTCACGGAGTTGGGATTTAACTTCAACAACAAAACCATCACCGTGCTGGGTCTGGCATTCAAAAAGAATACCAATGACATGCGGGATGCCTCATCCATCAAGGTTATCGAATCCCTGCTGGGCAAGGGTGTGGCGGCTGTAAAAGCCTACGACCCGTTGGCCAACACGGCGGCCGGAGAGGAACTCGATCCGCAAAAAAATGTTCTGTTTGAAAAGATAGCATATTTTGACTCAGCCCGGGAGGCCATAGCGGAATCCGACGCGCTGTTTATCTCCTCGGACTGCGAAGAATTCCGCGGTCTTTCAAGAACCATTGAGGATACCGTTATGCCACCCTATCTCATCATGGACGGCCGGCGCATGATTCCGGACTATAAGACCATGCTCGAAAAAGGGTTTGCTTACCTGGCAGTGGGGTCGATGGCAATGGGCACCATGGAGGGGTAGCGTTCAATAAATTTTCATGATTTGTTTTTAATGATTACACATACATTTGAGGATTAACTATCGTTTCATGCCTGATTGAACACGGTCGAGCATGAAAATTTATCTGGAGGAACAGATGGATTACAAGCAGTCGCTCAATCTTCCGAAAACAAAATTTCCCATGAAGGCCAACCTGATCAACCGGGAACCGGAACAGATCAAAGCGTGGGATGAAGACAAACTGTACCATAAAATCAGGGGTTTTTCCAAGGGTCGGGAGCAGTTCATTCTGCACGACGGCCCTCCCTACGCTAACGGTAATATCCATATGGGGACGGCCCTCAACAAGATATTGAAGGACATCATCGTCAGATCCAGACAGATGACGGGTTACGATGCCGTATACGTGCCCGGTTGGGACTGTCACGGGCTGCCCATAGAGCACAATGTGGACAAGGAGATGGGGAAAAAGAAAAAGGAGCTTTCCCAGGCCGATTTCAGGCGGCGCTGCCGAACCTACGCCGAAAAATTTATCGACATTCAGCGTGAAGAGTTCCGGCGTCTGGGGGTCATGGGCGAGTGGGAAAATCCATACCTGACCATGAACTACCGCTACGAGGCCATCATCGCCACCGAGTGCCTCAAGTTCGGCCTGATGAACAATCTGTTCAGGAGTAAGAAACCGATACACTGGTGCTGCAGCTGTAAGACGGCCCTGGCCGAGGCGGAAATCGAGTATTATGACGAGTCTTCTCCGTCCATCTACGTCAAGTTCCCCATGATTGACGCTGTCGATGCGGTAATCCCGGAACTCACGGGAAAGAGGGTGTCCGTGGTGATCTGGACAACCACGCCGTGGACGATTCCTTCGAACCTGGCCATCGCCCTGCACCCGGAGTTCGTATACGCTGCCGTGGACGTGGGGGGAGACGAAGCCTATATTCTGGCCAGAGACCTGGTGGAAACCTGCATGGAGACATTCGGAATCGATGACTACAGCATCATTGCCGAGTTCGAGTCTTCCTTGCTTGAAAGAAAGAATTGCCGCCACCCTCTGTACGATCGCGAATCGATGATTGTTCTGGGTAATCATGTGACCCTGGAGGCTGGTACGGGATGCGTGCACACTGCTCCCGGTCACGGTCGTGAGGACTATGAGGTGGGCATGGAATATGGCATCGAAGCCTACTCGCCGGTGGATGACAACGGCATTTTCACGGATGAGGTCGATTTTTTCAAGGGCGGTTTTGTTTTTAAAACCAATGATGCCATCTCCGACAAGCTGGATGAAACCGGTTCACTCCTGGCCCGGAAGACACTCAAACACTCCTATCCCCACTGCTGGCGATGCAAGCGTCCGGTTATCTTCAGGGCCACGCCCCAGTGGTTCATCTCCATGGATAAAACCGGACTGCGGGAAAATTCTCTTAAGGCCATCGACAAGGTTCAGTGGATACCGCATTGGGGTCGTGACAGAATATACGGTATGATTGAAAACCGGCCGGACTGGTGCATCTCGCGGCAGCGAGCCTGGGGCGTTCCCATTGCTGTTTTCTACTGCAGCGAGTGTGAGACACTGCATCTGGACCAGGCTATCATCGACCACGTGTTCGCCCTGTTCGAGGAACATGGTGCGGATGTCTGGTTCGAGCGGGATGTAAAGGAACTGCTGCCGGAAGGTGCAAAATGTAAACAATGCGGGAGCGAGTCCTTTGTCAAGGAAACGGACATTCTGGACGTCTGGTTTGATTCCGGTGTGAGCCATGCCGCTGTCCTGGAAGATCGCGATTATCTGAAATGGCCTGCGGATCTCTACCTGGAAGGGAGTGATCAACACCGGGGATGGTTTCATAGCTCCCTGTTGACAGCCGTGGGTACAAGGGAAAGGGCTCCCTACGATGCCGTGTTGACCCATGGTTTTGTCGTGGATGCCGACGGGCGGAAAATGTCCAAATCCGTAGGAAATGTCATCGCACCGAAAAAAGTCATCAACAAGTACGGTGCCGAGATCCTGCGGCTGTGGGTGTCGGCGGCGGATTACCGGGATGACATCAGAATTTCAGATAACATTTTGAAGCAGCTCAGCGACGCATATCGCCGAATCAGAAATACCAGTCGCTTCATGCTGGGCAACCTGTACGATTTTGTGCCGGGTCGGGACGATGTCGCGTATGCGGACATGCTTGAAATCGACCGTTTTGCCCTGCACAAGCTTCAGGGCTTGGTGGAGAAAGCGCTGAAAGCCTATGAGACCTATGAGTTTCATGTGATATACCATGCATTGTACAACTACTGTACCTTGGATCTTTCAGCGTTTTACCTGGATATCCTCAAAGACAGGCTCTACACGTCGCCACCTGTATCGACGGCACGCCGGAGTGCCCAGACGGTGCTATATATAACCCTGGATACCATGACGAGACTGATGGCGCCCATTCTTTCTTTTACGGCCGAGGAGCTGTGGAAGCACATGCCGGATTTCGAGGGAAAGACCGACAGTATTCACCTGGCATCACTGCCGGCGGTGAATGATGATCTGAAAAACCCGGACCTGGCGGAACAATGGGGGTTGCTGCTCGATGTCCGCAGTGAGGTGACCAAGGCCCTGGAGGAGGCGCGTAATCGAAAAATGATCGGACACCCGCTGGATGCTGCGGTTTCGGTATCCGTCACTGCCGAAATGTATGCCCGGCTGGCACCCTATGCCAATGACCTGCATTTCATTTTTATCGTGTCCCAGGCGGATCTCCAGCAGGAGGCAGCCTTTGAAGATGCTTACCAGAGCGATATCGTGGAAGGGCTCAGCATCAAGGTTGCGCCGGCGGTGGGTGAAAAATGCGAGCGATGTTGGATGCATGAACCGACGGTTGGTTCGGTTGGATCCCATCCGACCCTGTGCGAGCGATGCAGCGGGGTGATGGGGGAGCTGTAGG
>Ga0164313_10001104_pt1 | contig 23472 bp, 24 predicted proteins | sample GuaBasSedimGuay4_FD_113735 | JGI IMG/M metagenome (GOLD analysis project Ga0164313, IMG submission 113735) | Subseafloor sediment microbial communities from Guaymas Basin, Gulf of California, Mexico - Guay4, Core 4569-4, 0-3 cm | ecosystem: Environmental > Aquatic > Marine > Hydrothermal vents... | reverse complement strand
GATTAAGCGTACCGCACGCGATTCGTTTAATGGTGGGCAGTGACCACAGGATCCTTCTGCCTGCGGCATTCCTGCTTGGTGGTTGCCTGGTGATGCTGGCAGATTGTCTGGCAAGAACAATTATTGCGCCTCAGCAACTTCCAGTCGGCGTGCTGACTGCAATTATCGGCATCCCTGTTTTCCTTGTTTTACTGAGACGGCAATCATGAATTTGCTGCAAACGAAATCATTGACTGTTTCAATCGCCGGGAAACCGATTTGCAATGAACTGAGTGTGGAAATGCAGCGCGGTGAATGTTGGACCATATTGGGTGGCAATGGTGCAGGCAAAACAACCTTGTTGCATACCTTTGCCGGATTGAGAACTGCTGATGAAGGTCAGATTGATTTTGCAGATAAGTTACTGGAACACTGGCCACGAAAATTATTATCCCAAAAACTGGGATTACTGTTACAGGACAGCAACGATATCTTTCCCAGCACAGTTCTGGAAACTGTAATGATAGGACGGCATCCACATCTGAAGTTCTGGGAGATGGAAAGTCAAAGCGATTTTGATATTGCCAGGCAGGCGTTAGCCGATGTCTCTCTTGAAGATGTCCAGGACAGGCAGGTGAATACATTATCCGGTGGTGAGCGACGGCGTTTGGCCATCGCAACATTACTGGTACAGAATCCTGAATTATTCTTGCTTGATGAACCTACCAATCATCTGGATATGCGTTATCAAATCACGCTACTGGAAATGTTGATCAGAAAGGCAAAGGAACAGGATGGTTGTATTTGTATGGTCTTGCATGATGCCAACCTGGCAAGAAGATACAGTACGCATATCATGTTGATGATCAGTCCAGATGATATTGTTACCGGCAAGGTAGATGATGTCTTAACGGAAGAAAATCTTGCCAGGCTTTATCAATTTCCCATCAAATCCGTAGAAACCGAATCGGGGCGTGTGTTTTTACCGGGCACTTTGTAATTGTTCACATAAAATCCGCGTGCCCTGTAGAATTCTGAACGTCTGCCGGTGAATCAGATCAGGGGGAATATGATATAGATGATTGTTTCTGGCTGCCTTGATCGTTGGCCATTGCAGCCAGTCGTCCAGCCAGGGTGGACGTTGATCACCATTGCCTGTTCTACTCACGACACCGCTAGCGATAATGACATCCGGATTTGCTGAAATCACAGCTTCTATATTAACCTCCGGGGACAGGATGGGAAGCTCAGCAAAGACATTTCTTCCCCCGCAAATCTCAATCACTTTGCTCATCACATGTTGACCATTAATGGTGAACAGGGGTTGATTCCAGATCTCATAGAAGACACTAACGGAAGCCTGTCTACTGTATTCATTAATAATATCTGTTAGTTCATCTCTGAACTCCTGACTTTGCTGTTTTGCATAGTCATAACTTCCAGCCAATTTCCCCAGGTTTTCGACAGTGTGTGGTATGGCCTCCATATCTTCAGGTGAGGAGATATAGACAGTCAGGTTCAGATGGATAAGTTGTTCAATAAATTGATTATGTGATTGTCCACTTCCCCAGGCGACAATCAAATCGGGTTGTAAGGAAAGAATTTTTTCAATATCCAGATGATTGGCATCACCAATGCGTGGAATTGATTTTGCTGATTCTGGATAATTGCTGTAATCATCAACAGCTACGATTTTTTCTCCTGCACCCGCCGAATATATTAGTTCGGTAATATGTGGAGAAAGGCTGATTATCCTTTGCGCAGGCTGGTCAAGAACGACAGGTCTTTCCGCATCGTCTATGACTTGAATTTCTAGTGATTCAGTCGCCAGTGAATCAGTCGGGCATAATAAAAATGTTATGACCAGAAAAAACAGGGAGAATACGGGTATTTGATAATGGCGAATTATTGGCAAGGATTCAGTGGCCCAAAAAAACTTTATTAGGATAATTTTTGATTCGGATAATTTCTGATTTGGATGGTTCCTAAAATTGATCCTGTGTTTGATCAAGGACCTCAAAATCACGTTCAACTTGTTCAGGATCACGGCCTGGCAGGGGCAGGGATGATTCTTCTACTTGCACGTTAACGTCTTCTGACAGTGCATCGAGCATTTTTTCATCTTCTTTATCCCTGGATTGACCCGCCTTCTCGAGTTCAGCGTCAGTGGCAAACCATCCACCAAACAACTTATCAAATAAACCTTTTTTCTTTCTATGTCCCGTAATAAGAATATTTGAAGGGGCCTCACTATCTTCATCAGTATAATACCTGTTAGCCGGTACGATATTACCTTCAATATGGGTCAACTTATCGTCTTTAAAAAACAATGCAACATGTCGTTGAGAGCGGGAACCACCACCTGGTTCGATACTATAGATATATTCCCAACGGTTACTGTGGAAAGGATCGACCAATAAGGGCGTTCCCATAACATATTTTACTTTTGCCTTGGTCATCCCAGGTTCAAGTTTGTCTAACATCGACTGTTCAATGACATTGCCCTGCTGGATATCGACACGGTATACGAATGGTATTTTTATAGTACCATCAGCGCGCCTGGCACAACCGGTGGTCTGGCCGGAAACGAGGATAGATAAAGTAATAAGTAAAAGAATCTTGTTCAATATAGAAATTCCAGTTGTAAAGGCCTGCGGCAGCTGTGGTTAGTGGCTGAAACGATAATTGTATCGTAATGTAAAGCAAAGGACACCTTATGCGAGCCAGGCGGCAGGACATCAGACTATGATTTCAGTATAATTAGCCGGCAGTTTAGCTCAATTTTGCTCATTCATGAGGGAGGGCAATCATTGGAAACACAAGATTTAAAAAATGTCGGACTCAAGGCGACCTTGCCGAGATTACGTATTCTTCAGATCATGGAAGAAACCGATCAAAAACACCTGAGTGCAGAAGATGTTTACAAGGCCTTGTTGGAACTAAACGAAGATGTGGGACTGGCCACCGTTTATCGTGTATTGACCCAGTTTGAAGCGGCCGGGCTGGTGATTCGGCATAATTTTGATTCCGGTCATTCAGTATTTGAACTTAACAGCGGTGGGCATCATGACCATATGGTCTGTATGAAGACGGGCAAGGTCATCGAATTCAAGAATGAGGAAATCGAACGATTACAAAAGGAAATTGCCGAGCAGTATGGATATAAGCTGGAAGAACACAGCCTGGTGCTTTATGTGACTCCGAAGGAGGAGGATAGTTGAGTCGTCGCTAGTTTCTTAACATCTCTTCTGCATGAGCCAGGGTCTGTTCTGTAATCTTCACACCGCCCAGCATTCGGGCAATTTCATCAATTCTTTCTCCATCATTCAATTCACCAACACGAGTCAATGTTGTGCCTGCATGCGTTGCCTTGGCAACTTGTAAATGGTGATCCCCTTGCGAGGCGACCTGTGCCAGATGTGTGACGCAAAAGACCTGTCGTTTGTCAGACAGGCTGTGTAAAAGCTTACCAACAATTTCGGCGACACCGCCGCCGATGCCACTATCTACTTCATCAAATATCAGTGTTGGAATGCCCTTGTCCTTACTCCCTGTGACCTGGATCGCCAGGCTAATACGGGACAACTCACCGCCAGAGGCAACTTTACTCAAGGGCTGTAACGGCTGGCCGGGATTCAGTGAAACCAGGTAATCAATTTTATCCATGCCATTTTGTAGTGGTGTGTCTTTCTCAATCTCGTTGACCTCGATTGAGAATTTCCCGCCGGGCATTCCCAGATCATTCAGTTTTCTGGAAATATCATGGCTGAGTTTCTGGGCCGCCTGTTGTCGACACTGGTTTAATTTTCTGGCTGCCTTGTGGTAGTTATTAACGGAGGACTGTTGTAGAGCGATCAATTCCTTAAAACGAGCTTCACTGTTTTCCAGTTTGTGTAATTCATCTTCCAGCGTAGCAAGATGCTCACCCAGTGCTTCAGGCTGGATCTTGTGTTTACGTGCCATGTCATGAAAGGCAGTAAGCAGATCTTCAACCATTTTCAGCTGCTCGGGATCAAGTTCAAGTCTGTCCAGGTAATGACGTAATTCATCACTGGCTTCACCAATCTGGATTGATGCGCCATTCAGTAATTCAATCACAGTCGTTAATGATGGATCGAATTTTTGAATATCCTCAAGTTCATCCAGGTTATGGCTGATCTGGCCCTGGGTTGAACGCTCGTCTTCAGAAAGTTGTTGCAGAGTTTGTTGGCACACTTCAAGCAAGCGATTGGCATTGGCCAATTTGCCATATTCTTTTTCAACCTCGCTGAATTTTGATTCTCCCGGGTTAAGTGCCTGCAACTCCTGAATCTGGTATTGAAGTAGTTCGATCTGGGCATCATGGTCGCGGTTATCTCCGCTCAATGCCTGTAGTTCGATTTCGTTGGCATTCCAGGTCTTCCAGGCGTCTTTGACTTCATTTAATTGCTGCGGATGATTGCCGAATTCATCAAGAAGGTTTCTTTGAACATCTGCTTTTAGCAGAGATTGATGTGCATGCTGACCATGAATGTCCACCATACATTCACCCAGTGAACGTAATAATTGTGCCGGCACAGAACTGCCATTGACATAAGCTCGTGAGCGTCCATCTTTATTAATCACCCGCCGCAGTATCAACTCATCCTCGCAATCGATCTCCTGTTCAGCCAAGGCGGACTGGATCTCCTTGTCATCTTCGATATCAAAGATTGCGGTTATTTCAGTTCGTTCACATCCAGCTCGAACAATGCCGCTATCCGAGCGATCACCTAACACCAGCCCAAGTGCGCCAACCATAATAGATTTACCGGCACCTGTTTCACCGGTGAAAACTGTCATGCCATGATTAAATGGAATATCCAGTTCTTCGATAACGGCAAAATTCCTGATATGCAGGTGCTTCAGCAAACTTCCTTGCCCCACTGCAATTTGGCCCGCAGGATACTGAAATGGTCGTGGCCTTGAGGATGTATCAGTATGATTTTCTTGTCTTTTTTCTGGATACGGACGCGATCTCCCGGAGCCAGTTCACATGCAATATCACCATCGCAGGTCAAACGTGCATGATCGATTTCACGTGTGCCGACGACAATTTCAACCACGCTGTTGCCATCAATCACAATCGGTCGATTGGTAAGTGTATGTGGACAAATGGGCACCAGCGCCAGGGCATCCAGAGAAGGATGCAAAATTGGACCGCCTCCAGAAAGCGCATAGGCTGTTGAACCTGTTGGAGAGGTGACTATAACTCCATCCGAACGTTGCCTATGTACAAAACTACCATCTACGTAGATCTCGAGTTCGATCAATCTGGCGATGTTCCATTTTTGCAAGATGACATCATTAAAGGCATTACTTTTCAGTAGCGATTTACCATCTCTCAGCACTTCAGCCGTCAGCAGAAAGCGTTCATCTTCTACATAGGTTCCAGCAAATATCTTATCAAGATGATCTTCGATTGCATCAGCCGGGATATCGGCCAGAAATCCCAGGCGACCCCTGTTGATACCCAATAAGGGGATCTCATGCTGACAGGTGAGATGCGCTGCCTTCAGCATGGTGCCATCACCACCAATAGCAATAGCCAGATCACAGTCCGCATCAAATTCATTCTCTTTCATGACAGGCAAACCCGTTTGCTCTGCCAGTGAATAGCTATTTTGATCCAGAATGAAATCTATTTCATTGGATTGCAGGTAAACAATCAGGCTGTTGAGTGTTTCAGCAACTTTTTTGGCGTCTGAATTGCTTATTAACGCGATACGTTTGAACATTTGCTTACCATCATTAAAATAATGTTCACAAACTTAGCATGATCGGCAGCCACCCGACAAACACTGATTTTGCACTCTTAGCCTTAGAGTGCTAAATTTTGCCTATATGAAGCAAGCAATCACAGGACAGGCATGAGCAGACCAAAAAAATCCCAGGAACTACCCGAACGTAGCCTGTTTCTGTTCAAGTCACTAGTCGACCATTTTATCAATGATGGCCAGCCTGTCGGTTCCCGTACCCTGGCACGGGATCTGGGTCTGGATATCAGCGCAGCGACGATTCGTAATGTCATGTCAGATCTGGAGGATCTGGGCTTGTTACAATCACCTCATACCTCGGCAGGGCGCATCCCCACGGCCAGAGGCTATCGTTTGTTCGTCGATAGTTTGTTGCGGGTGGGTGATCTTGGTAATGAAGAAATACATCGCATGGCTGAGGAAATGGAAGCGGTGAATAACACACAAAACCTGATGCAAAGAACCTCATCAATGCTATCGGACATCACCCACCTTGCCAGCGTCGTGATGTTACCTCGTATTGAGCAGAGCACATTAAACCAGGTTGAATTCGTTTCCCTGTCAGACAATCGGATCCTGGTCATTTTTGTCATGAGTGATAACGAAGTCCAGAACAGGATTATTCACACGGCACGGAAATATAGCGCATCAGAGCTGGAACAGGCGGCCAATTACCTGAATAAAATGTTTTCGGGTAAAGATTTGCATGACGTTCGTAAAGATATGCTGGCTGAACTTGAAAGTATGAAAGAGAACGTCAATAAGCTGATGCAGGCAGCCATCGAGATGGCCCAGCAAGCCATAGACACAAATCCACAGGATGATTATGTACTTGCAGGCGAAACCAACCTGATGGGTGTGTCGGGATGGGGCGATATAGAACGGCTTAAGCGCTTATTCGATACCTTCAATCAGAAGCGTGATATTTTACATCTGCTGGAACAATCTATTAATGCCAAGGGTGTGCAAATCTTTATCGGTGAGGAGTCAGGCTATGAGGTACTGGATGATTGCAGTATCGTCACCTCACCTTATGAGTCTGAAGGTCAGATACTGGGTGTGTTGGGTGTGATTGGGCCTACGCGCATGGATTATGAACGAGTCATACCGATCGTAGATTTAACTGCAAAAATGTTGGGTTCGGCCTTGAATTCCAGGTAAGTACCCCCAACTAGATACAACAAACAACAATAAACCAGAAACATACCGGAAAGCCCCGTGATCAGGGGTTTTCTGTTGTTTTTAATACACGAATTAGCTTGAGGAAAATCATGACAGGCAAGCAGCAAGATGACGTCACCCTGGAAGAAGTTATTGGGGAAGTTGAAGATCAGTTAGCGGGAGATGAAGCCTCAGTCGAGACTGACATCGAAACAGCCACAGCAGAGATCACGATCGAATCGCTTTCAGAGCAGGTTGAAGCACTGAAGGCATCGGCAGCAGGTAACCTGGATAAGGCAATTCGTGCACAGGCAGAATTGGACAATGTACGAAAACGTACCACACGGGATGTCGAGAATGCGCATAAATATGCGCTGGATAAATTTATAAATGAGCTGTTGCCTGTGTTGGACAGTATGGAAATGGGGATCGTTGCCTCAGTTGAGGCGGAGGATGTCAATAGTTTACGTGAAGGTCTGGAGTTGACCCTGAAAATGTTCTGCACATCTTTAGAGAAATCAGGGGTCCATCCAGTCAATCCGCAGAAGGGCGATAAATTCAATCCGGAACAACATGAAGCGATGACCATGCAAGAAGTGGACGATGCTGAATCAGGCACTGTTGTCACAACGCTGCAGAAGGGATATGAGCTAAATGGGCGTTTAATCAGGCCCGCCATGGTTATTGTGGCGAAATAATTATTGCGCTGCCCTTGAAATAACAGCTAACAGACACATATACGAACCAACAGAAAGAATTACAGACATTTTTAATTAATCTAGAGCAGTTTTGGAGAACATCAAGATGGGAAAAATAATTGGAATCGACCTTGGAACGACAAATTCCTGTGTCTCAGTACTGGAAGGCGGCAAGGCCAAGGTAATTGAAAATAGCGAAGGTGGAAGAACAACACCTTCTATCGTTGCGTATGCAGATGGCGATGAGGTTCTGGTTGGTCAATCCGCCAAACGTCAGTCGGTCACAAACCCGGAGAACACCCTGTTTGCCGTCAAGCGTTTGATCGGTCGTCGTTTTGAGGACGATGTGGTACAGAAAGATATCCATATGGTGCCCTACAAGATCGTCAAGGCTGATAATGGTGATGCCTGGGTTGAAGTCAAAGGTAAAAAAATGGCCTCACCTGAAATTTCCGCACGTGTGTTGATGAAGATGAAGAAGACGGCAGAAGATTATCTCGGTGAAGAAGTTACCGAAGCTGTGGTAACTGTGCCTGCGTACTTTAATGATTCACAGCGTCAGGCAACCAAGGATGCGGGCAAGATTGCCGGCCTTGATGTAAAGCGCATCATTAATGAGCCAACGGCCGCAGCATTGGCTTTTGGTATGGACAAGAAAGAGGGCGATGCCAAGATTGCAGTTTACGATCTGGGTGGTGGTACCTTTGATGTCTCTATCATTGAAATTGCCGAGATTGATGGCGAACACCAGTTTGAAGTGTTATCGACCAATGGTGATACATTCCTCGGTGGTGAAGATTTTGATTTACGCATCATCGATTTCATTTGTGAAGAATTCAAGAAAGAGCAGGGTGTCGATCTGCACAATGATCCATTGGCACTGCAACGACTGAAAGAAGCTGCAGAAAAGGCCAAGATTGAATTATCTTCAACGCAACAAACCGATATCAATCTACCGTATATAACGGCGGATGCAGGTGGTCCGAAGCATCTTAATATCAAGATGACTCGTGCCAAGCTGGAATCACTGGTTGAAGATCTGGTTGACCGTACCGTTGAACCTTGTCGTGTTGCCCTGGAAGATGCGGGACTGAGTACCTCCGATATTACCGACGTGATTCTGGTCGGTGGCCAAACACGTATGCCGAAGGTGCAGGAAACAGTAGAGCAATTTTTTGGCAAGGAACCACGTAAAGATGTGAACCCGGATGAAGCTGTGGCTGATGGTGCAGCGATCCAGGCTGGTGTATTGGGTGGCGATGTCAAAGATGTTCTGTTACTGGATGTTACGCCATTGTCTTTGGGTATCGAAACCATGGGCAGTGTCATGACCAAGTTGATTGACAAGAACACAACGATTCCGACCAATGCCAGTCAGGTCTTCTCTACTGCTGAGGATAATCAGGGTGCTGTAACCGTGCATGTCCTGCAGGGTGAGCGTGAGATGGCAACAGGTAATAAATCTCTGGGTCGATTCGATCTGTCGGATATCCCACCAGCTCCACGTGGTGTGCCACAGATTGAAGTCAGTTTTGACATCGATGCCAACGGTATCCTGAATGTCTCTGCTAAAGACAAGGCAACCGGTAAGGAACAGTCTATTGTCATCAAGGCATCAAGTGGGCTTTCGGATGAAGAGGTTGAAAAAATGGTCAAGGATGCCGAGGCACATGCCGAAGAAGATCGTCTGGCCAAGGAAATGGTTGAGTCTCGCAATATGGCAGATAATATGATCCACGCTTCCCGGAAGTCTATAGAAGAGCTGGGTGACAAGGTTGAAGAACAGGAAAAGACCGATGTTGAAGCCGCGATTGCAGATGTTGAAGAAGCATTGAAGGGCGATAGTAAGGAAGCTATTGATGAGAAAACCACGAAGCTGACAGAAGTTGCCGGAAAACTGGCCGAACGTGTCTATCAGCAAAGTGCTGAGGAAGGACAGGCTGCCGAAGCTGGTGCAACTGAAGGCAGTGCTGAGCCCCAGGATGATGTGGTCGATGCCGAGTTCGAGGAAGTCAAAGACGACGACAACAAGTAAGCAGCCTATCAAATCCTATTGAGGTAAATGGGGTTTGTTTGAAGTCAGCATAGTTTGAAATAAGCAAGGCATGGCCCGAAAGAGATAACTTCTCTTTCGGGCTTGTTTGCGTGATGAAGATCTAAATAAATTGATAAGATACACTTATTGATAAAGCTATTGGAATTCAGGATTAGAACATAAAACAAAAATGGCAAAACGAGATTATTACGAAGTACTTGGCGTTTCAAAGAATGCAACAGATGCCGAACTGAAAAAGGCATACCGACGACTGGCGATGAAACATCATCCAGATCGGAATGAAGGTGACGAAGCAGCAGAAGAAAAATTCAAGGAAGCTAAAGAAGCCCACGATATTTTGTCTGATGAGCGTAAACGTGCGGCCTATGATCAGTTTGGGCATGCAGGCGTTGATAATAGTGCTGGTCCGGGTCCCGGCGGTGCAGGTGTTGGTGATATCTTTGATAGTGTCTTCGGTGACATCTTTGGTGGTGGTGCTCGTGGTGGGGGCGGACAACGTGTTTATCGTGGCGCAGACTTACGTTATGACATGGCGTTAAGCCTGGAAGATGCTGTTGCCGGAACCACCGTTAAAATCAGGATCCCAAAGCTTGTCGAATGTACGGGCTGTAGCGGCTCAGGTGCAAAGAAAGGCAGCACGCCAGCGACATGCCCTACCTGTGCAGGTCAGGGTCAGGTACGTATGCAACAGGGCTTTTTCTCCTTGCAACAGACCTGCCCGCAATGTCGAGGACAGGGCAAAATAATTAAAGACCCATGCACACAGTGTCGTGGACAGGGTCGAGTTAAAGATACCAAAACGATCTCAGTGAAAGTACCTCCCGGTGTTGATAATGGAGATCGTATTCGTTTATCAAATGAAGGTGAGGCAGGAGAAAATGGTGGGCCGCCAGGTGATTTGTATGTGCATGTTAATGTGAAAGAACACGTGATCTTTACCAGGGATGATACACATCTTCATTGTGAAGTGCCGATCAGCTATACAACAGCAGCACTGGGCGGCGAGCTTGAAGTGCCAACATTAGGAGGCCGGGTAAAGCTGAAGATCCCTGCTGAAACCCAGAGTGGAAAAGTATTTCGCCTGCGAGGCAAAGGTGTAAGATCGGTACGCTCCTCTTCAAAAGGAGATTTGCTCTGCCATGCGGTTGTGGAGACACCCGTCAATCTCACTAAAGAGCAAAAGGAAATACTTAAAGATCTTGAACGTTCTATGGGAGAAGGTGGAACAAAGCATAGTCCGCAAGCTTCATCATGGTTAGATGGGGTTAAAAAGTTTTTTGATGATATGACTTCATGATATGTGAAGCGTTAAAAGTGAAAGGCAAAATAACATGACAGTTAGAGTTGGAGTCTGTGGTGCAGCGGGCAGAATGGGCAAAACCATTCTGGAAGTATGTAATGAGACAGATAATGTCGAAATAGGGGCTGCTATTGAATACAGTGGTTCTTCAATGATTGGTGTCGATGCTGGCGAGCAAGCAGGGATTGGTCAACTCGGTGTCGCCATCACAGATGATATTTCCAAAGTCGCCGATCAGTTTGATGTGCTCATTGACTTTACAGTGGCTACATCATTTACAGATAATCTTGAAAAATGTCATGCCGCTGGTAAAGGGATGGTTATCGGCACAACAGGGCTTGATGATGCTCAAAAGGAACTGATAAACAAGGCAGCCGAGGATGTTCCCATTGTCTTTGCACCTAATATGAGTATTGGTGTGAATCTCTGTTTGAAATTACTGGAAATGGCTGCACAGGTAATTGGCAACGATACCGATATTGAAATTATCGAAGCACACCACAGGCATAAAAAAGATGCGCCTTCCGGTACAGCCTTACGCATGGGTGAAGTGATTGCAGATACGCTAGGCCGTAACCTGAAAGAATGTGCGGTTTATGGTCGTGAAGGCGTCACTGGTGAACGCGAAAAAAATACCATTGGTTTTGAAACCATTCGTGCCGGTGATATTGTCGGTGAACATACCGTTATGTTTGCCTCGGCAGGTGAACGCGTTGAAATTACGCACAAGGCAACTTCCAGAAAAACCTTTGCCTCAGGCGCCGTGAGGGCAGCGCAATGGTTGACGGATAAAGATAAAGGACTGTTTGATATGCAGGATGTTTTGGGAATCTAAATAGAAAATCAGGCTTTTGTCTCTATGGCCCATTAGCCACCCATTCTCTGGCCTGTTCCAGATCTTCATAAGAGAATAATTTAATTTCTGCATTTATAAAGTGACTGGCAATCGTTTCAGCAAAATTACCCACCAGCGAATCTGTTGATAACGCAACACGGGACACCTTTTTGTGATGTTCCTGAACGAATTTAAGGTGGGAAGACAGTCCTGCGAATGACTCCCAGCCAGGAAAAGATTTTGTATGAATTAGCAGGCCACCAAACCGGGCAGCTTTCTCAATGTATGGATCAATGATCTTTGCAACATGAATAAAGTCTTCTTTCGACAATGGTCCATCTGGCTCAAGTATCGCGATACCATTGACCTCATCAATCTCTACTGACAGCATATTTTTTACCTTCGTTTAGTGTGATTGCCAAATGCTTGCCTAATAAATGCCTGAATTTTATACGACGAACCGCAACACCAGAAAGGGAACAAGAAAAAACAGGAATATACTTAATTTGTAAAAAGCCATGCTTAGATAGTGAATGGCGTCAAAGCGTTCAATCGATAAGGTGAACCACTTTCCGTGAAAATGATACATCCAGTCATGTGCCAGTGCGAAAAATAGAAACCACAAAAGCAAAATCGCGTAGTTGATAAGTGCACTCCAGCCCAGAACGTCACTGATTAAATCAATATCCATGATATTTCCTCCTGATACGTACGGAGCCTAGTACCTGATTGAAGAAAAATCTTTGATCTAAATCTATTAAAGTTCACTTAATTGGTGTTTCATGTCTTTTACAGCCAATGCATAGCCGCCATCTGCGACATCCAGAAAATGGATGTGATCATTCTCATGATTGAATACCAGGCATGTCATCAGTGCCTTGGCTGAATCATGAATCCCGAAAACAATCATTGCTGATTCTGCAGCTGCCTTACTGGAAGGAGGTATACACATCGTGGCACCATCACTCCCAAAAACATAAGGTACTTTTAACGGTGCAACGGTAGAACCTTTTACGTCTGTAATGAGTACAAACCAGCTCGAAGGCAGGGGGCGATACTAATTTAATTGAGTAATTGCGAGAACTCAGTAAATCCATCGAGGTGTTCATAGAATTTATCAGTAGCTGTCATGAAATTGAGTTACTTGTATGCTAGATCACGGTCCTGGCTGACCCTGGCTGCAATTGCCTGTTATGCGGCTTAAGTACAGGTATCAATTTATCCACCTTTTGCCATATAGCAGTCAGTCAGTTTCACTACCACCACCGAAAACCTCCCAAAATTCGTCTTTGGAGTTACTGCGCGGAAATTCTCCATCAGGAATCGGCAGGTCTAGAAATTCGCATAATGGTGCCCACCCTTCCGTAACTTCGAATATCAACAGGCGATCAGCTGGTATAGATTGTTTAACATCATCAATTCGTTTTTGATATTCAGATAGAACAACCGATTTGTCGTCCATAGCCCCCGCAAAAGTTTGTTCAGCAATAATTTTGTGTGCCATGCCTATGACAGAACGCGGATATTCTTCGGGAATGGTATCTCTGATCTCAAGTACTTTTTTGATAGTGCCAGAAAAGCTGTCCCACCAGCGGTTGGCAGGTCGAGTACTCAACAATATCCTGGATTCCGGGTAAAAATCAGCAAGTTCACGCCAATAGTGGCCACTGGGCCAATCGATTGCCGAGTTATAGCCGACAAACACTTCATCCCAATCAACCTGTTGTCCATCAGCTGCAGCCAACCAATTGGGAAGCTGCTCAGGATTGGCAAAAACTTCCTCCATATGATGGCAGGGACCAAGCCCTAACTGTTCCAGGGCGATTTTTATAGACATAGTGCCAGTGCGACCGAAGCCTGCGCCGATTACCGAAAGCGTCATATTCATTTTCCTCACTACAGATAAAAAACAATATTAAAGAATAAGCGATATTGTACCGTTATGTGTAACTGGATGTGAGAAGCAATCACTTTAAGTCTGGAGGAATACCCCCATTGCTCATACCATTGCTGCAAATCACCGGAGGCCATGACTTTCTGGATGGTGACGATGATAATAATGATCTTCTTGAAGACGAAGAAGGTAATGACCTATTATATACAGGGCTAAATCAGGCAGTATGAATATATCCAGTTATTCGAAAACTAATTAGTGGAGATTCTATTAATGTCGCGGAAAGATATAGAGTTCAAAACAGAAGATAAGGTAACTTTGCGCGGCTGGCTGTATCTACCCGATGAGTCGAAAGGCACTGTCCCGGCGATAGTAATGGCGCACGGCTATTCGGCCGTTAAAGAGATGTATCTTGATAAATTTGCAGAGGTCTTTGCTGCTGCAGGATTGGCTGTACTTGTTTACGACAATCGTAACTTTGGTGCCAGCGAAGGTGAGCCCAGACAGGAAATTGACCCCTGGGCCCAGGTTCGTGACTATCGAGATGCGATCACTTTTGCCAGTTCGTTGCCAGAAATTGATGACACCCGGATAGGAATTTGGGGGTCAAGTTATAGTGGAAGCCATGTTCTGGTGGTTGCGGCCATTGACCGGCGGGTTAAATGTGTAGTTTCTCAAGTACCCATGATAAAAGGACTGGAGAATGCCCGTCGCCTGGTTCGGGCAGATATCTGGGCTGCAGTTCGCCAGATGTTTGATGAGGACCGAGCTGCCCGCTACGCCGGTAAACAACCAGCGATGATCCCTGTGGTAGTTCCACCGGACACACCTTTTGAACCGTGTGCACTGCCCACACCAGATTCATGGCAATGGTTTATAGACACATACGAACAACGAGCACCTTCGTGGAAAAACGAAGTGACGCTTCGGTCGGTGGAGATGTTCCATGAATATGAGCCGGGTGTTTACGTTCCAGCCATAAGTCCCACGCCACTCTTAATGGTTCTGGCTCGTGAGGATCATCTGACCGTGGTTGACCTGGCCCTTGCCGCTTATGAAGAAGCCCGTGAACCGAAAAAACTGGTCATACTGAATGGCGGACATTTTGGAGCCTATGTCGAAACATTTGATGAATCCAGTTCTGCTGGCAGAGACTGGTTTGTCCAGCACCTGCTGGATTAACACTGAAGATAATCAAAAGAGTCGATGCACTTATACTGCAAAAGCATGGTACTCGGTACTTCCTTGGGGGGGGTGCGAAGTTGCGAGGGGCATTGTAAAAAACAGATCAAATTTGTTTTTATCTAAACAAATGTAATCTCATCCGTCATCCCATCTAGCTCTTCCGTTTTCTCCACCTCTGTGAAGAAAAATACAAGCGTGATTTCTCAGGTGAGATCGAGTCCAGCTAACGTGTAAATGAAATGAGTGGAGCGAAAATATTATGACTGCCTAACCGCTAGTTATGTGTGTGGCAGATCATCACGAAAAATGGATAGCTACAATCCTGACAGCCTCATTCCCTAAAACTTTGGTTTTATGTCCCTTTCCGGTTGTATCATCAAGTAACAGCACATCGCCAGCTCTACGTGTCGTTATTTCTCCATCAGCTACTTCAAACTCACACTCACCGGACATTAGAATTATCCATTGCCGTACAGGAGTAAGATGCCAATCTCCGCACCACCCGATTGGTAACTCTAGAAAAATGCTATTGTCGGCAGATTCCAGAGCTGAGGTATTCAAATGTGGTGTTGGTGGAGCGTAATCCTTTGCTTTCAGGTTAATGCCCTTCGTTTCAAAATGAGAGCACCCTTCATCGTCCGAAAATATTCTCAGGTATTCAATAGTTTTCATAAGTTACTCCCACTATAAGCACATGAGGTCTCGCAACACCACACACACAAAGTAGAGCGAGGAACATCGGCACTTTCTGTGATCAGAGTGCATGCGATTGTTAGCTAATTTTTTCATAAAGTTCTCCGAGGTTTTCTACTGTTATCGTAGGTTCAATCCCCCATGGGTCAAAGATAGCATCTCTTGAACGCTGAACCCAGGCAGCGCGCATTCCTGCGGAAATTGCACCTATAACATCAAATGGATTACTTGAGATTAACCACGCATTACTGCCAGATGCCCCGGATTTTCTTAAAAAGTGACTATATACAGCAGGGTTTGGTTTAAATGATTTAAGATCGTCAACACTAACAACCCCAAGAAAAAAATCCCTTATACCAGCGGCTACAAGTAACTTCTCTACAGCGTCTTCACTACCATTAGAAAATGCGAATAGACGAAAATCAGCTGCCTTCAATCGTGCCAACCCATCTTCCACATCCTTGAATGCAGGAAGTGTACGGTAATTGCCAAGTAGCTCATGCTTTTGGTCTTTTGTGAGAGTAACTTTGTAGAATGCACAGGTATAGTCAAGGGCATTGCTGATACAGACAGCAAAGTTCTCGTAATTCTGCATTAGACCCCGGCGAAAGGAATATTCCAGTTGTTTCTCTCGCCAGGTTTGAGAGAAATCTTTTGCTTTTTCTCCTATTAACTCTTGTAACCTGGAAACAACACCATGTGTATCAATTAAGGTTCCATATACATCAAAAGCAAGTGTTACTGACATTCAATTCTCCAGTTCTATCGATGGCTATCCAGGGTTTAAGGGACACTTTGTCCGATAAAGCGTTAAAGGTATTTTCAGGAACTTCATTAAAACCATCCTTGTTTCAAATAGATAGAGTTGCATACGAGTATAGTTCCTGTGTATCCAGGGTGTCTACTTGCAGTACATGGACGTACGAATACTGTGGTCACATGGAGGTGAATGAACAGTGGGCATGTTCAATATCCAGTGCCGAAGTGCCCCTGACGCTATGGCTATTGTAATAAAACGGCATTTATTAAAATGACTGCAATGAATTACTAAATAGTGTGAAAAGTCCTATGGAAGATCTTTAATGTTATCATTTCCGCATGAGTGAAGTGAAAGTAAGTGCTGCAGTGGCTTTAATTATTACTGAATGTGATTCACCTTCTGTGCTTTTATTAAAGCGAGCCAAAAACACAAATGATCCATGGTCTGGTCAGTGGGCCTTCCCTGGTGGGCGGCGGGAAGAGGCTGATGAGGATTTACTTGATACCAGTATCAGGGAAACTTACGAAGAATGTGGTTATCAGTTATCAAGAGACGAACTTATTATGACATTGCCTCATGCTTTTGCGGGTAACTATTCCGGCTTTCCTGTAATGGTCGCGCCCTTTCTGTGGAAGGTTAAAGATAGAGGAAAATTACAGCTGGATAGTACCGAGATGGAAGCTGCACGATGGCAGGAAATTGAACATCTTAAAGACACGACTTTGCATAAAGATGATCTTGTTATTCCAGATTACCCGAAACACAGTTTTTCATACGTGATGCTGGATGATGTGCCACTCTGGGGTTTCACTTACCGGGTATTGATGGATTATCTTAATCAGCATGATGCCTCTTGACTTCTTCCTGAATAAAATAAGATAGTCGTTATGAATCGTTCTACCATTGGCTTATTCATTGGCCCATTATTGTTTTTAATGTTCCTGTTTATGCCACAACCGGAGGGTCTGAGTCAGCAGGGCATGATGGTTGCGGGGATTGCAGTACTGATGGCATCCTGGTGGATAACGGAAGCCATACCCATTCCGGCTACTGCATTAATTCCAATTGTTCTATATCCACTTCTAGGTGTCATGGCACCAGCTGAAGTGACACAGTCTTATGCACATCATTTGATATTTCTGTTTATGGGTGGATTTATGATCGCGGTGACTGTCGAGAAATGGAACCTGCATCAGCGTATTGCATTGAACACGATTCGCATTGTCGGCATGACACCTGATCGAATCATTCTTGGGTTTATGATTGCCACTGCATTTCTTTCCATGTGGATCAGTAACACCGCTTCAACCATGATGATGTTGACTGTGGGGCTGGCAGTCTTACATCAAATTGCCAGAGAGATAGATGCTGATGCTACAACGCATAATATTGATACTCGTGAGGGACATTTCCGTTTCGGTATCGCGCTGATGTTAGGTATTGGTTATTCAGCATCCATTGGTGGGGTATCGACGCTGATAGGTACTGCACCAAACCTGGTCTTTGCCGGAATTATTGAAGATACCTATGGCATCAGTATCAGCTTTTTACAATGGATGTTGTTTGGTGTGCCCCTGGCAATAGTTATGCTTGCGATCACATGGTTCTATCTGACAAGAATCGCTTATCCCAGTGAGATTGATCATTTGCCCGGTGGTGAAATAACGATACGCAATGAGATAGAAGCGCTGGGTAAAATTAGCAGTCAGGAAAAGAAAGTGTTGTTCGTATTTTCTTGTGTTGCCGCAGCCTGGATATTAAGAGGCGTGCTGGATATCAAGGCATTGCATTTGATTAAAGATTCTACGATTGCAATGGCAGGTGCATTAGTATTATTTGTGATCCCATCTGACTGGGCCAAGCGTGAATTTTTGCTCGACTGGAAGACAGCTGTGACAATTCCATGGGATATTCTGATTTTATTTGGTGGTGGTTTTGCACTGGCAAAAGGATTTAGTGAATCAGGCCTGACAACTTTCCTTGCTGGTCAATTATCTGTCCTGCAAGGAAGCAATATTCTTTTCATCATCGCTATTGTGACTTTGCTCGTCATATTTCTGACAGAACTCACATCAAATACAGCAACTGCAACATTGACCTTACCGATCATGGCCGCATTGGCGGGCGCTATGCAGATTCATCCTTATGGTTTGATGGTATCAACCGTTATTGCTGCCTCATTTGCATTTATGCTACCTGTCGCCACACCTCCTAATGCGATTATATTCAGTAGTCGTTATGTCACTATTCCACAAATGATGAAGGCTGGCATCTGGCTGAATTTAATAGGTGTGCTATTGATAAGTCTGTTTGTCATGTTTCTGTTACCTTTTGTCTGGGGAATTGATATTCATTTATATCCAGAAACATTTATCCCCAGGTAAAAATATAATGAACGCACTGTCAATTTCTTGTCATATACTTGAGCGAACAATCACAATAATTAATTTACGGAGATTTGAAATGTTAAGAGCTGCAGTAATGACTTTATTTTTCTATTATGTATGCACTGCCAGTGTCTTTGCTGTCGATAAGAAAGATATTCCAGAATACAAACAGACCAGTGCCGGGCTTTATGTAACGTCCAGTGAAGCCTTCGATGAGATTCAATCACAAGGAAACGAGATATTGTTTCTCGATATCCGCACTAGATCTGAAATAGCATTCGTGGGGATGCCGGTAGCTGCTGATGCAAATGTGCCTTATATGTTTATGGCCAAACCCATGACGTGGAATGATGATTGGGACAGTTTCAAAATGACTGGTAATCCAGATTTTCTTAATGCAGTCAAACAAAGACTTGAAGAAAAAGGACTCACTGAGGATGACAAGGTATTTTTAATGTGTCGTTCAGGTGGGAGAAGTGCCGCTGCTGTTGATCTATTAACCAAGGCAGGTTTCACGAATGTCTATTCTGTGGTTGATGGTTATGAAGGTGACACGGCAAAGAATGGCAAGCGCATTCTCAATGGCTGGAAGAACAGTGACCTGCCCTGGAGTTATAAACTGGATAAGAAAAAAATGTATCTGGCAAATTGATCTGGAGCACCAAATTCTGGAATTCAGGTATAAGCAGGCAGGTATAATTGAGTTTGTCTCAGATATATAAAAGCCACACTGCTTTGCCGTGTTAACAGCGTGGCTTGATAAAATGCAAGATCTGGATTATTGAAACCTTAGCGACATACCCGCATAAAAATTCAGTTCAGGCGCAGGCTCAAAGAACTTACTCCTTGATTCATTGACACGGACTGCACCAATGTAATTTCGGTCAAATATATTATTGATGCCAACAAAAGGCGTGAACACCGTGTTACCCGAGTCGATTGTATAACCAAAGCGGAAATTTGACACCGTATAGTCTTCAGCTGCATCAGAGTTGGCATTATCAACAAAAACCTGATCAACAAACTGCGTATCCCATACACTATAAAAACCTGAGGGATGGTAGTAGGCGAGTTCCACATAAGCCATTTGCTCAGGAACACCTGGAATGGCATTATCCTCAAATGATGTTCCTCTCTGAGTGAATTCATCAAATTCAAAGTCCGAGTAGGTATAGGCAAAGGACATATCCAGGCCCTGTAAAGGTTGAACAGTCAGGGCTGCTTCCACACCATTACGGGTCGTTTCACCTGCGTTGGTAAAGAAATCAGAACCTGCAGGGTTTTGTCCCGCCAGGATCAGTTCATCATCTGTTTCAATTCTGAAGACAGCGAGTTCATAACTAACTTTCGAGGAAACAAAACCTTTCACACCTACTTCGTAATTAGTTGCCGTTTGAGCATCTAAATCAGGGTTAAAACCACCTGCAGCCGTTGGATTAGCAAACTCCCTGCTACTCGGAGGTTCAAATGAGGTACCGACGGTACCGTATATATTTACAGCGTCGCTGACACTCCAGAGTAAACCCACCTGAGGGCTCCACTCGGTGAACGTAATATCACCTGAATCATCTGTTCCATCGACAAAATAATTATCGGTAAAATCGTACTCTACCTCGTCATAGCGTATGCCCGCAGTTAACTCCAGTGAATCTGTGATGCTAAATTCATTTTGTAGAAATATTCCCCAGCTTAGTACATCCTCATCCTGATCGAGAGATTTTGGTCCAACCACAGGGCTGTCTACAATATTTGTATAATTAACCCGATCATCCATCTGGCTATCGACATCAAAACCGATCGTTAACCTGTTTTTGTGGGCTAGTAAATCACCGCTGTAACTGTATTGGCCACCGCCGCCAACATAGAAACGATCAAGACCGACGATGCCACCTGATGGTACTAGCGGGCCGCCAAAATAACCAAATGGTAAGTTGGTATTAAAATTCCTGAGGACGTAATAGTTGCGCAAGGTAAAGTCGTGTTTTTGACCGATTGATTTATTATAGAGCAGGCCAAGTTGTTGTTGTTCGACAGATTCCCCCGCATCAAAACGCAGGTTGTTTCTTTGAGCATCAGTCGGCGTTTCAAGTCCTACATTAAAACCTGTGGTTCTTGTTAAACCACCTGGGTCCTGTGCCTCTGGAGAATCCAGAATATTTACCGTCAGTGTTAAATCTGATGTGTTGTCGATGTCATAACGGAACTTGCTGTTGAAGAGATAATTATCTGTCTCGCTATGGTCACGATAACCATCAAGTTCCAGTCTGGAGAAACTCATCAGGTAATTCAGTTTGTCTTTTTGGCCACCTGCCTTGATTGCATACTTTCTAAACTGGTAAGAACCGAAACTGGTGCGTGCCTCTACGAATGGGTCATCTACCGGGCCATCCTCTGTATACATGTTGATTACACCGCCTGAGGCTGTCCCGTACAATGAAGAAGAAGGGCCGCGAATGACTTCCATGCGGTCTAGCGAACCGATATCAATACTATCCACACCACCCTGTCCATCAGGCAGGGTCGCAGGGATCCCGTCAACATAGAGTTTGATGCCTCTGATACCAAACGTTGCCCTGGAACCAAAGCCACGAATAGAGATTCTCAGATCCTGTGCAAAATTGTAGCGGTTTTGCATAAACACGCCCGGGATCTTTAGTAGTGATTCATCGATACCAAGTTGTTGTGTACCGAGTTGGATATCATCCTTCCCAACATAGCCCACGGCAGCCGGAATATCGTAGATTGATTTGTCAACGCGCGTCGCACTGACAGTGATATCACCCAGATGTTCTGTCGGGTCGCTGTCTTCTGCCAGTACAAGGCTATGACATAAGGTTAATAGTATGAGCGATATTAACTGAATTCTGTTTACGGATGCTTTTTGCATCATTTTTCCCCTTCACATGAATGCATTTAATTACAAATGCCTACTATACAAATACCCACTAATAGGCCCCTGTATGCACCCCCTCAAGCGCAACAATATAAAAAAGCACGTATCATGCCAAAAAATTGTTTTGACAGCAAAATTTATAATACTTTGTTTATCAACGATATTTTAATTTACAGGGAAGTGGGGTCTGAATTAATGGATTTAAAATCGGTTGATATTAGCCAATTAGATAACCAATTTACTTAGCATGTATATCAGTCGTAAATAGCTGTTATCTGGTAATGAGCAACAAATCAGAATTGATTGGCATAGAGAAGTAAACAGTCTGATTTTTTTATTTAAGTGACATTAACCCGCTTACTTATGCTGGAACATCAAGACTAAACTAAAATGTTGAGCCCCTGTCACCTGCTGTTGCCACCATCATGTCCGTTACCAGAGCCAGGTCAATTGCCTGACCGACTGATTTTTTCATCATTTCCTTTTGGTTATCTTCATTCACCAGTCCCTGGCTTATGAAGGCAGCATATATAATGGACGCTGTAGTATAGACTGGATCCTTTTCGGCTATTTCACTTCTGCGAAACTGAATGCGCGTTTCGTCTGACATATCACGATGTTTCATGCTTCTATCTCCGATTGAGGTGACTATTCAAGTTAGCATATGCTCAAACTACTTGGAAATGCAGGTTTCAGCAACTTATAAATTTTTTAATGCCCGCTCTGCATTTTCGTTGCCCTGTTCGGCAGCTTTTTCATACCATTGTTTTGATAATTCAGGATCTTTATCTGTTCCTCTGCCTTTCGCATAGATGACTCCAAGGTTGAATTGTGCATTTGGATGACCTTGCTCAGCTACATTTTTATACCATTCAAATGATTTTGCATCATCGCGTTCAATGCCTTGACCCTTGCCGTACATATAAGCCAGATTCAATTGAGCATTCGGGTGGTTTTGTTCAGCAGCTTTTTGATACCAGCGGAATGCTTCGGATTCATCAAGATCTGCGCCAATACCATTAGCGTATAATTTTCCGAGATTGTATTGGGCGCTAACATCACCCCTGGAGGCAGCTTCCTGGTACCAGTGCAGAGCGGATTCGTTATCCTTTTCACAGCCAATGCCCTTTGCATACATCGTGCCCAATGTCGCCTGTGCCGTCAGGTCTCCTTGTTCTGCTGCCATCTTGTACCACTTTAATGATTCAGCATAATTTTGTTCTACACCGCGACCTTTTGCATACATGACACCTAAATTAAATTGTGATGTCAGATGACCCAGTTCAGCAGCCTTGCGATACCATTTCACACCATGTTCTTCATTCTTTTCTATGCCGATACCTTTTACATACATAAACCCGAGGTTGGAAATGGCCGAGACATCACCACTATCAGCGGCCTGTAATGCAGCGCTCAACATGTCGGAAGCTTCTGTGTCCGGTTGAATAGTTTCATTGAGTGAACTATCAGGCTGTTCGTCACCAAAGATGAGTTGCCAATCAGTAATAGATTGTGGCCTGTCCTGTAATTTGAATTGCATGGCGTAATCAATAGCCTGAAGTAATCCTTCTGAATATTGACCCTCGCCAAACTCCAGGGCGGAAACATAGGTATCTCTTGATGCCAGGCTGATGGATGAACTTCTATCAATGGCATCTGAGGGAGGCACACCTGCAACGCAACGATACAGGGTCGCGCCGAGGGAATAGATATCTGTCCAGGAACCCTGTAGTTCGTCCCCGGTATTATGTTGTTCTATCGGTGCATATCCCCTGGAGACAATACTGGTCATTGATTGCTCAGAAAGTCCCAGTGATTCACGGGCTGAGCCAAAATCCAGTAATACGGGGTCCCCAT
>Ga0164313_10001103_pt1 | contig 23473 bp, 23 predicted proteins | sample GuaBasSedimGuay4_FD_113735 | JGI IMG/M metagenome (GOLD analysis project Ga0164313, IMG submission 113735) | Subseafloor sediment microbial communities from Guaymas Basin, Gulf of California, Mexico - Guay4, Core 4569-4, 0-3 cm | ecosystem: Environmental > Aquatic > Marine > Hydrothermal vents... | reverse complement strand
GTCCTCCCCGGGCCACCCAGCGCGACGACGAGGCAAGCGACAACTATGGGGCGGCCCGTCAGCTGCTGCGCCTCATGGCGGAACAATCCCCCGAGCCCTTGAGGAAAAGCATTCTCACCAGCGAGGAGGCCCGGACACTCGGGACATAGGAGAAAAGGGCGCCATCTCACGGCGTCTCGCGGCCCTCGCGACGAGGCCCTCCGCAACAGCGGCGCGCCGACTAGGGCTTCCCGGAGAAGGATGCAAGTTGGGGAGCGAGCGGCATTCCGAATTCCGAATTCCGAATTTGATCCGTGCCAAAATTTCGCCCTGTTGATCCGCAAAGACGCAAAGACCTCAGAGAAGGCGCAAATGAGCCAATCTGCGGGTTCTCGAAGTCAGGCCGTCACGCTGTTCGCGTCTTTGCCGTTCAATCACGATATGAATTCACCTTGGGTGAGATCCGCTAGACTGATTGCAATGGTAGGACGCATCGAACACGTGCTCGAGCTGCTGAACGACGCCGGCGTCAGATATCTCGTCGTGGGCGGCGTGGCGGTCGTGCTCCACGGTCATCTGCGAACCACCGCCGACCTCGATCTGGTGCTCGACCTCCAGCCCGACAACGTGCGGGTGGCCGTAGCGGCACTGGCGGCGAATGGCTTTCGGCCGCGGGCCCCGGTCAAGTTCGAGGACTTTGCCGATCCGGCGATTCGTAGTTCGTGGATCGATGACAAGAACCTCGAGGTGTTCTCGCTGTGGCATCCCGATATCCCCGGGTTCGAGGTCGACCTGTTCGTCACCGTGCCGTTCGATTTCAACGCCGTGTACGACCGCAGGATTGACCTGCCCATCGAGAGAACGAGTGCTCCCGTGATCGGTCTCGCCGATCTGATCGAGCTCAAGCAGGCGGCCGGTCGGCACCGCGACGTAGAAGATGTGAGAGCGTTGCGAGCGCTCTCCGAGGACGGGACGGATGGCGGACAGAACCGCTGACCCGGGTGGATACGGCTGGGACCGTGAGAGCCACGACCGCCGGCAGGTTCGCCTGGGTCTCAACCTGTCGCCCACCGAACGCCTGCGGTGGCTCGAGGAGACGATGGATGAGCTCGGTCGGCTCGTGGAACAGGCGCGCCGCCGTCGAGAGGGCACGACAACGATCAAACGTTAAACGTCTGGTCGTTCTCCCTTAACCACCTTTTCGCACCCGCCGGGGTCCGCACATCTCCCCGTACCTGCGATTCGACGAGGGCGCGCATGGCGGTGCCGAGATCGGGCCCCTCCTCGAGACCGAGGAGGAACGCGACCTCCCGGCCCGACAGCAGCGGTTTTGGGTCGATCAGCCCGGGGCCGCTCCGTGTCCACTGGCGCCACCAGCGGCGCCAGCCGGGGTGATCGGGTTTGATGGCCGCGGCGAGGGCGAGCGCTGCCGGGAAGGCCGTCCCCGCCCGATGGATGAGGAGGCGCCGCTCGTCGGTACTGGCATCGACGGCATGAGCGAGCTCGGCGAGATGGCTGGCGGCATAGATCGCATGCCGGCGGTCGTCGGCCCGCCATGCGTAGGCTCGCACTGCGTGCGCTGCGGGAACGCCCCAGGCGCGGAGGAGCAGGCCGAGGCTCGCGGCGATTCCTGCCTCTCGGGTCGCCCCCAGCAACGGGTGCGGCGCCGCGCCAACCAATCTGGCCGCTGCGTTGAGGTTGGTCTCGAGCCAGGTGGGGTCGGACTCGACACCGGCCGGGGCCGTATAGGCCAACAGGCCGAGGTCGAGGAGGGTTCGCAGACCGAGCTCGACGCCGGATGCGATCAGCAGCTTGAGCAGCTCCTGTCCTACGCGCTCCCGCGGTGCGTCGGCCAGGCCGGGCGCGAGGGCGCCGATCCACACGGCGCTCTCCGGGTCGAGCTCGAAGCCCTCGAGCTGAGCGAGAAAGCGTGGCGCCCGCACCAATCGCACCGGGTCGTCCTCGAGGTTGCTCTTCGAGATCGCGCGGAGCGTGCGCTTGCCGAGATCCTCGAGCCCGCCGACCCGATCCACAAGAGGTCCGTCGGGCAAGGACCAAACCAGCGCGTTGCAGCTGAAGTCGCGGCGGTGGATGTCGTCGTCGAGGCTGAGATCGCCGAGCGGCCACAGCTCGATCTTGATTGCCGGGGCCTCGATTCGCCACACGCGTTTTAATCCCCGGCCCAGGATGTGGGCGCGGGTGTCCAGGCGCGCCGCGAGCCGTCGCGCCGGGCCCCGTGCGTCGTCAAGATTGCCGGTCAGTGCAAGGTCGAGATCAACGCTCTCGCGGCCGAGCAGGCGATCCCTGACATACCCGCCGGTGGCATGACAGGTGGGCGTTCCGAGGCTCTCCCACACCCCACGTAGCAGGAGGTCGCCTTCGAGTGCGGAGACGTTGATTGGGGGCATGGCGGGTTAAGGATAGTCGATCGAATTAGGAATTAGGAATTAGGAATTAGGAATTCCCACTCAACCTCCCACCAAATCGGTGTCCCCGAGTGCTCAGGGTCGATGGAACGATGTGCGACGAGGTGCCAGGGCAAGACAGCGGTTCGGCCAGACAACGTGATGAATTGGGACGTAGACAGAGTAGAGCGATCAAACCGAGGAGGTCCAAGCTATGACCAGGATTGCCGGAGCGATTCTCTTGGCGGCTGCTCTGTTGTCACCCGGTATATCGGCCGCGACCGAAGAGGAGAAGGGTGCTGTTTATCTCATGGCGGTGCTGACGCTGCCGACCAGTGTTCCGGAGGTAGGGGACGGAGGGTCGTGGAATACCTATCATCCAGCGCCTGGTTTCGGCTTGGAAGGCTCGATGGAGTGGCGGGGGGAATATCTGGGTGCCTACGTTTTGGTCGGAAGTCTTGCTCGGGAGATTGAGGTGCGGACAGAGTATTGGGATGGTCCGGGTGGTCGGAAGTCGGAATCACAGCTCGTGGGCTACCTCGGAGCGGGGTTGAACTTCCACCTCACCGGCTCGAAAGGTGCCGATGTGTTCCTTGGTCCGTTGATCGCCGGAATCCTCAACGTGAGTTCCTACTGGGATGAAAGGCACACCGACTTTGACTACATGATCGGCGCCCAGGCCGGATTCGCCCTCAGAAAACGACCGGCCAAATGGAATCTGAGTTTTGGGCTGAGAATCGTGAATCTACCCAGCCATACTAGCTTTGCTCGAGGATCAGCGGTGTCGATTTTGGTCGGAATCAGCCGGGCACGATGAAGAACTGTACCGTTAGCAGTGTTGTCGTCCCACGTCCGCGTCCGAAAGTTCAAAACACCAAGGTCACCAAGAAATTTCTTTGTGGTTTTTGCTGCTCAAATGTACTACTTGGTGTTCTTGGTGCCTTGGTGGTGAACTGGGTGGGTGGGCCGTCAGCCGTACTGCCGAAAAGCCGTATAGCCGTATAGCCCGACCTGCGTTACAATCACCCCCCCCGCCGCGAGGTGGAATCTCCCATTGGAGGGAATAATGAGCGAAGAACGACTGCAGAAAATCATCGCGCGTTCGGGACTGTGCTCGCGACGTGACGCCGATAGGATGGTTGCCGAGGGCCGGGTGACGGTTGGCGGCAGGGTGGCTGAGATTGGAGAGAAGGTGGATCCGGCGAAGGTCCACATCAAGGTCGACGGCAAGTCTCTCAAGGCGCCTGAGACGCCGCGCTACCTCCTGCTCTACAAGCCGCGCGGTGTGATGACCACCTGTGATGACCCCGAGGAGCGAAAGACGGTGCTGGATATCGTGCATCCGGCGATCCGCGAGCGAGTCTACCCCGTGGGCCGGCTCGACTACAACTCCGAAGGCCTGCTCATCCTGACCAACGACGGCGATTTCGCGGCCCGGGTCGCCCATCCGCGACACGGGATCGTGCGCGAGTATTTGGTCAAGATCCGTGGGGATCTCAGCCGGGAGGAGTACCGGAAGCTGATGGCCGGCACAGTCATCGAGGGGAGGAAGGTCAAACCGGTGCGGGCACAACGCGACTCCAAAGGTCGCGGCGGCACGACGACCTGGTGGCGGGTGGAGGTTTCCGAGGGCCGCACTCACGAGGTGCGAGAGCTCTTCTTCCGCGCCGGCCATTATCTGCAGCGGCTGCGCCGCACGGCCATCGGCCCGTTGCGTGACGACACCCTGAAACCCGGGGACTTCAGAACCCTGAGCGAAAACGAAGTGAAGTCGCTGCGCCGCGTGACCTCGAAGACCGGAAAACCGAAGCCATCGAGGTCGCGGTCTCCCTCGACCCGTCCTCGGAGAGCGGGCGGGCGTTCTCCCTCAACACGAACGAAGAAAAATCTGTAAGTCATTGAAATAACTACCCTATGCAATTCGTCGCAGGCGAATTGCCGTGGTAGAATGACGCGCTCGCAACGACGGCGGGGAGGAATTTTGCAGACCACGGACGAAGGCCAACAACCAGTTGAGCAGCTGATCGCCAATCGCCGTGCGAAGCTCGACGCGCTGTATGAGCTCGGTCAGGATCCGTACCCGCGGCGATACCGGGTCGAGAAGTCGGTCAGCCAGGTGCGGGCACGGTACGAGGAGAAGACGGCCGAGGAGCTCGAGACGGAGAAACCGGAGGTGCGGATAGCCGGCCGGCTGCGTGCGGTGCGGGGCCACGGCAAAGTGTCCTTTGCCGATGTGTCGGATGGCGCCGCCCAGCTCCAACTCTATCTGCGCAAAGACGACCTCGACGAAACCTCGTGGTTGGTTTTCAAACAGCTTGATCTCGGAGATTTTGTCGGTGTCGAGGGGAGGGTGTTCCGCACCCGTGCCGATGAGCTGAGCGTGGCCGTTACGAAGCTCCAGGTGCTGGCCAAGGCATTGCGCCCGCTGCCGGAGAAGTACCACGGGCTGTCCGATCGCGAGGCGCGGGCGCGCCAACGCTACCTCGACCTGCTGTCGAACCCGGACTCGCGCGCGGTCTTTGAGACGCGCTCGAAGGTGATTTCCTCGTTCCGCCGACGTCTCGAGGCGGCCGGGTTCATCGAGGTCGAGACGCCGATGATGCAACCGATACCGGGCGGCGCCACGGCCCGCCCCTTCGTCACCCACCACAACACCCTCGATCTCGATCTTTATTTGCGGATCGCACCAGAGCTCTACCTCAAGCGGCTCATCGTGGCCGGCTTCGAGCGCGTCTTCGAGCTCAACCGGAATTTCCGCAACGAGGGCATCTCGACCCGCCACAACCCCGAGTTCACGATGTTGGAGTTCTACCAGGCGTACGCGGATTACGAGCTCCTGATGGACTTCACCGAGGAGTTGGTGTCCGGCATTGCGGAGGAGGTGACCGGTTCTCTGAAGGTGGTATGGGGTGAGCACATCATCGATTTTAGCCGTCCGTGGCGGCGTCTGAGGATGCGCGACGCGATCCTCGAGTACTCGGATCTGACCCCCGACGACCTCGTGGAAAGACCGCTGATGGAGGCTGCCGCTCGCTCGCTCGATGTGCAGCGAATCGACGAGCGGTCGGATGGCAATCTCTTTGCCGAGCTCTTCGAGATGACTGCGGAACCATTGATGATCAACCCCACCTTCATCATGGATTTCCCGCGCGAGATCTCGCCATTTGCCAAGTCGACGCCGGATGATCCTGACACCGTGGAACGCTTCGAGCTCTTTATCGGGGGGCTCGAGGTGGCCAACGCCTTTACCGAGCTCAACGATCCGGTCGAGCAGCGGCGGCGCCTCGAGGCGCAGGCGGCGGAGGCAGGCGGAAAGGTCGACGAGGATTTCGTGCTCGCCATCGAGCACGGCATGCCGCCGACGGGGGGCGAGGGCATCGGCATCGATCGTTTGATCATGCTTCTGACTGATCGGCAGTCAATCCGAGACGCCATCCTCTTCCCCCAGCTACGGCCTCGAGAGTGAAATGTCTGCTGAGCTCCACCTGGCCCGGCGATATCTCCTCGGCTTGCGGCGGCGCACTCACGTTGCCACCGTGACGCTGATCTCGATGGTTGGTCTGGGGCTTGGCGTGTTGGCTCTGGTGGTGACCCTTGCCCTGCTCGAGGGATTCCAGTCGAGCATCCGAGAGGAGATTGTCTCGAAAGCGGCCCACGCTCGCGTGCTTCCTATCGACGGCCGTCGGCTCGCTGATTCTGTGAGGTTGGCCTCGGTCTTGCAAGCAGAGCTTCCCGAAGTGGAGATGGTGCAGGTTGTTCGTGGAACGTGCCTCGTTTCGTCGCTCACAGATGCCGTTCCGGCATCTGTGGCCGGCCGGTCTGACGCTCTCGAGGTCGGTATCGACCGAATCCTCGCGGCGCGATTGGGGGTCGGTGTCGGAGACGAGGTTCAGGTGATATCGCCCCGCCAACGGTTGACGCCGATGGGGCCGCTTCCGGTGCGGGTCCGAACCGAGATTGCCGCCGTGCAGGCGCCAGAACCGGGGGCTGAGACGGGTTCGGTGAGTCTGCCGCTGGAGCTGGCCCAGAGACTTCTGTGGGGCATGCCGGTGGTCGAGATGATCGAGCTCCGCGATCCCTCTGATCCGTGGCGTCTGGGCGCCAGGGTGCGGGCGGCGCTTGCCGGAGAAGGTGTGCGAGTCCAGGATCTTGACGAGCTCCACCGGCCCCTCCTTCTCGCCCTGGCGCTGGAGCGCGTGATGATCTTCGTCGCGGTCGGCCTGATGCTGGTGGTTGCAGCGCTCAACCTCTTGTGCAACGTGTCCATGGTGGCGGCGGAGAAGCGCATCGATCTCTCGGTGCTTGCCGGCATTGGCCTCCCCCCGGCCGCGCTGCGGAGGCTTTTCCTCTTCCTCGGGGTGGGGATCGGCATGGTGGGATCGACGGTGGGCGCCGTCCTCGGCGTGGTGGTTGCTGTGACGCTGGACCGCACAGGGGCCCTGTCCCTGCCGCGCGGGGTCTTTGTCGTGTCATCGGTGCCGTTTCGGGTCGAACCGTCGATGGTGGCGTTTGTGATGGCGGTGGCCCTGGTCCTCGCCCTCGCCGCGTCGTGGTTTCCGTCTCGACTCATCGCCCGTCGGGAACCGGCGGAGGGGCTTCGCTATGAGTGAGTGCGCGCTCGTGGAGCTTCGGGGAGTGAGTAAGGGCTTTGGTGCCGGCAGCACCAGGGTCGAGGTGCTCGGAGACCTCGACCTGGATGTCCCGGAGGGGCAGATGCTGGCGGTGGTAGGGCCATCCGGAGTTGGGAAGAGCACGCTGCTTCACCTGATCGGCCTCCTCGATCGGCCCGACGACGGGAGTTTGATGCTCGACGGCGATGATGTTGAGCTTCTTGACGGAGAGGCCCGCGCCCACCTGCGCAACCGGAATATTGGTTTTATCTTTCAGCACCACTACCTTCTCGACGAGCTTGACGCGCGCGACAACATCGCGCTGCCGCTGCGGATTGCCGGCAAATCTGCGGTTACAGCCCGAGGCCGCGCCGACGAGCTCCTGGAGGCGGTGTCGCTCACCGATCGAGCGCACCATTTTCCGGACCAATTGTCGGGCGGCGAGCAACAGCGGGTAGCGGTTGCGCGGGCGCTGGCGATGAAGCCGAGATTGTTGCTCGCAGACGAGCCCACCGGCAATCTCGACCGCGAGAATTCCGAGCAAGTATTTGATCTCGTGCGAGAGCTGCATTTGCTGGCAGGATTGACATCAATTATAGTGACTCACGACGAACAGCTTGCCCGCATGTGCGACGGCACCTTCCGCCTCGCGCCTGCGGGCCAACCTTTTGAATATGTTTGAACGATTCAACGAGCACGTTAGACGCAGCCTGTTCTTCGCTCGCTATGAGGCGAGCAGGGCGAGCAGTCGGTCAATCGCGACTCAGCATGTCCTCCTCGGGATGCTGCGTGAAGCCGATCCTGCCTTCAACCGGCTTCTCGAGGAGAGAGGCATCGATACGGGAGAGCTCCGTGAGAAGCTGCTGGGAGATCGCGTGGTTCTGGAGAGGGTCAGCACGTCTCCCGATCTTCCGCTGGCCGAGGAGAGCAAGAAGGCTCTCGCCTTTGCCGTCCACGAGGCGGAGAGCATGGGCCATGCGAGTGTCGACACGGAGCACCTGGTGCTCGGTCTGCTGAGAGTCGAGGGATCGACAGCGGCCCGGTATCTCAGTGCGCGCGGACTCGATCTCTTCCAGCTTCGCGAGGAGGTCGAGCGCCACAGCCGCGAGCTCGAGGCCGAGATATCGGCTCAGGCGACTCCCCACATTTCCGAGTATTCCCGCGACCTCACGATGATCGCGGCCGAGGGAGGATTCGATCCCCTCATCGGTCGTGAACAGGAGGTCGAGAGGATGGTACAAATCCTCAGCCGGCGGACCAAAAACAATCCGCTGCTGCTTGGCGAATCAGGGGTCGGCAAGACCGCTATTGTCGAGGGGCTGGCATCCCGCATCATCGACGGTTCGGTGCCGATGCTACTCGCCGATCGGCGCATTCTCGCCCTTGACCTGTCACTGCTGGTGGCGGGCACGAAATATCGCGGCCAGTTCGAGGAGCGGTTGAAAGGACTCTTGAAGGAGCTTCAGGATCACCCCGAGGTCATCGTATTTCTCGACGAGATCCACTCCCTGATCGGCACCGGTTCAGCTGAAGGTTCCCTGGATGCGGCCAATATCATCAAGCCTGCGCTGTCGCGTGGCGAGATCACCTGCATAGGCGCAACGACGGTCCGCGAGTACCGGAAGTACGTCGAGAAGGACCGGGCATTGTCGCGGCGGTTCCAGGCGGTCACCATTCGTCAGCCGTCCGAGGAAGAGACAATCACCATTCTCGAAGGCATTCAGAGCCGCTACGAGGAGTTCCACGGTGTCCGCTACTCGGACGACGCCATCAAGGTGGCGGTCACCCATGCGGGACGCTATATTACCGATCGAGCATTTCCGGACAAGGCCATCGACGTGATTGACGAAGCGGGTGCGCGGGTCAAGCTGCGCCAGGTTTCCTCGACATCGTCGCTGCGCGGGGTTCAGCACGAGATTCGCGGCGTGGTGGCGCGTATGAAGGATGCCATTTCGCGAAAGGACTTCGAGCTTGCAGTGGATCTCCGAGAGGAGGAGCTGCGGTTGCGCGAGGAGCTCGAGATGCTCGAGCAGACCCACTCCGAGGAACCGCCCGAGAGGGTGGTGGTGAGCCGCGCCGACGTCGAGGACGTGGTGGCGTCGTGGACCGGAATTCCGGTCAGCTCGATTGGAGAGGACGAGGCGGAGCGATTGCAGCGGATGGAGGAGATCCTACGCCAGCGCGTGGTCGGCCAGGACGATGCGATCAAGGCCATGGCCAGGGCAATCCGCCGCAGCCGTCTCGGGGTGACCAGTCCCGACCGGCCCATCGGCTCGTTCATATTTCTCGGACCTTCGGGCGTCGGCAAGACCGAGGTCGCGCGGCAGCTCGCGAGCTTTCTCTTCCAGGATCCCCGCCGGCTGGTTCGCTTCGACATGTCGGAGTACATGGAGAAGCACACCGTGTCGAGGCTCATCGGCTCGCCGCCCGGATATGTCGGCTTCGAGGAGGGTGGGCAGCTATCCGAGCAGGTCCGCCGCAACCCCTACTCGGTGATCTTGCTCGACGAAGTCGAAAAGGCACATCCGGATGTCTACAACCTGCTGCTGCAGGTTCTCGAGGATGGCCGCCTGACCGACAACTACGGTAACGTGATCGACTTCACGAACACCTTGATCATCATGACGTCCAATCTCGGTAGTCGCGAGCTGGTGGAGGGGGACGGGGTCGGTTTCGGCAGTGACGGCGGGGGAGTCGGGTCGTCTCAAGTGCGCGAGCTTGTTGATCGCGAGCTTCGCCGCCATTTTCCACCGGAGTTCATAAACCGGTTGGACGAGGTGATCGTCTTCGAATCGCTCGACAGGGACAGCATGCTCGAGGTAGCGCGTTTGCTGCTCGGCGAAACGGCGGATGTGCTGATCAAGAAGAACGTCACCATCCAATTTGCGCCGGAGGTTGCGGGCTGGCTTCTCGAACAGTGCGGCGTTGACCCGCAGGCGGGCGCGCGTCCCCTGCGCCGACTGGTCAAACTCTGGGTCGAGGATGCGGTAGCCGATTACCTCATTCAGAATCGAAGCGACGACGAGGTTACGCTTCGTATGTGGGTCGAGGATGGCCGACCGATTGTGGACGCCAAAAACAAAGATGTCGTGACCCAGGGACAGGGCACTTGACGGCCGTACGTCTTGCGCTCGCGTCTCTCCTGGTGATGGTTTCGGCCGCCGTCATGGCCGCGGAGGACGATCCAATCATCCGTGACATCGTGGTCGAGGGCGGTGTCACGCTGACGGTCGACACCGTGTCGTACTACCTTGGGTTGGAGGCTGAGGACCCGTTGGACAGTGAGTATGTCACTGACGGCTATCGTCGATTGTGGGATTCGGGGCTCTTCGAGGAAATTCGCATCGAAGTCGAAGATCACGGTGACAACACGGTCACCCTCTACGTCGTGGTCAAGGAGAGGCCGTTCGTGACCATGGTCGATTTCGAGGGCAACAAAAAGGTCAAGACGTCGGATCTCAAGGACAAGCTCGACGAGCTCGGGATCGAAATCCCTCGCAATGTGCCCTTGAAGATGGCTCAGCTGCGACGGATCGAGGCGGCCGTCAAGGAGGTTTACGACGCCGAGGGATTCCGTTCGGCGCAGATCAGTTTCCAGGTTGAGGATGTCTCGGCGAACAAGAGGAAAGTGGTGTACACCATCGATGAAGGCGGGAAGGTGAAGATCTCCTCCATCGATTTTGCCGGTAACGAGGTGTTCTCGGACTCGAAGCTTCGCGGCGTTTTCAAGGTGACCAAGCAAAAGAGCCTCCGGAACATGTTCGGCGACAAGATCGTCTACACCAAGGAGGCATGGGCCGAGGATCGCGACAACCTCCGGACCTTTTACGGCGACCGCGGCTACATCGACGTCAAGATCGGCGAGCCGGCGATCGACCTGGTTGCAAAGAACCCGGATGCGGAGACCCTCAAAAAGAAAAAATATACGATGCACATCACCGTTCCTATCGAGGAAGGCGAGCCATACATCCTCGGGTCGTTCACCGTGACGGGGGCGGAGGTTTTCAAGGAGGAGGGGTTGCGGAGGATTTTCGCCGTCAAGGAAGGAGAGACCTACAACCGAAAGATCGTCGACGAAGGAATGGAGAAAGTCCGCGACGGGTATCACAACTCGGGCTACGTCTATGCCTACACCAACGAAACCTGGTCGCGGCGCGAGGGTGAGGAGCGAATCGTCGACGTCACGGTCGATGTCTTCGAGGGTGACCGTTTCCGGCTCGGGCGACTGGAGTTCATCGGCAACACGACGACCCGTGACAAGGTCCTGAGGCGCGAGTTCCGGATCGCAGAGGGCCAGTACATGAACATGGCAATGTTCAAAGCGTCCGTATTCAAGGTCAACGCGCTCGGATACTGGAAGCTTGAAGAGGAGCCCCTCGATTTCGATTTCGATGACGAGAACAAACGGGTCAACGTTGGCGTCAAGGGTAACGAGGTCGGTCGCAACGATGTGCAGTTCGGCGCCGGATACTCGGAGCTGGACGGCTTCTTTGTTCAGGGGCAGTTCAACACCCGAAACTTCCTCGGCCGCGGCAACACGCTCGGTGTCTCTCTTCAGGTCGGCCGGCGTTCCGACATGTACTCGCTTTCATACACCGAACCGTACTTCCTCGATCGCCGCATCCTCCTCGGCGGGTCAATCTTCCAGACCAGCATCGAGACAAACCAATTGGGATTCTCGAGCTACGAACGCACAACCAAGGGCGTTACGATATCGACCGGTCTCGGCGTCAGCCCCTTTGCCTCGGTGTCCGCTCTGCTCGCCTTCCAGGACGACTTCTCGAGGTTCGTAGTCACCAACAGCGGCATCGCGGGCGATCCGACGGCGGGGCATGACCGGCCGGTCGACATCCCGCCTGTCGACGGGGCGAACTACGACCGCGCCTTCGAGACATTTTCTGGAAAGACCCACTCCTTAACGCCCGGCTATAACCGTGACAGCCGCGACGACCCTTTCGACCCCAACCGGGGTTCAGCCTTCTACGGTCGGTTGCGGATGGCCGGCGGGATTTTGGGCGGCGACTTCGACTATTTCCGGCCGGAGATTGGGGTCACGCAGTTCATCCCGTGGGGTAAGCGCAGCACCTGGGCCTACCACGCTGAAGCCGGCCAGTTCCTCACCTACAAGGATTCTGATATCCCGATCTTCGAGCGCTACCGCCTCGGAGGCGACCGATCGCTGCGTGGCCTGCCATACTACTCGGTGCTGCCTCGGACCGAGGAGGGCCTGTACTTCCACTCGCCTGGAGGTTCTCGAGAGGGCGGCGATCGTTACTGGCAGGCCAACTTCGAGTACCAGTTCAGGGTCGGTGGGCCGGTCAAGCTGGTACTCTTTTTCGACATGGGGAATACCTATCACGAAGAGCAGGGGTGGGATCTCAGCCTGTGGCGGAGGACAACCGGCCTCGAGGTGAGGATTTTCCTGCCGATCTTCCAGGCGCCGATTAGGTTCATCTATGGTATTAATCTTGACCCGTTCCCGAATGAGAAGGACAGCGACTTCCAGTTCTCGATCGGAACGACATTCTAACGGGAGGACAGAAATATGTATCGTTCGATAATTTGTATGGCGGCGGTAGCCGCACTCGTCATGGCGGCGGCGCTGCCGGCGGCGGCGCAGTCCAAGGTGGCCGTGATCGACGTCCAGCGTGTGGTGGCCGAGTCCGATCCGGGCAAGGAGGCTATCCAGAAGCTGAAGGCCGTACAGGACGCCAAGGTTCAGGAGGGCCAGGCCATGCAACAGGAGCTGGCCACCCTCCGGGACCAGATCAACAAACAGCGATTCACGGTGTCCGAGGAACGGCTGGCGGAGATGACCAAGGAGCTCGAGGACAAGAATATCGCGATCCGCCGCTTCGAGGATGACGCCAAGCGCGAGCTTGACGAGGCGCGGCGCCGGGAGCTCGGCGGGCTCGAGGAACAGATCCTGCCGATCATCAACCAGATCGGTCAGGACCAGGGAATCACCGTGATCTTCAACAAGTTCCAGTCCGGGCTGGTGTACGCCGACGAGGCGGTCGACATCACCGACGAGGTGATTCGACAGTTCAACACGGCCCAGTGACGAAATTCCTCGCGCTGTCCCAGCTGGCCGGCAAGCTCGGCGCCGAGGTCGTAGGTGACCCAGACCACGAGGTGTGCGGCGTGCGGCCGCTGGATACCGCCGGGCCGGAGCATCTGAGCTTTCTCCACAACCCGAAGTATGTCGAGGAGGCCCGGTCGTCCACGGCCGGGGCGATTCTGGTTGCCGATCCCGCCGTGCTTCCGGATCGCAACCTGCTGGTGTGCCCGGAGCCGTATCTCGCACTCGCACGCGCCCTCGAGCTCTTCCACCCTTTCGAACGGCCGGAGCCGGGCGTTCACCCATCGGCGGTCCTGGGTGTGGATGTTGAGCTGGGCGCCGGCGCGAGCATCGGTCCGCTGGCCTCGGTCGGAGCGGGCGTCAAGCTCGGTGAGCGCAGCATCATCGGTCCGGGGTGCGTGCTCGGTCGTGGGGTTGTCGTGGGCGCCGATTGCGTCCTCCACTCGAAGGTCGTGATCGAAGATGGCTGCCGCGTCGGCGACCGGTGCATCATCCACTCGGGAACGGTCATCGGATCGGACGGGTTTGGCTTCGCGACCGTCGACGGCGTCCACCACAAGGTGCCGCAGGTGGGCATCGTTGTCCTCGAGGACGACGTCGAGCTCGGGGCCAATGTATGCATCGATCGCGCGGCCCTCGGGGAGACTCGAATCAGTCGTGGGACCAAGGTTGATAACCTGGTCCAGATCGCCCATAACGTCGAGGTGGGTGAGCACTGTCTGCTGGTGGCGCAGGTTGGGATTTCCGGTTCGACCAGGATCGGCCACCACACCGTCTTTGCCGGCCAGTCGGGATGCTCGGGCCACCTCTCCATCGGCAGCGGCGTCGTCCTGGTGGCGCGGGCGGCGGCGTATAAGGACGTGCCCGACGGGGCGACGATGGCGGGCGCTCCCGCGCGGCCTCATCGCGAGTGGCTCAAGGCTAACGCCAATCTGCAGCGCCTTGACGGACTCCGCCAAAAGGTGAAGGAGCTCGAGGCGCGCCTTTCCGAGATGGAGGAGTCCGATACATGAAGGACATCAACGACATTCTCGCCGTGATGCCGCACCGCTACCCGTTTCTGCTCATCGATCGGGTGCTCGAGATGGAAGAGTGCTCCCTTCGGGCGTTGAAGAACGTCACTATGAACGAGCCGTTCTTCCAGGGACACTTTCCCGGGACGCCGGTGATGCCGGGAGTGCTGGTGGTGGAGGCGATGGCACAGGCGGCGGGGTATTTGCTCTTATGCCAGGTGGAGGATCGCGACGATAAGCTGATCTACTTCACCGGGATCGACAAGTGCCGGTTCCGCAAACCGGTCGTGCCCGGAGATCAGCTGATCTTCGAGGTTGAGTTGGTGGCCAAGCGAAGCACCTTCGCCAAGATCCGTGGGCGGGCGCTGGTCGACGGCGAGGTCGTGTGCGAGGCGGAGATGATGTCTGGAATGGCGGATCGCTGATGGGCGCGAAGGTCCACACCACCGCGGTTATTGATCCCGCGGCCGAAATCGGCGATGGAGTTGTTGTCGGCCCCTACACGGTGATCGAGGCTGATGTGGTGATCGGCACCGGCTGCGAGATTGGGCCGTTTTGCCGCTTCGGCAGCGGGACGGCGGTCGGCGCCGGCAACCGTTTCGAGAGCCACTGCTCGGTCGGCGCGCCGCCCCAGGACCTCAAGTATGCGGGTGAGAAGACGCGACTCGTCATCGGCGATGAGAACGTCTTTCGCGAGTTTGTCACCCTGCACCGGGGGACTGCAGACGGCGGGGGACTCACTACGATCACCGACAAGAGCCTCTTCATGGCTTACGCTCACGTCGCCCATGATTGCAACGTCGGTTCGCAGACGATCTTTGCCAACGGCGCCACTCTCGCCGGTCACGTCGATGTGGCCGATTTTGCCACCATCGGTGCGTTTTCGGCCATCCACCAGTTCAGCCGGGTCGGAACCTATGCGTTTCTGGGTGGGTTTACCGCCGCCAGCAAAGACTGCCTTCCATTCATGAGCACGGTCGGCAATCGCCCCGCAAAATGCTACGGACCGAATACCATCGGCCTCGAGCGCAGGGGGTTTTCCGAGGAGAGCCGCAAGGCGCTCAAACAGATGTGGCGGCTGCTGCACAACCCGAAGCTCAACACCTCGCAAGCGATCGAGCTGATCGAGAAGGAGCTCGGCGGCCAGGAGGAGGTCGATCTCGTCCTCGAGTTCATCGCGACCTCCGAGCGGGGTGTGATCCTCGGGTGAGTGAAGGGGTTGAGATCCTGCAGACCGGGGGCGGCGTTCGCCTGCGGCTGCGGGTCAAGCCGGGCGGTCGTCAGCAGCGGCTCATCGGCGCCTATGGGGGCGCGCTTAAGCTCGAGGTCAGCGCGGCGCCGGAGAAGGGCCGCGCCAACTCGGCAGTAATCCGACTGTTGTCGGAGTTTCTCGGGATTCGGCGGGACCGGGTGGAGATCGTAGCCGGCGCGTCGTCGCAGGACAAGATCGCCCTGTTGAAAGGGTGCAGCGTCGAAGAAATCAAGGCCCGGCTCGCATCGGCGAATATCCCGGTGATGGCGCACCCCGGGAATAGACCGGCACGCCAAGGGAGTTGATCGGACTATGAGTGTAGACATTGAATTCGTGGATCTTTCTCTCAAGGATGCCCTCGACCTCGCCGTCCTGGTCGAGGAGGAGGCCGAGGAGCGGTACGGGGAGCTTGCCGCCAACCTCGAACACCACCACACCAAGGAAGCAGCCGGGTTTTTCCGTTTCATGGTCGGCTGCGAGGCCAAACACCGCGAGGAGCTGGCGGCAAAGCGGCAGGAGCTCTTCGGCGATCAGCCGGTCAACGTCGATCGCTCGATGCTGTGGGACGTGGAGGCGCCCGGGTACGAAGTGGCGCAGACCTTCATGAGCCTTCAAGACGCCTTCGAGGTCGCGCTTGCGGCGGAGACCAAGGCCTTCGAGTTTTTCGACACCGCGCTCCCCGAGATAACCGATTCCGAGGTGCGGGAGCTCTTTACAGAGCTTCGGCAGGAGGAAGTGGAACACATGCAGATGGTGCGGGACCAGATGAAGAAGGCCGGCGCCGGTGATGACTTCGACCCGGATGACTTTGCCGATGAGCCGGTGGCACATTGACGTTAGAACGTTAAACGTTGGAACGTTGTGAGCCGGTAGCCCTCTTCATATTGCACAGCGCGTCGAGATCTCAACGTTTAACGTTCAGACGTTCAAACGTGTCACGTTAGAATCTGTAGCCGAGGCCGATCGCGAACACCCACGGTTTGATGTCCAGTTTCACAGTCGGGAGATCTCCCTCATCGGTTGTTACGGTCGCGTCGATCGATGCGCCGAGGTACCTGATATCGAGGTTGGCATACCAGCGGTTGTTCATCTGGTAGTTGACCCCGGCCTGGGCGGCGACCCCGATGCCCCCCTTGAGGTCGAGGTCTTCGACGCCGGCGTTCTCAGCATCGCTCGAGAGGCTGGGGAACGGTTGGATCCAGGTGATGCCGAGGCCGAAGTAGGGATCCCACGGCCCATACACCTGCACGTGGTACTGGGCGATGGCGGTCAACGGCACGAGCCACACCCGCCCCCCGTCGATGCCGTCCCAATCGCCGCCGACCAGATCGAGGCTGTGGTATGAGGCGCCAACCGAAAATTCGGCACCGATGAGATCCGAGAACATCACGGTGGCGTCGAACTCGAGACCCGGACCGGCGCCGAGGTCGAGACTGCTGCCGGTTGTGCCGAGTTCGTCGCTGGTCGTTCCGGCGCTCACCCACAGGGCGCGACCGCCGAGCCGCCACTCTGGGGTCTGCGCATCAGCAGCGCCCGTTGCCCCGACAATGATGGCGAGCAGGAACGAGAGGGAAATCGATCGCTTCATGGGTCCCCCTCAGTAGACCTTGCCGAGGCGCTCGAGCACGACGGTGGCCTCGCCGACATCGGCCAACAGGTCCCGGGCTTTCTCACCGAGGCTTTCGACCACGGCATCGGCCGAGGTCACGACCACACCGGCAACCAGGAATAGCGGCGAGCCGTTGGGGTCGATGTACATCCCGTCCGCCGGTTCTTCGGCGCGCAAGTCCTCGTAGTCGGTCGGGGCCTCCTCGGCATCGATGATGGCCCACACTTTGGCGTCGAGGTGGATGATGTCCACCTTCTCGTCCTCGTAGGCCTTCCGGAGCTGATTCCAACCCGGCGCCTCGTGCGCTCCACGCAAGATCCATAGCTTTGGCATGTCATTCCTCCGCCGCCGCATCATACCGCGTCCGCGTCCGTGCCTGTGCCCGCCTTCGTGCCCATCTCCGTCTCCGTGCCCGGACGCCCGCCGTCCGCGGTCTTCGACCGCGGCCACGCGGCCTCGGTCGCCACGCCCTCCGAGCGCGAGCGCTCGTCGGGCGTGCTCGACCTCGCCCGCTGCGCGCCTGCGGCGCGCCGGCGGGCTACCTCCCACCAAACGACGCACCCCCCACCCATATGGGATCGCGCCGATTCCGGACCTCTGGCCGCGTTTTCCTCCCTCCGCTCGGTGGGGATGGCCGGACGGCCTATCCCTCCTCGCTCCAGTCGGAGAAACGCACCCAGAGGCCCAAACTCGTCGCGATCGCGGAATCTCCGCTGCGCTCCGATTCCGCGGGGCGTGGTTCTGTCCTTCAAACCCCGAGGTCGGCGTGGCGGCTTCGCCGCCCATGGCGCTGCCGCTGCGGGCCTCTGCTGCGGCCCGCGATACGCGGCCGTCTGGCGCGAGCAAGCGCGCACCAGCTGACCACGTCTCGCGGCCCTCGCGACGAGACCCTCCGCAACAGCGCCACGCCGACTCAGGCTTCCCGGCACTGGATTGAGGCTGCGGGACGTCAAATCCGAAATCCGAAATCCGAAATCCGAAATCTCCCTGGTCCGGGTATCACAATCTCCCGTCAATCGCCTCGAGCGCTTCCAGGGCGCCCAGCGGGAGGCTCACATGGCCGTGTGGGATCTGCGGTTCGCGGGGGTTGATTCGCACCAGCGTGGCGTCGAGTGAGCGGGCGACCCTTTCCGAGGTCATGCGCACCGTCGGCACCGCCGAACCGGCGCCAAGCTCGATGACCACCAGCCGCAGATCCTTGGTCTCCTGCAACCACCCCGAAAGACGCCGCTCCTGATCCGAAGTGCGGTGGGGGACCCAGTGCCAATCGTTGAACATCAGCACATTGGGACGGGCGAGCTCTCCGCAGTGTGGGCACTCGGGGAGGGGAGAGGCCGCGCGGAAGCTGTCCTCGTCCACCGCCACCTCGAGATCCTCGGCGCTCCAGATCTCGTGGTTGCACGGGGTTGTGCATTGCAGATGAGCCACGGAGCCGTGGCACTCGATGACGCGGTCAGGGTCGAATCCGGCGAGCTGGAAGTGACCGTCTACGTTGGAGGTGAAGACGAAGCTCCCGAGGGTCAGGCGATCGCTCCAACGTTTGAGGATCTCGAATCCGGCGTGGGGCGTGGTCTTCCGGTAGAGGTTCAGACGGTGGCCATAGAAGCCCCAAGCCAAATCGGGATCGCGAGAAAACCATGTGGGATTGGCCATGTCCACGAACGAGATACCGAGCCGCTCCAGCGGTGGGTAGGCCCTCCAGAACCCCCGGTTGCCACGAAAGTCGGGCAGTCCGGAGTCCACCCCCATCCCGGCCCCGGTGGTGATCAGCAGCGCCTCGGCCGCCGCGACCGCAACCGCCGCCTCGTCAACTCTGCCCCCAATCTCGGCATCCATGAGGGGGGTTAGCCCGCCTTTCCGTCGGGGCGGGGTGTCACCAGGATGCGAGCGTTGCCTACCAGGTAAATGGCGAACGCGAGCGCCCACAACCCAGCCGAGGAAAGAACAGCGACGCGCGTGAGATCGGCGCGCAGCCACGGACCGAAGACCCTGACCAGGGCGCTGGCGGTGACGGCAACAAAGGAGACGGTCATCATCGGCGCCACCTGGAGCGGCCGGCCGGTGTGGCCGAGGGTCACCCGCGTCATCATGCCGAGCGTCAGCGTGCCGATGGCGCCGGTGGTGAGGGCGTGCGTGGCAAGGCTCGGTGGGAGGCCGGCGCCTGCGGCCGTGGCCGCCTTGAGGAAGAGGCCGAGCCAAATCCATGCGTGACCGAGGTGGAGCACCCACAAGATCGGCTGGCCGAGAGTTTTCTGGAATCCCCAGTGGACGGATCTGCCGAGCACCAGGAGTCCGGCAATGGCGGCCGAAACGGCCATGACGTACCCACCCGGCGCGACGACGTCGATCATGGCGACGACAATGACGCCGATAATGGCGGCCGTGTTGAGGCCCACGTTGGAACGGACGCCTTCATCGGCGAGCGCGTTACGCGTAAAGAGCGGCACGATCCGGCCAGTGATGATGACGAGCACCACCACGATGAGGTCGACGGCCACGAGGTCGGTGCGCAGATACGACTGTGGCAGGAGACCGGAGCTCCACAGATGGAGGTGGAGGTCGCAGATCCACAGCAACGGCAGGATTGCGAGGAGAAGATAGTTGCGTCGGCTCCCGGTGAGGAACAGGGGGATGGCCAGCGCGACGGTCAGGGCGGGAAGGAAGGCGAGGTCGGCGAGACCGCCGATGGCGGCGGCGGCGCCGCCGAAGCCGACCAGTCGTCCGACCATCCACAGACCGACGAGGACCGCGAGGAATGGACCGCGCGCGGTCGGACGACCGGTCCAGTTCTCGACCGCGGTCAGCAGAAAACCGGCGATGATCGCTATGGTGAAACCGAAGATCATCCCGTGGCTGTGCCACGAGATGCTCTCGAGACCGGGCGCGCCCGATGCCGGTTGGGTGTAGGTGTGCGCCCACCATAGAACGAGGAACACCGCCCACGCCCCGCCGAGGAGGAAGAAGGGTCTAAAGCCTTTTTGAAAAATGACGTGTTTGAACATGGGCAGATGGTATCCCAACTCGGAATCGGCGCAACTGATGGTTGATCGTCATATAGTCTGGTGTGTGAGTCGGTCCCACCTCTTCGAGCTCCACGAACTGCCATGGTTTCCCGCCGTGTGGCGCGATCTCCTGACCGATTACCTGTCGTTCTACGCCTCCGCTTTCAAACCGTATGCCCGTGTGGCCCCTCTCCTCGCCGGCGCGTTGAAGGTGGCGGGGGACTCGAGGATTGTCGATTTGTGCTCGGGCGCCGGCCAACCCGTCCTGTCACTCGTTCCGGCGCTCCGCCGGCTCGGTGTCCGCGATCTCCACGTAACCCTGACCGACAAATATCCGAATCTAGAGGCGCGGGAGAAAATCGTCGAGACCGGCGCCGTCGTCACCTATCTGGAGACCCCGATCGATGCGGTCGACGTGCCCTCGGACCTGAAGGGATTCAGAACCCTCTTCACCTCGTTCCATCACTTTCGCCCCGATGCGGCGCTCGCGGTTTTGGCCGACGCGGTGAGCAAGGATGAGGGTGTGGGGATCTTCGAGTACACCGAGCGCAACTGGTTGATCTGGACTTTGCCGACGCTGCTGATTCCAGCGTTTATCTGGTTGAGTACACCGTTCATTCGGCCCTTCCGATGGAGGAGGTTCGTGTGGACCTATCTCATTCCGGTGGTGCCGATCGTCGCCATGTGGGATGGCTTTGTCTCCAACCTCAGAACCTACTCGGTCGGCGAGATTACGGATCTTGTTCGGCAGTTGGGTGATCACGACTACGAGTGGAAGATCGGGCGGACGCCGTCGACAGGAATGAGCCGGGTGACCTATGCGATCGGTTTTCCGCAAAAAGGAAGAGGGGGTATTTTATGGTGAAATACGGACTAGCGGTCCTGATGGCAATGATGATCCTCAGCGCGTGTACGCGCTCCCCGTCCGAATCGTCAACAAGCGATGACCCATCGGACGGATACCGGCTGATACGCTTCCTCGAGGTTGCTGGTCGCCAGGGGATCGCAACCGACGGTGAACGGTATTTCAACAGCGGCAGCACGGCCCTCTACGTCTACTCCAAGGATGGCAAGCTGCTGGGCGAGAACACCGAGCCGTTTGCCGATCTCGTGAAACCGGCCAACCACATCGGCGACATCAGCGTCCACGACGGCGAGCTCTTTGCCGGCATCGAGTGGTTCGACGATGGCCGCGGCACCGATATCCAGATCGCGATCTACGACGCCGAGACGCTCGAGTTCAAGAGATCGGTGGACTGGAGCCCCGACTCGGGACAGGTCGAAGTGAGCGCGCTCGCGATGGATGCCGAGAACGGGTCGGTGTGGATGACCGACTGGGTCGATGGCACATACGTCTATCGCTACGATCTGGCAACCGAGACCTACGCGGGCAAGATCCACTTGCGCCCGGTTCCGCAGTGGCAGCAGGGGATCGCCGCCTTCGAGGGTTCGCTCTACATCACCGCCGATGATGGCGACGCCGAATCAGACGAGGCCGACAATCTGTGGAGGGTCCCCGCAGAGACCGGGGCGACGGCCGCCTACGTGACCCACGAGAAGGTATTCACCGAGTTCAGGCGGACGGGAGAGATCGAGGGCATAGACTTCGACCGCGCGGCGGGAGAGATGCTGGTGCTCGCCAACCGGGGCAAGCGGATCGTCCTCGGCATGCCGAAAGGGCTGTACCAGGGCTACGAGCGCGAGATCCACGAGGTCTATGTCTACCGCCTCTCCACGAGCTCGAAGATATCTCCGTAGTCCATGTCACGGGTGTAGACGAGCTGCTTCGAGTTCGCGGACCAGCCCCCGTTGTGCACGTGCCAGGTTCCCGTGGTGGCAACCACATACTCCGGTTCACCGACCGCGCGGGGCAAACCGCCGGGCTCCGACGGCGGCTCGAGCTTCAGCACGGCGAGCCCCATCGCCATGTGACCAGGCCCGTAACAGAACGCCACCGCGCTGCCGTCGGGAGCGACGTCCATCTCCATGAACGGCCCGACAAAGAGCGACTGCTCCTCTCCGGTTTCCAGGTCGACGGCGACCATCTCGCTCTCGCTTCCATGGTGGCGCGAGTAGATGCCGTGCCGGCTGTCACGGTACCAGTCGAACCCCGTGGCGTAGTCGAGCACTTCCCTGGCGCCCTCGCCTTCCGCCCCGACGGTCCACAGCGCCAACGCCTTTTCACCCTCGGCGAGAAACGCGATCCGATCGCCGTCGGGCGACCAGCGGCTGACGAGGCTACCGATGACCGGGGCGTATTGACTGTCCAGGGTGATCGGTTTGTCCACCAGCAGCCGCTCTCCGCCGCCGTCCGAGTTGGCGATGAAGATCTTGAAGAGGCCCCCATCGCGGTCGGAGACGAAGATCATCCGTTCGCCGTCTGGAGACCAGTCCGGGTAGAGATCCCAGCTACCGTTATCGGTGATCTGCGTTTCCGGCCGGCCATCCAGATGGTTCAGCCAGATCTCGCTGTTTCCGGTGCGTGTCGAGTGGTAGGCGACTGACCGGCCGTCCGGAGAGAAGCGTCCGCCGAAGTTGTCCTGGGAGTGAGAGTTGAGTTGGCGCCGCTCGCCGGAGCTCACATCCACCGTGAACAGAAACGTGTCGTGCCAGAAGGGTACGTAGGCGACTCGATTGTCCGCGGATACGGAGACGGAAAACACCCGGTTGGTCTCGAAGGTCAGCTGCCTCGGAAGACCACCGGTCACATCGATCTCGAAGACATCGGCCCCGCTGCTTCCCCGCCGATCCGAGATGAACAGAACGTGGCGGTTGTCGGGCCTCCACGCCGGTGCGGTATTGTCGAACCCGTCCGCCAGTAGAGCCTGCGGATCCCCACCGGCTGCCGGCATCATCATCAGGACGCCCTTGCCGCTGTTCCGGCGCTGGAAGGCGATTCGCTCACCGTCGAACGAGTACGACGGGTTGAGGTCCACGCTTCCGGCGAGAGGGAAGGTCAGCTGCTCGGCGTCGCCGTTGTTGCGGTCGACCCGGTAGACCGCGGTTCGCCCCGATACGTCGACACGAGAAACCAGAAGAGTCCTGCTGTCCGCCGACCACGGGTGATCGCCCATGGCCGACGACATCTTGTCCACGTCCAGGGTACGGATGTTCGTGGAGACAAGTCTTCTCGGAGAACCTCCGTGCGGCGGGACGAGGAACACCGGGTTTCCCAGCTCGGAGCTCGAGACGTAGGCGAGGTACTTGCCGTCCGGTGACCAGCGAGGTGCTGTCTCGGTGCCCGGGCCGCCCACTCGCATTACCGCCTCGCCGCCGGCGACCGGCTGGACCATGACGTCTACGCTCCCCTCCCGGATCTGACCGAATGCCATGAACACGGACTCGGGCGACCAATTGATGTCCATTTCCATCCCGATCGTGCCGGTGATGGGCCGCGATGTGTAAACGGCCCGGGGGCTCTCCGCGTCCTTGCGCGAAGTGATCATGATGATGGCAACGACCGCCAGAGCAGCAACCGCGCCCAGGATGCCCAGGGTTCGGAGGGACCGCCTCGGCCGGGC
>Ga0164313_10001102_pt1 | contig 23474 bp, 18 predicted proteins | sample GuaBasSedimGuay4_FD_113735 | JGI IMG/M metagenome (GOLD analysis project Ga0164313, IMG submission 113735) | Subseafloor sediment microbial communities from Guaymas Basin, Gulf of California, Mexico - Guay4, Core 4569-4, 0-3 cm | ecosystem: Environmental > Aquatic > Marine > Hydrothermal vents... | reverse complement strand
TGATGTTTGCGATGGATGCCGATGGCCTGGGAAAAAGATTGATGGAACGCATTGGTCAATGTGTCATGACCTGCCCGACAACAGCCTGTTTTAATGGCCTTGAATCTGATGCAACAGCCATTGTTGGTGGACAGCTACGTTACTTCGGTGACGGACATCAAAGCAGCAAGGTACTGGGAGAACAACGGCTATGGCGTATCCCGGTCATGGATGGTGAATTTGTCGTTGATGAACGTTTCGGTATCCAGGATGCCGTCGGCGGTGGCAATATTCTGATTTTAGGTAAAGATCAAAAAATAACCTTGAGGGCAGCAACGGCAGCGACAAAAGCCATGCGCGAAATCGATGACATCATTCTCCCATTCCCGAATGGTGTTGTACGCAGTGGTAGTAAGGTCGGATCAAAGTACAAGGCATTGATTGCATCAAGCAATGATGCCTATTGCCCGACTCTGCGCGCCGTGACCAGTGAATCTCTTGTACCAGAAGGTGTAAATTGCGTGCTTGAAATTGTCATAGATGGCCTCAATGAAGAAGCTGTTGCCGATGCCATGCGTGTTGGTTTACATGCTGCGGCAAAACCGGGTATCAAACAATTATCTGCGGGTAATTATGGCGGTGATTTAGGCCAATACCATCTGCATTTGCATAAAATTCTCGAGGCAAGCCAGGACTCATGAGTTTAAGACTTTCATTACATACAAAACCTGAAGTGCCACTCGAGGCAGATGTTATCTGTCCCGATAAATTAAATGGTGTGAATGAAGCTGCCATCGCAGCCTTGACTGTCTTTCATGGTAATGACCAAACTGCACTTGGAGATTTTTTTACCGTGAAGGGACAGTGTGATGGTGAAATACATCTCGAAGGTGATTTAGCCCATGTTAAACACCTTGGTTCTGAAATGACCACTGGCAAGATGATCGTAGAAGGCGATGTCGGGCAACACCTTGGGGCCTGTATGAGTGGTGGTGAGATCATTGTTGAAGGCAATGCACATGACTGGGTGGCCCCGGAGATGAGGGGTGGCAGAGTTACTATCAAGGGTAATGCTGGACACCTGGTTGGTAGTGGCTATCGGGGTAGTCCCATCGGCATGCAAGGTGGGGAAATAATTGTTCATGGCAGTGTAAGGAATGAGACAGGCCATGCAATGCGTGGTGGGCTGATTGCCGTTGGTGGCAACACTGGTGATTTTACCGGCGTCAATATGCTTGCCGGGACGATTATTGTATTGGGTGAAATGGGTATCCGTAATGGTGCCAGTATGAAGCGAGGAACAATATTGTCCATGCATGATGCGCCAATGATCCCGACATTCAGCTATGCATGTACCTATAACCCGACTTACTTACGACTATATTTATCTTATATCAGAAACCTTGGCCTGGAAGTTTCTGATGCACAAATAAATGGCAACTATAAACGCTGGATTGGTGATGCCATTGAGTTAAACAAGGGTGAAATTCTTTTATACGCAAACCAGTAACAATTCTTTCAAATTAACATAAGCCTTTGGGGAGGTAACTATTATGACAACCATAGTAACTGATAATTGTAAATCCTGTCGCTTCACAGATTGTGTCACAGTCTGTCCTGTTGCCTGTTTTCATTATGACGATGAAATGTTGTATATCGATCCTGACGTCTGCATTGATTGCAGTGCCTGTATTCCTGAATGTCCCGTACAGGCGATCTTCGAGGATGATGATATTCCTAAAGACCAGGAAAAATGGATTGCCATCAATGCTGAAAAAGCACCTGATCTGCCTGTTTGTGATGAACAAATGGATCCATTACCCGGTGCTGAGGAACGTAAGAGAGAACTTGGATTTTAATAATCCATTAAAGACACTTGATTTTTATCACACATTCTTTTCGGGGGAGATGTTTTAATGGCCCAACTCGGCAGTGAAAATAATCCTTTGCGTGTTGCCATCGTTGGTAGCGGTCCAAGTGGGTTTTATGCAGCAGAGGCACTCATCAAATCTGATATTAATGTGAAGGTTGATGTATTGGAGCGTCTGCCCTCTCCTTTTGGTCTGGTAAGAAGTGGTGTTGCACCTGATCATCCAAAACTAAAACAGGCGATCTTGCTTTACGACAAAATTGCACAATCACCTGAGTTTAATCTGATTGCCAATATCACCGTGGGTAAGGACATAAGTGTTGATGAACTGCGTGGCTCCCACCATGCAATTATATTTACCTGCGGTGCTGAATCAGACCGTAAACTGGGGATACCCGGCGAAGATCTGGCTGGCAGTTATACAGCAACTGAATTTGTAGCCTGGTATAACGGTCATCCTGATTATCGTCAGCGACAATTTGATTTGTCCAATGAAGTTGCAGTGATCATCGGTCAGGGTAATGTCGCAGCTGATGTTGCCCGGATCCTGTCGAAGACGGTTGACGAATTAAAACACACCGATATCGCCGAGCACGCACTGGATGCCCTGGCAGAAAGCAAAATCAGGGATATCTATGTCATAGGTCGACGTGGTCCTGCACAAGCCAAGTTCACACCGAAAGAACTGCGTGAATTTGGCGAACTGGAAGATTGCGATGCAGTCGTTGACTCATCCGAACTGGAATTGAATGAGGCCAGTATTAAAGAACTGGGTGAAAAATCTAATATCGGTAGCAAAAAGATTTATGACCTGTTCCAGAAATATGCGGACCAAGCATCATCAGGCCTAGCATCATCAAGAATGGCACGTCGATGCCATTTCCAGTTTCTCAGAAGTCCGGTTGAATTAGTGGGAGACTCAAAACTGGAAAGGGTCAAGATTGAATACAATCAACTCTCGGGCGACCCATTTAAGCAATCTGCCAGGGGTTCAGATGAATTCTATGAACTGGAAACCGGCATCCTGTTTCGCAGTATCGGCTATCGTGGTGTTCCAATTGAAGGTGTGCCTTTTCATGATAGTTGGGGTGTTTTCCCAAATGAAGATGGCCGCATCACGGAAAACGATGAAACAGTGCCACAATTCTACACCGCTGGCTGGATCAAGCGTGGTCCCAGCGGCATCATCGGTACAAATCGCGCCTGCAGCGTAGCAACTGTAGCTTCACTGCTCGCCGATCTTGATGCACTTGATACGGGTGAAGAGAAAACCGGTGCTGAAATACTCTATCCGCTACTGGATTCCCGGAATGTGAGATATCTAAATTTCCAGGAATGGAAGAAAATAGACCTCAAAGAGGTAGAACGCGGAGAACCCAAGGGCAAACCACGGGAAAAATTTACCTTTGTAGATGAGATGATGTCCGTCCTCGACTGAAGATCCTCCTGCCTTGGGCTAATTGCCCTGGAAACAATAGCCAGCCACATTCGGTCTTTCCCCGGAAATATAGCAGAATCGAGCCCTAAATAAGTTGAGAAACATATTGCATACGCTTACGGACAGCGTATATCATATATGCCATAAAAATAAGAAATAATAATAACAATAAGAACTAGTTATAACGCAAGTTTTAGGGAAATGACTTGACATAAATTCACATAAAATTGGTGCACTCTAGTGTCGCATCCATATACGAATTATGTCATCAGAACAAACAGTAGCTGAATAATAAACTGCAACCAGGTCTTTTACCTATATTCTGTCAATTGAAACGAGTGATTTTACCGTGATGAAGACAAAACAATCTCTGGCAAAAGTACAGAAGGATGTGCCATGTCCGTTTTGTAGTATCCATTGTGATGATTTAGTCATTCAAAACCAGTCCGGTAAACTCAAAGTCAAGGAAAATGGCTGCCCTATCTCCGTCGAGCGTTTCGAACGACCCTTGGCTCAAAGCACACCGGCTATCAACGGTAAAACCGCAACACTGGATGAAGCAATCAGCCAGGCTGCCGGAATTTTTAAAAAATCAGTTGAACCTTTAATTGCAGGCCTCGGCACAGATGTCGGCGGTATGCGTTCTGTAATGGAACTGGCGGACAAAACTGGCTCCATCATTGACCATATGCATCACGATGGTGCGGCTCGTAACATGCTTGTATTGCAAGATCTTGGTTGGGTCATGACGACCATGGGAGAAATAAGAAATCGCGCTGAACTGATTATTTTTGCCGGAACCGATGCAAGTAATTATCCAAGATTTTATGAGCGTGTTGTGTGGAATGAACAATCCATGTTCAATTATGACACTGCAAAACGCGACATTGTCTACATTGGTGAAAATCTGGATACATCCCGGGGTAAATCTCCCACAGGCAAGAAACCAACACATCTTAAATGCCCACAGGATGAAATAAGCGAGGTTATTTCTGTGTTGCATGCCCTGGTTGGAGGAAACAAAACCCAGAAGAAGGATGAAATCGCCGGTATCAAAATGGCGCACCTGGAAAAGCTTGCCGAACAAATGAAAAATACCCGTTATGGTGTCATCGTCTGGGCACCTGGTGAACTGGATTTTCCACATGCTGAACTCACCATCCAGAATTTTTGTGAAATAACCAAATATTTGAACAGAGAAACCCGATTTGCCGGTTTTTTCCTGGGCGGCAATGATGGCGGCATGAGTGCCAATAATGTCAGCGCCTGGCAAAGCGGTTTTCCATTACGCGTTAATTTCAGCAAAGGTTATCCGGAACATGACCTGCAAAAATATGCCACGGCAAATGTACTCAAGAACAAGGAAGCAGATGCACTACTCTGGATATCAAGTTTTAATCCCGAGATAAAACCGCCTCACGCAAAGATCCCGACAATTGTTCTGGCAACAGCTGATACGAAACTGGATTTCAAACCAGATGTTTTCATTCCAGTCAGCACGCCGGGTGTAGACCATAGCGGACAGATGATCCGCACAGACAGTGTTGTTTCATTACCATTAAAACAATTACGCAATTCAGACAACCCGAGCGTTAAAGAAGTAGTGCGCCGAATTGTTGAATTAGTATAGGTAACAAAAATATTATGTTAATCAAATTATCGGGTGGCACAGTCTATGACCCTGTACATGGCATAAACGGCGAACAAAGAGATATTTATATCCGTGATGGTCAGATCACACGGAGACCGGCTGCTACTGTCGACATTGATAAAACCTATGATCTTAAGGGCAAGGTTATTATGGCTGGCGCCATTGATATGCATACCCATATCGGTGGCGGCAAAGTTAATATTGCCCGTATGATGTTACCTGAAGATCACCGACAGGATCTTGTCAGCCGTACACCATTAACACGCTCGGGCTGTGGTCACGCTGCGCCTTCTACGCTAACTGCAGGCTACCGCTACGTAGAAATGGGTTATACCGCATGTTTTGAACCAGCAATGCTACCCGCAAACGCACGCCAGGCCCATATGGAAATGGCGGACACCCCTATCGTCGATAAAGGTGCCTACGCTATGCTCGGCAGTGATGATTTCTTCCTGCGTATGCTGGCAGCGAAAAAGGACCAGGAAGCCATTGCCGATTATGTTGGCTGGATTATCAATGCCACCCAGGCACTGGCAATCAAGGTTGTTAATCCCGGTGGCATTAGTGCATTTAAATTTAACCAACGTAAACTGGACCTTGATGAAAAGAATGAGTATTACGGCACCACACCTAGAGACATAATCAAATGCCTTGCTCGAGCGGTCAATGAATTAGGTGTCCCCCACCCTCTACATGTTCATGGCTGTAACCTCGGGGTCCCAGGAAATGTGCAAACAACACTGGACACAATTAATAGTGTCGAAGGCTTGCCTTTGCATCTGACCCATACTCAATTTCATAGCTATGGTACCGAGGGAGATCGACAGTTTTCTTCCGGTGCTGCCGAGATTGCAGAAGCAGTTAATGCCAACCCTAATATTTCCATCGATGTAGGTCAGGTTCTGTTTGGGCAAACAGTTACTGCATCAGGTGATACCATGCGTCAATATGCAGGTCACTGGCATGCACACCCTAAGAAATGGGTACTTATGGATATTGAATGTGATGCCGGTTGTGGTGTCGTACCCTTCAAGTACAGAGATAAAAATTTCGTCAACGCACTGCAATGGGCCATCGGCCTCGAGCTCTTTTTACTGGTGAATGATCCATGGCGTATATTTTTAACTACAGATCATCCTAATGGTGCGCCCTTTACCAGTTACCCGCACCTGATCCGATTGTTGATGGATCGTAGCTTCCGAAATGACATGCTGTCGACCATTAATAAAGATGCAGCCGCCTCAAGTGTACTCGGTAGTATTGACCGGGAATATTCACTTTACGACATTGCCATCATGACCAGGGCAGCACCGGCAAGAAGTCTGGGACTGAAGAATAGAGGACATCTTGGCTCCGGATCGATTGCTGATATCACCGTCTATAACAATGTTAAAAACAGGGAAAAAATGTTTGAAAAACCACTTTATGTATTTAAAGACGGTGAATTGGTGGCTAAAAATGGCAAGATTGTGAAAGTCACCACTGGTGGTACACATGTCCTCAAGCCAGAATATGACAAGAGTATTGAACGCTCACTGAAAAGTTATTTTGACAAATACCAGACCATCAAACTTGGTAATTTCAAGATCGATGATGATGAGATCGTTGAACACGGCAATGGGCACATTATCGTGCAACCATGCACATGAGAATAAAGCATGAAGATTAATGGCGTAACAATAGACGATACCTTTGCGGAAGCATTTCCCATGAAGGCGACTCGTATCATTATCACAGCGATGACACTAAAGTGGGCCTATCGTGCCGCTAACGCATTAAGAGGATTTGCCTCTTCTGTGATTGCCTGTGGCTGTGAGGCGGATATTGAACGTGAGTTAAAGCCATCTGAAACACCGGATGGGCGTCCCGGTATCTCACTGATGATCTTCGCTATGTCTATGAAGGATCTGGAGAAACAGATCCCCATGCGCGTTGGGCAATCCATCATGACCGCCCCGACGTCCGCCTGTTATTCGGGTCTTGATAGCGAAGTACAAATACCCATGGGCAAGCATCTGCGCTACTTTGGCGATGGTTATCAAATATCGAAAAAAATCAATGGTCGCCGATTCTGGCGTATCCCCGTCATGCATGGTGAATTTATTTGCGAAGATACTACTGGCGTAACCAATGCCATAGGTGGCGGCAATTTTCTGGTACTGGGTAAAACATCCCGTCAGGTCCTGACTGCCTGCGAAGCGGCCGTCGAGGAGATCAAGAAAGTCCCGGGCGTGATTACTGCCTTTCCCGGTGGCATTGTCGGCTCCGGCTCCAAGGTCGGTTCAAAATATGACTTCCTTTCGGCATCTACGAATGAGGCTTATTGCCCGACATTAAAGGGCCAGGTCAAATCGGATCTGGGCGATGACATCGGCTCAGTAATGGAAATTGTTATTGATGGCATCGATGAGAAATCAATCAGCGAAGCCACGCGGGTTGGTGTGCTTGCCGCCTGCTCCTTCGGTTCCAGGAAAGGTATTTATCGCATCAGTGCCGGTAACTATGGTGGCAATCTCGGGCCCCATCATTTTCATTTGAGGAAAATCCTGAAATGACTCCATTAATTTTCACACTGAAAATAAAACCGCAATTTTCACTGGATGTCTCAGAACTTACGCCTGACAAGCTTGCAAAAAAAAACAAGACGCAGATTAAAAGTCTAAAACTGAACTATGGAAAAAAGAAGGTACCTGTAACGGACTTGTTTACCATTACCGGTAATGATTCCGAAAATGTACAGATACTCCGCAGTTGTGACAAGCTGGTTTGTGTCGGCCAGGGAATAAGCCATGGCACCATTGAAGTAAAAGGTAATGTTGGTGACTTGGTCGGCCAGCATATGAAAGGCGGTCACATTACAGTAAACGGTAATGCAGGTTCATGGGTGGGCAACGGTATGTCAGGTGGCCGCATTGATATCACCGGTAACGTGGAACACCATGTTGGTGCCGGAAAGCCTGGTGACGCATTCGGCATGACTGAGGGATTCATCAATATCAAGGGCTCTGCCGGTGATCGTGTTGGTGACAGGATGAGGCGAGGTATTATTACCATACATGGTAAGGCCGGTGATTTTTGTGGCAGCCGCATGCATGCGGGTACCATTTTAGTATTGGATAAGGCCGGCCGGAATGTTGGTACTGGTATGAGGCGCGGAACGATTATTCTTTCCAAGCAACCCAAGCACATCGTCGCCACCTTCAAAAGTAATGGTAATTTAAAGATGCAATTCCTGCGTTTATTATTTACACAGTTTGTGGCGATGGGCAAGGAATTTACAAAATTCAAAAATTTTGACCCGGAAGTACATCGCTTTTCAGGAGATCTTGCCCGTAATGGCAAGGGTGAAATCCTGATTTTACAAACACTGAATCTAAAAAAATAAAACATGAAACGAACACGTGGAAATAAAGGCCGCGTCGAGGGACGTACCACCCCGCATAAAGCTGTTGCTGATATTCGTGGACTTCTCGGTGATGAGCCACTTACCCGTGATTTTTTGATTGAACACCTGCATAAAATTCAGGATCACTTTGGTCATATTTCGAACCCTCATATCCTGGCATTGTCGATAATCATGGAATTGCCCATGGCTGAGGTCTATGAAACAGCAACGTTTTATCATCATTTTGATGTCATCAAGCCAGATGGCATGCCACCTCCCCCTCTGACCGTTCGTGTTTGTGAATCATTAACTTGCGAAATGTTTGGTGCAAAAGATCTGATTAAAACATTAAAAATTAAACATAAAAATGGGGTTCGTATTCAGGCAGTGCCATGCGTAGGTCGGTGTGATGCAGCACCTGTTGCTGTTGTTGGCACAAACCCGATTGAAAACGCCAGCCCGATAAAAGTAGAAAATGCTGTAAATAAAAATGATATTGATGCCGCCATACCAGAATACATTAATTACGCTGGCTACAAGGATTCAGGTGGTTATCAGACACTGATTGATTGTGTTAATGGTAAACATAAACGAGATGACATCATCAAAACCCTGGAAGATTCAAAACTCCGCGGATTGGGCGGTGCAGGTTTTCCTACAGGACAAAAGTGGCGGATTCTGAGTCAGCAATCTAAACCTCGTCTGATTGCCATCAACATTGATGAAGGCGAACCGGGAACGTTCAAGGATCGTTACTACCTGGAACGTGATCCGCATAGATTCATTGAAGGTACATTAATAGCTCATTGGGCGATCGAGGCTGAGGACATCTATATCTACCTCAGAGATGAATATGCGGGATGTCGTAAGGCCCTGGAAAAGGAACTGGCTGCTTTAAAGCAGAATCCACCCTGTGAGTTGCCCAATATTCACCTGCGTCGAGGTGCTGGTGCCTATATTTGCGGTGAAGAATCAGCAATGATCGAATCTATAGAGGGCAAAAAAGGCATGCCTCGCTTGCGACCTCCCTATGTCGCCCAGGTTGGTTTATTTGGAAAGCCAACACTGGAACAAAATATGGAATCAATGCATTGGGTCAGAGACATCATTGAAAAAGGACCTGAATGGTTCTCGTCAGAAGGTCGTCATGAACGTACAGGCCTGAGATCTTTTTCTGTCAGTGGCCGTGTCAATAAACCCGGTGTGCATCTCGCACCCGCAGGCATCACCATGCGAGAACTGATTGATGAATACTGTGGTGGGATGCTCAATGGTCATGAATTCTATGGCTATTTTCCAGGTGGTGCGTCTGGCGGGATACTCCCTGCCTCCCTGGGCGATGTGCCACTGGATTTTGACACACTTCAGGCACATGGTTGTTTTATTGGCTCAGCCGCGATTGTCGTACTTTCTGATAAAGACAGTGCTAAAGAGATGGCTCTGAATGCCATACGCTTTTTTGAAGATGAATCTTGTGGACAATGTACGCCTTGTCGCGTTGGTACTGCGAAGGCTGCTCATTTAATGGAAAAATCTGAATGGAATACAGATCTACTGGAAGAACTGTCTCAGGTAATGGAAGATGCGTCGATCTGTGGACTCGGTCAGGCCGCACCTAACCCAATACGCTGTGCGATAAAATACTTTCCTGAGGAATTTGATGATGGCAGCTAATCCTGACTATCTTGATAAAACTAAGTTCACTTTAAATGGTGAATCAATAGAAGCTGTCGGTGATGAAACTATTCTGCAGGCAGCAGAACGTAGTGGTGTTGAAATTCCCCATTTATGCTACAAAGAAGGTTTACGCCCGGATGGAAACTGCCGAGCCTGTGTCGTTGAAATTGAAGGTGAGCGGGTACTGGCACCCTCTTGTTGTAGACAACCTACTGAAGATATGACAGTCAACAGTAACAGTGAACGTGCATTGCATTCTCAAAAGATGGTTGTGGAATTATTGATGTCTGATATGCCACAGCAGGGCAAATCACCCTATACACTTAATTCAGAACTTGATGAATGGGCAGATAAGCTGGACATATTCACACCACGTTTTCATCAAAGAAAGCAAACCAGGCCTGACTTATCCCACACTGCAATAGCCGTTAACCTTGATGCCTGCATTCAGTGTACGCGTTGCGTGCGTGCCTGTAGGGAAGAACAGGTCAATGATGTCATAGGTTTTGCGTTTCGCGGCAGTCACTCTGAAATTGTTTTTGATATGGCAGAACCCATGGGTGAAAGTAGCTGTGTTGCCTGCGGTGAATGTGTACAAGCCTGCCCGACCGGGGCCTTGATGCCGGCCAGGAATGTCGGCCTGATAAAACCAGACAAACAGGTAGATTCAGTCTGTCCCTATTGTGGTGTTGGCTGTCAATTGACCTTCAACGTAAAAAATAATCATATTCAATATGTTGATGGCCGCGATGGCCCGGCAAATAAGGGTAGGCTTTGTGTCAAAGGCCGCTATGGTTTTGACTATATCCATCATTCTGATCGCCTGACAACGCCACTTATTCGCAAGGAGAATTCAACCAAGTCATCTGCCTTGATCGACCCCCTGGAAATGCACAAACATTTCAGAGAAGCGAGTTGGGAAGAAGCACTGGATCTTGTAGCCAGCAATCTTTTGAAAATCCGGGACAACATAGGTTCCGAGGCACTTGCAGGCTTTGGCTGTGCCAAAGGCAGTAATGAAGAAGCATATCTGTTTCAGAAACTGATCAGAACTGCTTTTAACACCAACAACGTTGATCACTGTACCCGTCTATGCCATGCCTCGTCCGTAGTTGCCCTGCTTGAAACCATTGGTTCAGGGGCCGTCTCAAACCAGGTAGCTGATGGCGTTGATGCTGAGGTAATTATCGTTATCGGCTCAAGACCAAATGATAATCATCCGGTCGCAGCCACATTTATCAAGAATGCAACTGCTCGCGGTAGTAAATTAATCATGATCGAGCCATACGGCTCAGAGATGTATCTTCACGCTGAACACTTACTCAAGTTAAGGCCAGGAACGGATGTGATGCTTTTGAATGGCATGATGCACACTATCCTTGCCGAGAATTTACAAAATGATAAATTCATCGCCGAGCATACTGATGGCTTTGATGCACTCAAAGAGAATTTACAGGATTATAGTGCCGAAGCAGTATCACCTGTCTGTGGTATTCCCGTAGAAACAATCAAAACTGTCGCACGTTTGTATGCTACAGCAAAGACGGCCATTATTTTCTGGGGCATGGGCATCTCTCAACATGTGCACGGAACCGATAATGCGCGTTGTTTGATCTCGCTTGCCCTGATGACAGGTCAAATCGGCAGGCTCAGCACAGGTTTACATCCTCTGCGTGGACAAAATAATGTACAGGGTACATCTGATGTTGGACTCATCCCCATGGTTTATCCTGATTACCAACCTGTCAATGATACGAAGGTTCGCCAGAATTTTGAAAAATTATGGGGTACAGAATTAAATCCTCATCCTGGTAAGACAGTTGTTGAAATCATGCATGCTATACATGATGGTGACCTCAATGGTCTCTACATTATGGGAGAGAACCCGGCCATGTCTGATCCGAACCTGAATCATGCCCGCGAGGCATTATCCATGCTAGATCATCTGGTAGTTCAAGATATCTTTTTCACTGAAACATGTAGCTACGCTGATGTCATACTGCCCGCCTCTGCCTTCCCGGAGAAGAATGGTACTTTTACCAATACGGATCGACGAGTACAGATGGGCAGAAAAGCAACTACCCCACCAGGTGATGCGCGTCAGGATTTATGGATTATTCAGGAGATTGCCAGACGTATGGGGCTGGACTGGAATTATGATGGTCCACAAGAAGTATTCTCAGAAATGCGTAAGGCCATGCCCAGTATTGCCGGAATGACCTGGGAGCGATTGGAACAGGAAGGTTCATTGACTTATCCTCTCGAAAAAGAAGGCGATCCAGGCGAACCAGTCATTTTCAAGGATGGTATTTTCCCGACAGATGATGGTAAAGGTCGTTTCGTACCTGCAGAATATGTAGGGCCGTCTGAATTACCTGATGAAAAATATCCATTCATTTTCATTACTGGACGGCAGTTAGAGCATTGGCACACCGGTACCATGACGCGCCATTCAAGGGTATTGGATGCCCTGGAACCAGGTCCCTGTGTAATGATTAATCCCGTTAATCTCAAACAATTTGGATTAAAGACCGGTGATTTCATTGTCATTGAGTCACGACGTGGAAAAATTTCTGCAACCACACGTGCGGATGAGCATATGCAGGAAGGTGTCGTGATGATGCCCTTTACTTACAATGAGGCCTCAGCAAACCTGATTACCAATGACGCACTGGATCCATTTGCAAAAATACCAGAGTTCAAGTTCTGCGCAGTCCACTTATCTCCGGGTGGAAGAGGTGATGATATGGTGCAGCGAAAAAAAACCTGATCCCGGTACCACCTGTTGTCAAATTGAAATATTCCTGATAAAAAAGGGAGATATCTTTAGATACCTCCCTTTTATTCTGTAAGAACCAGAGAATCCCAGTCCCGTATCAGCTATCAATTCACTTTATTGGCAACTATCTCGGAGCTGAACTCTACATTTGTTAGAGTCAATTTTTCTTCTAGTAATGGTACGGATGGATTTGCAGGATCATTGATCACTGTCCATATTTGATACAACTTTCCAGGGATCTCTTCCGACATAATAAATTCATAACTTTTATTTGAAAACTCTTTTAATCTGTCCTTTTGTTGAATTTTCTCGAATGGATACAAGGTGATTTTTTCTCCCTGATATTCTTTCCCATTGAGTTTAATAGTGACAGGCTCACTTTCGTTGTTATCAGCTATTGCCAGCTTGATTTGTCGATGAAAATATTTCCAACCGCCATCAGTTAAACGACTCATTTCGTAAACATCACCCTGCATGTATATCCCTATCACTGGATTCCCTGTAATTTTCTCCACATTACTTGGTGAGACTTTTTGACTTCTTTCTTCTGTAAAGAATTGTAATGCAGCATTCCTGGTACCATCTTCGTTTATTTGAATAATATCCAGATAAATATCATCGATGAAACCATCTTCATAAGATCCGGTCTTTACAAATTCATAATGCAATCTTACTGGTTGCTCTATATTCAATAAATGTTTGTCCAACCACAATTTATTTTCGGCATTGGAAAATTCATACTCATTAACGTCAACCATTCCCGAATCATCTATTGACCCAATCTGTGGCTTCAACTCTTCTTCTGCCGTTTTTTCAGCATAAACCAAGTTCGGGCTAGACAAAAAAACTAATAGCAGTGGCAAATATTTTATCATTTTAATCACATCTAAATTTTATTTTGGCGGGAGACTAATCGTCATCGTTTGCTACTGGTTTTGCAACAACCTCTACAATAGGGATTCCATAACTACTGATAATGTCATTTATTCCTTCCTGTTGTTTATTAATGAATTCATTTAATTGTTCTTTCCATTCATTGTCACCAAATCTAACGGCCATAGACATATTATAAACAAATTTCATTTGCGCTCTTTTTGGATCATCTTTCAAAGGTAATATAACCATTTCACCTCGATCTTTATTCTTCGAGGCATAATACGCTGCAGTCGGCCCCCAAACGATGGTTGCATCGAACTTACCATCATAAAGATCGCTGAGGATAACTTCGGTGGGGTTTTTCTTGGGATCACCCATCTGAAATTGATACGGAACCATATTATCCATTAAATTATGATAGAAAACCCAGAGTTGCGCAGGGCCACGATCAAACAAGCCCATTTTAATATCTTTTCTCTCGTTGTTCAGTGTCTCAAGCATCTCTGGCTCTATAACACTGTCCAGACCTCTGCCTTTGATATATACCATGACATAGGTTGCTGCGTAATAGGGTTTGGTCGTTGCTGCCAGTTCAAAGTGTTCTGGTACGCTCATCACCAGATCACACTTGTATACACCGTTTTCTTCAGAACGAAGTGTATTACGAATAAAGCCTATACGCTGTGGGAACCATACATATTCCACTTCAGCACCAAGTTCTTTCGCAAGTAAATCAGCGACCTTGTTTTCCATGCCTTCTTCATTTTTATTGGAAAGCGGCATCAATTCAGGATCTGCACATACTTTCAGTACAGGTCGCTGCTTGCCACTTGATTCTTCAGCAATCGTAATATTACTGGTAAAAACCAGGGTCAAAATGGAAATCAGGACGAACAATGTTCGTCCTGATTGATTTGAATAATTAAGTAAAATATTAGTCATATTCATTGAGTGTACGGAAAGTTTTACTTATTTTGCTGCTAGTTTTTTCTTCAACTTGAAGATAACACCCTTCTCTCTACCTTTAGCATTAGCATCGAGTTGGTCCATATTATTGGCCTCGCCAACAATGATCGCACCGACCATACCGTTTGGATAATGTGGATTACATTTATAGATATAAACACCTTCTACATCCAGGGTCACCGCATATTCCTGACCAATATTGGATTTCCAGGCTTCTGCTCCCTCCGGGATCAGACCATCCATTGATTGAGTGTCGTGAATGGTCATGTTTCTCCATTGGATAGTATCACCAGGCTGTACAAACAAATGCATTGGATTAAAGTTGGTTGCGCCAGCAACAATCTCATGATCTTCGGCAGTTGCACTAAAGGATACGAGTAAAACTGACACAGCAGCTAATTTTGTAGCAATTTTCATTATTTTCATCTTAACCTTCTCCAGTGAGGTTTTGTATTACATAATCTATTGAATTTACACCACCAGGTACCGATTCATTGAGAAGTCTGTGGTTCAGGCGTAATCCTTAATTTTGCTGGATTTAGCCCATAAATTCAATCCCTATATTACTTAATATTGTCTTTCAAACACAACTAAACACCTGTGCGCACCCACTACATGGAAAAAATATTCAGGTGTCACGAGATGTGACTTTTGCCTGGTCACAAAGTTCTTGCTTTTTTTATGGAACTTTTCAGAAGGTAGCGATCACAGTAACAATAGTGATTTCAGGAAGATACTATTATTCATAAATAAGATAAAAAAAAGCCCCGACCTGTAAAAGGCCGGGGCTTTTTTGTAACTACTTACGAACCCTGGTTTAAAACATGGTTCGTAACGTGTTAAGTGCTACTTAAGGCAGTGCGAACACCATCAAAGTACCACCAGCACGTGAGGACTTCAACAGACCTCTGTAACCACCAACAGCACCAAGTGCTGCACCATCAGGTGCTGCAGCTAAGCCTGGGATAGCAGCAACTGCGCCAGCCCAACCACCAATACCTGAGAGTACGCCGACATACTGCTTGCCATTGTGTGCCCAGCTATTGAAACTGCCAATGATGCCTGAAGGAGTTTTAAACTTCCAAAGAAGCTTGCCACTCTTGGCATCTACAGCTTTAGCCCAACCTTCAAGGTTACCGTAGAATACTACGCCACCTGCGGTTGCAAGTACGCCTGACCAAACTGAATACTGCTCAGTGATAGACCATACGATCTTACCTTTGCTAGCATCCCATGCAATCATGTTACCCATGTTGTCTTTTGCTGCATTGTTGTTCGGGCAATCCGGACATACTGCACCAGCAGGATACATGGTTAAGTTTGCATTCACATAAGCCTGACCTGAAACATACTTGTTACCACCAGCAGCATAACTAACTGGTTCGTAGGTCATACATACGTGGTTGGTAGGAACATAGAAAAGACCAGTGCTTGGTGAGTAAGCAGCAGGCTGTTGATCCTTTGAACCCAGAGCTGCAGGACAGATGTCTTTAGAAACAACATCTTCACCGTTACCGTGTGTACTGTAAGCAGCAACACGATTAGGCAGACCTGTTTTCATGTCTATGCTTGTTGCCCAGTTCACTGCTGGATCAAATTTCTCAGCAACTAACAGAGCACCAGTTTTACGGTTCATGGTATATCCAAAGCCGTTACGGTCAAAGTGAACCAGTGCTGGTGTCATTTTGCCTTTAACTTTGAAGTCAGCCAGAATCATTTCGTTAATGCCATCATAGTCCCACTCATCATGAGGAGTCATCTGATAGACCCAACGTGCAACACCAGTGTCGATATCACGAGCCATAATAGTCATAGACCATTTATTGTCGCCAGGACGAACAACCGGATTCCAGGTACTTGGATTACCAGTACCGTAATACATCAGGTTTTCATCGAAATCGGCAGGCCAGTAACCCCAAGTAGAGCCACCACCTTGCTTCCACTGATCACCTTTCCAGGTCTTCAAGCTGGAATCTTTACCAACTTTCTTACCCATTGAGGTTGTGTTTTTGTCGAACAGCATATCTGCATCAGGACCCATGCTGAAAGCACGCCATGCCAGACTACCGTCTTTTGCATTGTAAGCAGCCATCCAGCAACGAACACCAAACTCAGCACCGGAACAACCAGTCATGATCTTATCCTTCATTGGATGTGGAGCACTGGTATTGGTCATGCCTGATGTAGGACCGTAAGGACCACCCAGACTGGCAGGAATATCCCCACCATTCATTGCTGTCCAGTTGACTTTACCTGTTTTAGCATCCAAAGCCACTAATGTGGTGTCAGCTTGTTGCAGATAAATCTGGCCCATTGAATAACCAAGACCACGGTTAACAGTATCGCAACACATAACTGGAACAGTTACGTCGAAATCCTGTTGTGGTTCAAAGTGCCAAATGATGCCCAATGTATCCAGGTCAATCGCAAACGTGTTGTTTGGGAAAGCCGCATGGATATACAGAGTATCTCCTGACAAACCTGTTGCAGAACTAGGCAGTACCAGAGGACCACCTTCATGACCACGCAGAACACCTGTTGAAAATGTCCACGCGGCTTGTAGCTTACCGGCATTCTTATTATTGATTTGCTTCAATGCAGAATAACGGTGATTGTTGTAGTTCCCACTAATGTTCGCCCAATAGTTAGGATTCTGTGACAGCTTACGAACTTCATCATTCGCAGAAGCTACCACAGGCACCACTAGAGCGACCGCAGCGATTACCACTGATTTAAAAGATATTTTACTCATGACCTCCTCCTCTTATATTAGTTGATCATGTTCGATCTCGTGTGTACACAGAAACCCCCTGATATCCTGAGATCAATAGACATCAAAGAGTTGTAAAAAGAATTTTTACTTGTTGGGGTAGAACTGGTTGGAACGGAAATAGTTGAATCAGAAATATTGTCACACGGAAAAATGACCGAGCTACACAGACCGTGCAGAAGGTTGTATGAAGAACTTGTTGTTGCCATATGTTTTATATTGTTATCAGGCATCTATATAATTGCGCGTCCATAAAAAATACAACATTGCCAGATCATTACAATGTTTCCCGAATTGGATAATTCTCGTTTTTTTGTAACCGCTATTTACTTCGATTAGAAGTACCACGTTGTGCGAGTAAGTTTGTCCATAACATTTTCTTACTCAGCTACAGTGAGGTAAGCATTGTATACCACTTTCACCTTTGCCACCAACTACTTAAGGTGTCTAGTTGATGCAGTGCAGCAATACTAGCTTTCAACTTCAAAAAACTGAGTCTAGGTAATTGTTAATTAATGCGCAAGTAGTTGCTGACAAATTATCAATGGTTAATCGCCCATATATACATAGATAGATATTCAATTTCACCAACCCACTTTGGAATTCTATTCGAGATTTCATCCTTTAATAATCTTTATTATTAATAGCTTAATCAGGTTTATTAAATAAATGTATAATATGAAATATCAAATATTTCGTAACACTTTTACTCTCTATCAATTTGCTGTAGCTCATCGTATGAACTTTCATGAATTCGACTGTCATATCGTACAAGCATAGGCACTACGTGTGATGCGTAATGTATAATTGCAGAAATTATTAAGAAATTAATCAGCCAGCTAATTAGTTAAAAACTTTGAGGGAAGTTAATAATGACATTATCATTTAGAACATTAGTTAATATAATCTCAGCAGCAGCAATATTCGCACTGGCCATACCAACTATGGCCGATGTTAACGATCTGAGAAACAGAAGCCCGGATGACCTTAAAAGACAATCTGACAGAGTATGGGATGAAAACCTTCGCCCTGGAGCATTTCAGGACAGGGAAATTAATGAGAACCCGACCGATGCCGTTATCGAATTGAAGGCGCCATACAGATCAGAAGACCCTTCAGTGGTACCGGTTTCTATTCATTCAAAGATTCCACAAACAGCAGATCGTTACATCAAAAAATTACACATCTATCTCGACAAAAACCCACTTCCTCTGGTTGGTGTATTTGAATTTACCCCGGAGAGTGGTAAGGCAGATCTTGCCATGCGCATCAGGGTCGATAGTAATACTTATTTCCGTGTCGTTACTGAAATGAATAATGGTGAGTTGCTGATGAGCAAATCATTCATTCGCTCACTGGGTGGTTGTTCAGAGCCCCTTGGTGCAAGTGTTGATGAATCACTGAAGCGTATGGGTAAAATGAAAATGAATACCGTTGGTGATGTGACCCTGGGAGAGCCTAATTTAATGCAACTCAAGATCAGTCACCCGAATATTACCGGACTTGGTGCCAGTCAGAGAACCGGTGTGAAACCACCACCTCATTTCGTGAAAGAAATAATAGTGAGTTATGAGGGCAATATAGTGTTGAAGGCCGACCTGACATTTGCCATCAGTCAGGATCCCAGTTTTCGTTTCTTTTTCACACCAGAAAAAGAAGGGGACATGGTCGTTGTTGCTGTTGATACAAAGAACAATGAATTTAAATCTACTCATTCTGTTACCTTGTAGGCAGTTACCTTATAGACATATCTGAATAAATAAACTGGCTTCATTAAAAAAGGGTGGCATCTGCCACCCTTTTTTTATTTAAATACTTCCACTATTGTGATTCCCTGGTTTACATTGACCAGGTTTAAATTATCTACGATGTCCGTAATCTTCCTTACTTTCCGAACCTTCCTTAATTTCATTTATCTCATCGTACCTTTTATCCCTGGTCAGATCCGTCGGTGCCACAATGTGTACAACCTTTATGCATTGCCCTTTGGCTGTGTCTTCAGCGCCCTTCAGTTCTTTTGAAAAATTTATGCCTGCCTTGTTATCCCTGAAGACGCCACCTTTTTCACCTGTCATTCTTTTATTACGGTTATAGGTCACTGCATAACCATATACTTCAAACGACATTTCTGATGCGATTGAATCGATACGGCACGAACATGTTTGTAATTCGTCCATGGTGTTTTCGCCTATCTCCTGAATACAGTTCAGTACATATTCAACCCGATCACGTGTCGGGAAGTCATTCGCAGTAACCATTGATGAAAATCCCAGCAATAGTACACAGGGCACAACTTTAATCATTTGCATTTCACATGCCTCCAAATTCTAAATCTAAAAAATAATTCCCAAAGGTGCTTTCGGGCAAGCTTTATAAATTTCTACCAATACTGGTTCAACCAATAGTGGTAATTATAACGCCTTAGACAGCCTATGCAGCTTAAGTTACATGAGTCTTGAAAAATTCTCTGATTAATTCCATGATTTTTTCAACATTCCCCCTTTTTTTCAAGACAATATTCCTGCCTCGTTCACCTGTGTTATGCCTTAAATTTGCATCAGCCAGTAGACCGCTCACCTTGATTGATAGTTCATCAGCATTGGACACTTTCCAGGCTGCACCTTCATCCAGTAACAGTTGACTGATTTCCTGAAAGTTAAATACATGTGGTCCCATAATTACTGGCAAGGCCAGGCAGGCAGGTTCCAGCATATTGTGGCCACCTATTTCAGTCAGGCTCCCCCCAACAAATGCAACATCTGCAGCCGCATAATACATTGGTAATTCGCCTAGTGTATCGAGAATGAAAACTTTTACATTTTCGTCACATTCCCTGTTATCGCTTTTAGACAAGACTTTAAAATTTCTTTTAATGCATAATTCTCTGACAGCTGCTGCTCGCCCAGGATGCCGTGGCACAATCACAAGCAGGCACTGTGATTGCCGTTGTAGAACTTTATCAAGAGCATCCAGTATTATTTTCTCTTCGCCTTCATGCGTACTTGCCGCTATCCACACAGGTCGATTCACTGAAAAATATCGTCTTAGCGCCTGGGCCTGTTCGGTAACACTATGGGGCAAATGAATATCAAATTTCAGATTTCCAGTCACACTCACCTTATCCTTGTCTGCCCCGAGCGCTATCATTCTTTCTGCATCTTTTTCACCCTGGGAGACAACTAATGAAACTTTTTCAAGCATCGGACGAATTAATGATGAGAAACGACGATAACCTTTAGCAGATTTTTCAGACATGCGTGCATTAACGACGATGACAGGGATATTGTTTTTATGGCAATAATGAAACAAGTTTGGCCACAACTCCGTTTCCATGACGATCAGTATTGATGGTTCAATGACAGAGATAAAATGCTTGATTGCAACAGGTAGATCATAAGGGACATAGAGCTGTCTTACTGACTCGCCAAAATATTGTTTCACACTATCAGCACCCGTAGGCGTCATGGTTGTGATTAATATTTTGTAATCCGGGTATTCTTCCATTAGACCATTTACCAGCGGCCTTGATGCCTGGACTTCACCAACAGATACAGCATGTAGCCAGATAATCCTGTCTTGTGATGTGATTTTATCAGGGAAACCAAAGCGTTCTTTCCAGCGACGCCTGTAATCAGGATTACGAAACCCAAGCCAGAATAATCTTAGTACGACAAAAGGGATCAATAAATAAATGATAAAAGAATAGATTCTTCTCAATGGAAATGATCTCGAAATATTTGTTCTAATGATGGCTTTTATTGATTAAGGACATCGAGATATTGTTTCACGCCATCTTCGACAGACAGGAAATCATTTTTATAACCCATTTGCCTTAATGAACTGATGTCCGCTTCTGTGAAACTTTGATAGCTGTCTTTGAGATGTTCAGGAAATTCAATATATTCCACTTCCCCTTTTCCATGCCAGCTGACAATTGCTTTTGCGACATCATTGAATGGTCGACTTGCTCCTGTGCCTACATTGACAATGCCAGAGGCAGAATTTTCCAGCATCCAGAGATTTATTTTGACGACGTCATCAACATGAATAAAATCCCGCCGTTGATCGCCATTTTCATATCCCCCACTACCTTCAAATAATCTGACCTTACCGCTTGCCTGAATCTGTTGATTCAAATGCCAGGCAACACTGGCCATTGATCCCTTATGCTGTTCTCGTGGTCCATACACATTAAAGTAACGTAATCCAACTACCTGGCTTTCAGGTTCAGTCACAAAACGCCTGACATACTCATCAAATAAATATTTTGAGTAGCCATAGACATTGACTGGTGCTTCGTTTTCCCTCGTTTCCCTGAAATTTTCACCCGTGCCATAAACCGCAGCACTGGAGGCATAGATGAAGGGAATTTTAAGATTCAAACAATAATGTAATAAATCTTTGGAGTAAGTGTAATTATTTCCCATCATATAGCGACCATCCCATTCGGTGGTCGTGGAACAGGCACCCTGATGAAAAATCGCCTCAATCTTTTCAGAAAAATCCTTCTCCTGCTTAATCTTCTGTAGAAAATCATCCTTATCCAGATAATCAATCACCTGACAATCAAGCAGATTTCTGAATTTTGTTCCATCCGTCAGATCATCCACAACCAGCACATCAGTCAAGCCTTTATCATTTAAGGCCTTTACCAGATTACTGCCGATGAACCCGGCGCCACCAGTGACAATAATCATTATTTGTCTTTCTCCATGTTCCTGTTATCCATAGCCCTGGCACGTTCAATAATACGACTGGTCGAACATCCTTCAAGTAATGAAAAAATCTTCACTTCACCATTATTTTTTATGACTGCATCAGCACCAGCAATTTCATTGACCTGGTAATCTCCACCTTTGACCAAAACCTCCGGCAGGACCTTATTAATCAAATCTTCCGGTGTGTCCTCTGAGAAAGGCACGACCCAATCCACTGCTTCAAGCGCATCCAGCACAGCCATACGATCAGCTAGTTGATTCACCGGGCGTTCATCTCCTTTCAATCGGGAGACTGAAGCATCATCATTGACAGCAACCAGTAAATAATCGCCTAATTGTCTGGCCTGTTGCAGATATTGCACATGTCCTGCGTGCAGGATATCGAAACAGCCATTTGTCATGACCAGGGTTTCACCCTGCTTCTTGATTTCGTTCACTATAGTCATCAAATGATCGTCATCCAATATGCCTTTGTTTTTGACATGATGTTCCATAACAGCTCGATTCAATTCTTCCACTGTCACATATGCTGTCCCCAGCTTGGCAACCACAAGACCTGCGGCCTCATTGGCCAAAGCGGTTGCGTGGACGATATCGTGACCCGAGGCAATCGCAGCTGCCAATGTGGCAATCACCGTGTCCCCGGCGCCGGTTACATCAAATACATCCAATGCCCGTGAAGGATGATGTACTGCCTGCTCATCTCGAAGAATCAATGTCATCCCATCTTTGCCGCGCGTCACCAGCAGTGCATCCAGCTCAAGTGTCTGGCATAAAGCCTTGCCTTTTGAAACAATTTCATCAACGTCATTACACTCACCAACAACCATCTCGAATTCCTTAAGATTTGGTGTTAAAACACTCGCTCCCTGGTAGCGAGAAAAATCAGTACCTTTTGGATCAATCAGGACAGTACATCCGCTGTCTCTTGCCTGTTTAATCAGATTATTTATGTCTCGCAAACTTCCTTTCGCATAATCGGATAAAACAACAACCTCTGTTCCCTGTAATTGCTGAATAAATAATGCATTAATTTTTTCCACATCAACCTGGATTACAGCTGCTTCATAATCCAGTCGAATCAATTGTTGATGCTGACTCAATACCCTTAGTTTTGTCACGGTAGGAAAACCATCCTGGCGAATAAACTGACATTCAACATTTTCATCAGACAGGTATTTTTCAAGCAGATCTGCCGAGTCGTCTTTCCCGGTAATACCAACCAGGCAGCATTGCACGCCTAATTTTGAAATATTCAGCGCAACATTCCCTGCTCCACCTGGCCGTTCTTCAGTTTCCTTCACGTGCACCACAGGCACCGGTGCTTCTGGAGATATACGTGTGGTGTCCCCATGCAAATATCTG
>Ga0164313_10001101_pt1 | contig 23475 bp, 21 predicted proteins | sample GuaBasSedimGuay4_FD_113735 | JGI IMG/M metagenome (GOLD analysis project Ga0164313, IMG submission 113735) | Subseafloor sediment microbial communities from Guaymas Basin, Gulf of California, Mexico - Guay4, Core 4569-4, 0-3 cm | ecosystem: Environmental > Aquatic > Marine > Hydrothermal vents... | reverse complement strand
CTTCGTTACCTGCAGGTGTCGGGCAGCTTCAACCTCGTCGTGGGCCTGCTCTGCCTGTTCGGTTTCAACCTTCCGGCCACTTTCAACAAGTACCTCCTGGCATCGAGCTTCACGGACCTATGGCGCCGGATCAACGTCTACTGGAAGGACTTCATGCAGAAGGTCTTCTACAACCCGATGCTCTTCTGGATGAAGCGCCGTATCGGGGACACGGGCGCGCTCTTCGTCGCCGCCACGTGGACCTTCTTTGCAACCTGGGCTCTCCACGAGTACCAGACCTTCTGGATCAGCGGCAGCTTCCCGGGCAAGAGCCAGGACATCGCTTTCTGGGGCTTCCTCGGCGTCATGATCCTCGGAAACATGTACATCGAGCAGCGTTTCGGGAGAAAGCGAAAGAGCCTTTCACAGGTGAAGCGAACGGTGCAGGAGGATCTGATCCTCGCAGTGCGAACGATGACGATGTTCTCCGTCTTCGTGACGGCCTGGGCCCTCTGGTCGGCAGACAGCATCGCTGATTGGGTGAAGCTGATGTCGACGTTCGGCAACACCTCCCTGCTCGAGGTGTTCGCCATCCTGGGTGGCCTTTCAGTTCTCGGCGTCGGCGCTGTCATCGAAGCCCATGCTCCCCGCACCAAGCCGCTCGCATCACTTCGCCTCGGTACATCCCTCGAGCCAATGCGCTTCTGGCGCCCGGCCGCGGTCGGAGTCGTCGCTTCGCTCGCTTTGCTTACGGTCACCCAGCAGCAGATCGTCAGCCAATTCCCAACCGATCTAGCATCCGTGGGCACAAAGCTGACAAGTCGGGAACTCAACTCCGCAGACGCAAAAATGCTAGAGCGCGGCTATTACGAAAACCTGATTGACGTGACGAAGTTCAATCCGGAACTGGCGGAGCTCTACAAGGAACGGCCAGCGGACTGGAACACGAATCCGACGATCCACCTCCTCGAAGAGGGAACCTTCCCCCCCTACGACTTGCATCCGTCGATGAATGTCATCTACAAGGGCGAAGAACTCAGCACGAACTCCTTCGGACTTCGAGATCGCGAGTACCCCAGGGAGAAGCCGGAGAGAACCGTTCGCATCGCGATCCTCGGTGCATCACACACAGTTGGTGTCGGAGTCAAGGACCACGAGACCTACGAGAATCTCGTCGAAGATCGCCTCAATGATGAGTCGGAAGACGGGACCCGATACGAAGTGATGAATTTCGCCGTCAGCGGATATGGACCTACGTGTCGCCTGGCGGCCTTCGAGAACCGCGTTCTCGACTTTGACCCCGATGTGGTCGTGAGCGTCGGAATCGATGACGTTCGATGGGTTGCGCTCGAGCTCAGCAATGCGATCTCCAAGGACCGCCCGATGCCTTACGACTACCTCGATAGGAAGGTCGCAGAAGCCGGGATCGAACCGGGTATGGACAGCGATGTGGCCGAGAAGAAGATGCGCCCGATTCGTGACGACATGCTTCGCTGGGTCTACCAGAGGATGGGCGCCAAAGGCGAGGAAAACGGCGTGATCGTCCTGCAGACATTCATACCGCGCGCGGGTGACTTTTCCGACGAGCGTGAGATCCTCGACCGACAGGCCGAGTTGGCGGAGGAAGCCGGGCTGCGGGTCCTGGATACCAGCAATGCGTTCGACGGCACTGCCGACTCGCAATCTCTCTGGATCGCAAGCTGGGACAACCACCCCAACCCGACGGGGCATGCGCTTCTTGCCGAGGCTGTCTACGCTGAGCTGAAGCCGTTGCTCCCGCTCCCTCAATCGAATGTGACCGTGGATGCGCCAGATCTGACTTCGCTCGACTGAACCCATCCTTTCGAGCGTGGCACGCATCAGGGTATGCTTTTACCCTAAGGGAACGTCGCGCACGTACCGAAAAAACAAGGTCAGGCGCACTATGTCGCCGATGTCCAGAACCGAGAAAAGTAGAAAGGGAGACGCCGCATGGCGGAACAGTCCGGAATTCGAGATGAGGTCAAGAAATTCATTATCGACGAGTTTCTACCGGGCGAAGACCCCGACGAGCTGACGCCAGACACTCCGCTGGTCAGCAGCGGCATCCTGGATTCGATTGCGACACTCAAGCTCGTCACGTTCCTCGAAGAGACCTATGACATCTCGGTCGAGCCGCACGAGGTCGATGCCGAGAATCTCGACACCCTGGATCTCATCACCTCCCTGATTACCTCGAAGCTCTAGCGAAACACGACAGGAACCTTGAGCCGATGAGCCTGCATCAAAGCCTGACAGACTCGGCCGGTCGGCATCCCGGTCGTGTCGCCATCGAGCACCCGGATGGAAGCTTCATCCGTTACGCCGAGCTCGACGGGCTATCCGACCGATTTCGCGATCGCCTCGTTCACATGGGCGTCGCTCCCGGGGATCGAGTTGGCGTCTATCTGCGCAAATCCGTGGACACGGTTGCAGCGATCTTCGGAATTCTCAAGGCCGGTGCTGCTTATGTCCCGATCGATCCGACCGCACCGGCGACTCGAAACGCCTACGTCCTCTCGAATTGCGCGGTCTCCGCAATCATCGTGGCTGCCGACTTCGAGCAGGGGCTGTTGGACGAATTCGCGGAGAATGAATTCTCGACGCGGACGCTGGTCGTAGATGCCGCCGAGGGGGGATTGTCCGGACTGCTCGATCGCATGCAGGTAGCGGACGCCGCAGATCGCGCGAATACAGTCGAGATGAAGGCAGACGATCTCGCCTATATCCTCTACACCTCGGGTTCGACCGGTCGCCCCAAGGGCGTCATGATCACTTCCGGGAACGCAGAAAGCTTCGTTGCGTGGTGTCTCGAGGTCTTCGAGCCGTCACACGAAGACCGATTCTCCTCCCACGCGCCGTTCCACTTCGATCTCTCGATCCTCGACATCTACACGTCGATGGCGAGCGGAGCGACGCTCGTGCTCGTTCCGAGCGATCTTGGCAAGGAGCCGGTCGGTCTTGCCAAATTGATCGCGGACCACAAGATTTCGATCTGGTACTCCGCCCCTTCGATCCTGAGCCTGCTTTCCCAATACGGGAAGCTCGAGGAACAGGACTATTCGAATCTCCGTATCGTGCTCTTCGCGGGCGAAGTCTTCCCCGTCTCTCATTTGCGGACTCTCAAGGACCAACTCCCCAACCCGCGCTATTTCAACCTCTACGGTCCGACGGAAACGAACGTCTGCACCTGGCACGAGATTCCGCCGACGATTCCCGAGAGCCGGACCCAGCCATTTCCGATTGGCTCGGTCTGTTCCCATCTCGAAGGCATCGTCGTGGACTCTGCGGGTCAGGAAGTCAGCACCGGCGACGAGGGGGAACTCTGCATCGCCGGCGCGTCGGTTCTCAAGGGCTACTGGAATCTCGAGGAGCAGACACAACACGCGTTCCTCGAGCGCGCCGACGGAAAGCGCTGGTACCACACCGGCGATCTGGTCGTCGAAGAGACACCCGGCGTCTACCGATTCGTCGGACGGCGCGATCGGATGGTCAAGAAGCGCGGTTACCGCATCGAACTCGGGGAAATCGAAGTCTGCCTCTACCGTCACGACGAGGTAAAGGAGGCCGCGGCCATTGCGATGACCGACGAGGACGGCGCAGTGACGATCCGAGCTCACCTCGCAACGCTCGATGGCCAAAAACTTTCGATGATCAAGATCAAGCGGTTCTGCTCCGAGTACCTTCCACTCTATATGGTGCCCGACGCTTTCCGCTTCCACGCCACTCTACCGAAGACCTCTACGGACAAGATCGACTACCAGGCGCTCTCTCGGCAGGACTGATCGCGCGGACTGCGAGTGCGCTCCCGACACTGACTTCAGACTCATAACCTCAAACTACACGGACGGCGTACTACCATGGATTTCTCCTGGACTGAAGAGCAGGAGCAGTTTCGCAGCTCGGTTGTCGAATATTCGCAGAACGAGCTGAACGACGGACTGCTCGATCGCGATACGAAGGGCGAATTCAATCGAGACGGCTGGCGTGGCCTCGCCCAACTGGGCATCCAGGGCCTGACCGTTCCCGAGGAATTCGGGGGCCTCGGGCTGGACGCGCTCACCGCAGTCGGCCTACTGGAAAGCCTCGGCTATGGGTGTCGCGACAACGGTCTCTGGTTTTCGATCAACGCGCACATGTGGACCGCGGCGATGCCGCTCGTCGCGTTCGGAACCGAAGAACAGAAACAAAAGTGGCTCCCCGGACTATGCAACGGCGATTTCATCGGGGGAAACGCGATGTCGGAACCCGAGGCGGGCTCCGATGCGTACGGGATGCAGACCACGGCCGACCTGCGCGGTGACAAATACATTCTGAACGGCACCAAGATTTTCGTGACCAACGGCCCCATCGCGGATGTCCTCATCGTGTTTGCGACGCTCGACAAAGAGAAAGGCCCCAAGGGCGTCACCGCGTTCCTGATCGAGCCAGGAACGCCCGGCTTCACGCTCACCAAGAACGTCGAGAAGATGGGCATCAAGACATCGCCCATGGGCGAGTTTTTCCTCGAGGATTGCGAAATTCCCGTCGAGAACCGTCTCGGCCGCGAGGGTGCCGGATCGAACCTGTTCACCCATGCGATGACCTGGGAACGTGGCTGCCTGCTCGCTCCCGCCGTCGGCGCAATGCAGCACCTCCTTGAGCGGTGCATCCAGTACGCGAAGGACCGCAAACAGTTCGGTCAGCCCATCGGGAAATTTCAGCTCGTGGCGAGCCGCATCGTCGATATGAAATTGCGTACCGAAACGGCCCGCGCCCTGCTCTACAGACAAGCCTGGCTCAAATCCCGGGGCAAAAGCGTCTTCATGGAGGCTGCGCTGGCCAAGCTTCACATCAGCGAGTCGTGGGTGCAATCCGCACAGGACGCGATCCAGATCCATGGGGGCTACGGGTACATGAAGGAGTACCAGATCGAGCGCGAACTCCGTGACGCCACGGCGAGCCGCATCTACTCCGGCACGTCGGAGATCCAGCGCATGATCATTGCGCCTCTACTGGGTCTCTAGACTCGATTCGGCGCCACCGATCGGACCGCCCGCACCCCGGATCATGGACAGAGTCCCATGCCGGGCCGCGGGGAGGCGGCGGAGGCCGACGAGGCATTACACCCACACAGCATTTCTAGCGACTCTCTACATCCACAAGACCGGATATCGTGTCCAGACACGCGGCGACCAGGGGGTCCACGAGGTCGACCGAATCAAGGTCATCGCTGAGAATAGTCCTACGCTGTGACGTTCTTCTTGCCGAAATTACAGGTGCGATCACCACCCACCTCGGAGTCCAACCCGTGTCCGCTCGATGTCGATTCTGCCAGACGCCGCTCGAGCATTCTGTGGTCGACCTGGGTGTCTCGCCGCTTTGCCAGAGGCATGTGACTCCGGCGAATTTCACACAGGCCGAACCGCACTACCCCCTGCATGCACGAGTCTGCCACGACTGTTTTCTCGTGCAGGTGGACGATGTCGTTCCTCCTGCAGAGATTTTCGGCGATGGAGAGTACGCCTACTTCTCCTCCTTCTCCGACTCGTGGCTGCGACACGCTCGTGACTACACGCAGAACATGATCCAGCGATTCGGCCTCGGGAAAGAATCTCGGATTATCGAGATCGCCAGCAACGATGGCTACCTGCTGCAGTATTTCCTCGAGTCTGGCACTCAGGTCCTGGGAATCGAACCGGCCTCGAACTGTGCCGCAGCGGCGGTAGCGAAAGGCGTCGAAACGGTCGTCGCCTTCTTTGGTCGAGAGACGGCGCTCACAATCAAGGCGAACCAGGGCCTCGCCGATCTACTCCTGGGCAACAATGTCCTCGCGCACGTGCCCGATATCAACGATTTCGTCGCCGGGATGAAGACCCTACTCGCTCCCCAGGGCCTCATCACCATGGAGTTCCCGCACCTGATGCGACTGATCGAGGAGAATCAGTTCGACACGATCTACCATGAGCATTTTTCCTACCTGGGATTCACGACCGTCGAGCGCATTTTCTCCCACCACGGACTCGTCATCTTCGACGTCGAAGAACTCCCGACCCACGGCGGTTCCCTACGAATCTATGCCCGGCATAGCGAGAATCCAGACCTGCCCGTCGGCCCCGGAGTCGAGGAACTTCGCGCCCGAGAGAAAACTCATGGCCTGCTCGACCTGTCCTACTACAGCCTTTTCGGCGAGCGCGTCCGCGAGACCAAACGAAAGCTTCTCAGCTTTCTCATCGATGCCAAGCGCTCGGGCAAAACGATCGTCGGCTATGGCGCTCCTGGAAAGGGAAATACCCTGCTGAACTACTGCGGAATCCGAACGGATTTCCTCGACTACACTGTCGACCGCAGCCCCCATAAACAGGGAAATTTCCTGCCGGGCTCTCGGATTCCAATACTCGACCCGGACACGATTTTCGACTCGCGACCAGACTACGTTTTGATCTTGCCCTGGAATCTGCGTGAGGAAATCATGAAACAGATGGCCGGCATTCGGGAATGGGGAGGTCGCTTCGTCGTTCCCATCCCAGAGGTCGAGGTCTACAAATGAGGACTGCACAGCAATGAAAGTCGTACTCTTCTGCGGCGGGCTCGGAATGCGCCTGCGAGACCACACCCAGAACGTCCCGAAGCCGCTCGCGATGATCGGAAATCGGCCCATCATCTGGCATCTCATGTCCTACTACGCCTACCACGGTCACAAGGACTTCATCTTGTGCCTGGGCTACCGCGGAGATGCCTTCAAGGAATATTTCCTGAACTACGACGAGACCGCGTCCAATGATTTCGTGTTGCGCAATGGGGGACGTGACGTCGATCTCATGAAGAAAGACATCGACGATTGGACGATTCGATTCGTCGACACGGGGCTGCAATCCAATATCGGCACCCGCCTGAAGGCCGTGAAGGAACACCTCGAAGGTGAGGAAATCTTCCTCGCGAACTACAGCGACGGATTGTCAAATCTTCCCCTCAATTCCTATCTCGACGATTTCCGCCAGAGTGACCAGATCGCCTCCTTCATCAGTGTACGTCCTACGACAGGCTTTCATTTCGTCGAGGCCGACCGAGACGGAACCGTCACGGCGATTCGCTCGGTCGAAGAATCTGATCATCGAATCAATGGTGGATATTTCGCGCTTCGCCACGAGATCTTCGACTACCTCCACAAGGGCGAAGATCTCGTCATCGAACCTTTCCAGCGATTGATCGCAAACCACAAATTGCATGCCTATCGCTACGACGGATTCTGGCAGTGCATGGACACTTTCAAGGACAAACAACGTCTCGAAGAGCTGATGGAACGAGATGCAGCCCCCTGGCAGATCTGGAAACACCCGAACGAACAGGTTTTGTGAATCTATGAGAATTCTTCTCACCGGACATGACGGCTATATCGGCACGATCATGAGCCGAGTGCTCTCGTTACAAGACCACGAAGTGGTCGGCCTGGACAGTGGACTCTTCGGCGAATGCGGTTTCGGTGAGGAGGCTCGCGCAATTCCGTTCATTTCGAAGGATATTCGCGACGTGGAGAGCGCCGACCTCGAGGGCTTCGAGGCAGTCGTTCATCTCGCCGCGATTTCGAATGATCCGCTCGGCAATCTGAATCCAGACTGTACGTACGACATCAATCACCGAGCCTCGGTCCGTCTCGCTGAATTGGCACGAGCAGCCGGTGTGAAGCGCTTCGTCTATTCGTCCTCTTGCAGCGTCTATGGCGCGGCGAGCCCTGAGGATGTCCTGGACGAGTCCGCGGCATTCAACCCCGTCACACCCTATGCGAAGTCGAAAGTGATGGTCGAGAGCGATCTACATGCCCTGGCCACGGAGAATTTCAGCCCGACCTACATGCGCAATGCGACGGTCTACGGGGTGTCGCCTCGACTGCGTGGAGACCTGGTCGTCAACAATCTCGTCGGCTGGGCGCTCACGACGGGTCGAGTGCATCTCAAGAGCGACGGTACCCCGTGGCGGCCCCTCGTCCACGTGGAGGATCTCTCACAAGCGTTCTCCACAGTCCTATCAGCCCCACGCGAGGCGGTGCACGATGAAGCCTTCAACGTGGGACGCAGCGGAGAGAACTATCGCATTTCGGATGTCGCGGAGATGGTCGAGCGCGCAGTCGAGGGCAGCGTTCTTTCCTACGAGGACGGTGCAGGTCCGGACCCTCGGTGCTATCGCGTCAATTTCGACAAGCTCGCCGAGCGGCTACCGGAGTATCGTCCAACATGGACGGTGGGCCGGGGTGTCGATCAGCTCTTGAACGCCTACCGTGCCGTTGGTCTCGAACAGCAGGATCTCGAAGGCGATCGGTATCTTCGCATCAAGCATATCACCCGCCTACTCGAGGAGGGGAGAATCAACTCCGATCTCAGGTGGGAGACTGCCTCGCACTCGTGACCAGGATCGCCCGATGTCATTTGAGGAACCGGTTCCATGCTTCCGCTTGACCTGACTCATTCGCTGGGGTCGAAACCCACAATTCTTTGTCTCGGGGCCCATCCGGACGACATCGAGATCGGATGCGGGGCCACGATCCTTAAGCTGAGGAAGCAGATCCCGGATTGCCATTGGAACTGGGTCATTCTCAGCGGAAACGAAATTCGTCACGAAGAGGCGCGCCTGAGTGCCAAACGGTTTCTAGGCGAGGCGTCTGAGACCAATCTATCTCTGCAGTCCTTCCGCGACGGATATCTGCCCTATGAAGGTGCGCAGGTCAAAGATTTCTTCGAGTCACTCAAAAGCAAGATCCAGCCGGACCTGATCTTCACTCATTACGGCCAGGACAAACACCAGGACCACCGCCTCGTGTCCGATCTCACCTGGAATACCTGGCGAAATCATTTGATCCTCGAATACGAGATTCCCAAATTCGACGCGGATCTGGGACAACCGCAGGCGTTCTTCAGTTTTGATCGGGAGACCGCCGAACGAAAAGCCCAGACGATCCTAGAGACTTTCGAGTCACAGCAAGGCAAGGATTGGTTCGATTCCGACGTCCTGCTGTCCTTGATGCGACTGCGCGGCGTCGAATGCAATGCCCCGAAGCGCTATGCCGAAGCCTTCTATGCGCGAAAATGGATCTGGACCACTGAGGGATCCAGTTGAGATTTCTCGAAACCGAGCTCGCAGGCGCGTTCGTAATCGAACTCGAAACGGCCGTCGACGAACGAGGCTTCTTCGCCCGAAGCTTCTGCGAGAAAGAATTTGCTTCGCAAGGCCTCGCTTCACGCTTCGTGCAATGCAACGTGTCCTTCAACCGCAAAACGGGCACGACGCGCGGGATGCATTGGCAAGCAGAGGGGCATACCGAAGCCAAACTCGTGCGCTGTACGGCGGGCGCGATCTTCGACGTGATCGTGGATCTACGGAGCGATAGCGACACCCGGAACCAGGCCTTCAGCGTCGAGTTGAGTGCGAAAAACCGGCGCATGTTATTCGTACCTGCCGGGTTCGCCCACGGGCTGCAATCCCTCCTCGACGATACGGAGGTGTTTTATCAGATGAGCGAGTTCTACAATGGAGGCGCTGAGCGCGGGTTTCGATGGAATGACCCCGACGTGAATATTCCCTGGCCGGGCATCCCAACCTTCATGTCGGAACGAGACCGCGCCTTGCCCCTGCTCTCGGAGATCGAATGACCGGCTCGGAGATGATGGCGCTCATCGAAGAGCTCTATCCGATTCTTCGCAGCGTGACCGGCGAGGGTGTGCGAGAGACCCTGGCCATCCTCGCTCGATTCAATCCGATCGAGATTCACGAAGTTCCCAGTGGAAGTCCTGCCCTCGACTGGACCGTCCCGCGCGAATGGAACGTCGGCGAAGCCTGGATTCGCGATCCAGAGGGCTGGTCGATCGTCGATCTGAAGGACAGCAATTTGCATGTCGTTGGCTACAGCGTTCCGATCAGAAAGAAAATGTCTCTCGGAGAATTGGAGACCCATCTCCACTCGATTCCCGAACGACCCGATTGGATTCCCTGGCGGAACACGCTCTACGAAGAAAATTGGGGCTTCTGCCTTCCTCACTCCCAGCGAGAGGCACTTCCGGAGGGTGAATACGAAGTCTGTATCGATTCCCGCCTCGAGGACGGCCACCTTACCTATGGCGAACTCTTCCTGCCGGGTGAGATCGATCAAGAGTTCCTCATATCCGTCCATGTCTGCCATCCGTCACTCGCTAACGACAATCTGACCGGAATGGCTGTCTCGACTGCAGTCGCACGAAGAATCACGGAAAGCGGCCATCGATTGGGTGTTCGCTTTCTCTTTGTTCCAGGCACGATCGGCTCATTGACCTGGCTCGAGCGCAATCCCGACGCCGCATCGCGGGTCATCGGTGGGTTGACCTTGACGTGTCTCGGAGACGCCAGCCCGCTCACGTACAAGCGAACCTATGGTGGTGAGAACGAAATTGATCGCGTCGCCAGCCACGTTCTCGGCGCCCGCCTGGAGCACCACGAAGAACTGGATTTCTATCCATACGGTTACGATGAGCGACAGTACAATTCACCGGGATTCCGCATGCCGATCGGATCGATGATGCGTGGACGGCATGGGCAGTTTCCCGAGTACCACACGTCAGCCGACAATCTTTCCTTCGTCTCGGGAGAGCAACTCGAGGAAGCCGCGAACGTAGTTCTAGAGATCTTCAGAACCATGGATCAGAATCGCCTCTTCAAGAACCTGCTGCCCAAAGGCGAACCACAACTCGGGCGACGCGGAATCTACCGTGCGATCGGCGGTCACGGAGACCCCGAGAGCCGGCAATACGCAATGCTCTGGTTACTTCAGATGGGCGACGGAACGACAACACTGATCGATGTCGCGACGCGCTCGGGCATATCCTTCGACGAAGTCGTTGGCGCTGCGAACATTCTCGAAGAACATCATCTGATTCAGTGGTGCTAAGGCCGTCGACTCAACTCTTTACAGCAGGTCGTATCCGGATCTCCGTGACTTCTGCCCGCCTGTGCAGGGCAATCGCACCCACGAGTACTTCAGCGACGTCCTCCGGCTGGAGCATGAACTCAGGTCGGAACGGCTCGCCGGCTTCACGGTGCAAACGCTCCTGGAGCGCTGTCGCCGTCTTTCCAGGATAAACAGTCAAGACGCGGACTCCCAGCGGGTTCAGCTCCTCTCGCAGGCTGTTCGCGAATCCAATCAGCGCATGCTGAGTAGCGGCATACTGTCCTGAGTACGCCCGCGGAAACTGGGTCGTGCTGGAATTGATGAAAGCGACGTCTCCGGCGTTCTGGATCAAGTCGGGCAGTAGCCCCTGAGTGAGGGCATAGGCTCCGCGAAGATTCACCGCCAGCATCTGATCGAGATCCGCGATGTCCGCGCTGCTTGTGGTCGCATGCGTGATCGCACCCGCGCAATGGATCAGGATATCGACCGACGGACTTTCATTGCGCAACTGAACGATCAGGTCGTCCAGTGCCGCACTGTCCATGATGTCCGCGGGGTGGGTCATGGCACCCTCACAAGCCGCGGCCAACTCCGCCAATGCGGCGCGATCCCGCGCGACTGCATGCACCCGAACACCGCGCCTCGCAAGCTCGAGCGCAATCGCTCTGCCGATCCCACGAGATGCGCCGGTCACGACCGCGACGCGGTCTTCCAGCCTGTGCCGCGCCCCACCCACCGAATCACCGCTCACGCTGGTACCTCACTATCCCGTCGATCAAGTCTTCGATGACTTACGTACAAGTGTGTTTTCCTATCGGATAAACCAGAGGCCCGGCCACATCGAATCATGGCCTGCCCAATCGTAGCCTGATCGACCGCATGTCCCACGACCACGCGTCGACAGAGCACCAGGTGTTGGCTGTGATCTTTCGGTCGGGCCGCTACGATGCCGCGTCGTCCCGGTCTGCCTTCATTGCATCCAAAAAATCCAATAAAGTGCCGTGATGGAACGAGCACGCACCCGTGGTGGCTTTCGGTGGCGAGAACTCAAGATGGTGGCCCCGACTGCCGCACAGGGAAGTCTGAGTGAGCAGATCACTCCGAACGATCACCGGTGACAGTGACGCCGCCAAAGAGATGAGCCCGCGGGGCTCACATGCTGGGATCATCACAGGTGACAACGACTCGAGACATGGATCGCGACGACGAGGCAACGAAAGCCCCAGCTGATTCATTGATTCGCCGTGCTGTGCGCGGAGGGACCTGGGTCATTGCAGGCCATGTCCTGGGCCAGGGTCTTCGACTCGCGAGCAACCTGGTCCTCACCCGCCTTCTCTTTCCCGAGGCATTTGGTCTCATGGCCCTCGTCCATGTGGTCATCCAAGGCGTATCGCTCTTCTCCGATGTGGGACTTCGCGCCAGCGTCGTCCAGCATCCGCGCGGCGAGGAACCTGACTTTCTCAATACCATCTGGACGATTCAGGTCATTCGTGGCTTCTTGATCTCGGCGGCCATCGCCCTTCTCGCATTGCCCTTGGCCAGTTTTTACGACGAGCCACAGCTCTTCTCGCTCCTCTCGGTCGCCGGGCTCACGGCCATCCTACAAGGCTTCGCATCAACCTCGATCGCCACGCTCACACGGCGCGTCCAGCCCGGACGAACGATTACGATGGAATTGACTAGCCAGGTGTCTTCCGTTTTTGTGATGGTGACCTGGGCCTTCCTCTACCCGACCGTTTGGGCCCTCGTTGGCGGTGCACTCAGCTACGCCCTGGTCCTATCGATTCTGAGTCACTGGGCGATTCCCGGGTATCGAAACCGGTTCCACTACGAACGCGAGGCCGTACGCGCAATCGTTCACTTCGGCCGCTGGATTCTCTTGAGCACAGCGTTCACGTTCATCATGATGAACAGCGACCGACTCGCCCTCGGAAAGCTCATGACGGCGGCCGAATTGGGCGTCTACACCATCGCCTTGTTCCCGGCAGTATTAGTCGTGTCCATCGTAGGACTCCTGGCAACCCGGGTACTCTTCCCAGTCTATGCCCGCCTCAGCAGCGGTGAGACCGGAACGATGCGACGCGAGACGATCCGCCTCCGCGGCGGAATCTTGTTATTGATGCTTCCGGCCCTCTGGGTCCTTGCGCTCGTCGGACCGGAACTCGTCGAACTGCTCTATGATTCCCGGTATCACGAAGCGGGCTGGATGCTACAAATCCTGGCTGTCGGCGCGATCGGCAGAGTGGTCACATTGACAGCTGAAAGCATTGCCCTCGCCCGTGGAAATTCATTTCAGCACATGCTGCTCCAGGCCAGCCATGCAGCGCTTCTCTTGATCTGCATGGCCGTAGGGGCTTCGACGCATGGCATCGTCGGGCTGCTGGTCGGAATATCCGCCGCGCGCATCTTGGGATATCTCCCGCTCATCCCGCTGTTGCGGGCGAACGGAGTCTGGATTCCGGCTCTGGATGCCGCGGCATTCGGCCTCTCGGCGCTCGCGATCGGTGGTGGACTCTTATTGCTCGGCCAGTATTGAGTCGTTGGCGGAGCTGGGTCTGCTCAGCTTTTCAGTGCGCCCCATCGCCCCGCAATACGGCCGGAATCGTCCTCAGCAGAATCCGAAGATCCAATCCGAGTGACCATGCGTCGATGTACTCGACGTCGAGCCTGACCCACTCATCGAAGCCGATGTTGCTTCGTCCGCTCACCTGCCAGATACAGGTGATCCCAGGCCGCATCGAAAGTCGTCGGCGCTCGAAAGTCTGGTACTGATCGACCTCCTCCGGCACCGGAGGACGCGGCCCAACGAGACTCATATCGCCTCGCAAGACGTTCCAGAGTTGCGGAAACTCATCGAGGCTCAGCTTTCGCAGAAAGCGCCCCACACGGGTGATTCGTGGATCGTTCTCACATTTGAAGATCGGCCCATCACATTCGTTCAAATGCGCGAGTTCCACTTTCTGCGAATCCGCGTCGATGCACATGGTTCTGAGCTTGAACATCGTGAAGGTACGGCCGTTCTGCCCACATCGAGTTTGCCGGAAGAGAACCGGCCCTCCGTCCTGCAAGCGAATCGCCAGCGCGGAAACGGCGACCACGGGTGCCGTGAGTACGAGTGCAAACGCTGCCCCAATGATGTCCATGCCTCGCTTGATCGCCAATAGCAAGGGGTTGTGATGGACCGGCGCGAACTCCAACGCAGCAAGACTGCCGAACTGAGTCACCTTCGGCGGCGGCAGAAAATCGCCGAAGAGATCGGCCAACATCGTAAACGGAATTCCTGCGCTCGCACATACGCCGACCACCGGCGAGAGCCGGGGAAGCATCGAGCGCGGATAGGCGATGATCACGCGATCCACGACTTGTTCGCGAAGAAGGCTCGGCATGGATTCGAGCTTGAAAAGCTTCGCGTTGAACAGGCTCGGATCGACTGGCGTGTCCGTCTCATCGACAAACCCGATGACACGGAGTCCCCAACTCGGCTGGGCGTCGATCGACCGTTTCACATAGGCCGCGCGTGGTCCGGTCCCAACGATCAACACGTTGCGGAAGTTCCGTCCGTAGCGGCGAATCGCTCGAAGTGGCAGAAAGAGCAGGATGCGTGAAAGGCCGAGCACGCTGAGCTGAACTGCACCACAGACAAAGGGAAAGGAAGCTTTGACCGGAACAGAAAAGGCGAAAGCCGCCGCCGCCAGGACCGTGCTCGTTGCAACCGACGCAACGATCAGCCGAAATAGAACCTGGCTGACATCGATCGTCCTCATCGAGTCGTAGATATCCAGATATTGAAAAGCCAGCGGCCATGCGAGCAAGGCCACGACCGACAGCGCCACCATCGAGGTGCCCATGTGGCTCGATGCATCCTCGATTCCGCTTACTGCCGGGATCGCCAACAACACGAAGAAGGTGAACGCACTCAAAACCACGTCGAAGGACATCAGGAGCGCGGATAGTTGGCGATGATTGTCCTTCAGCATAATATCACTCGATTCATCTCTATCGCTCAGCGGTTCACGTCGGTTGCGTCAGCTCTGCGCGTCAGATCAATATCTCGCGCCCCTCACCGTGCGTCAGGTGGAGAGTATGTGTCCAGCGGGAGCGTTCTGGTGACAGGAAATCCCCATATCGGAGGGATTGAACCTAGCCTGATCCCGATCAATGAATCTACGACGAAATACGCCGCATGTCTCACCTATTTTCCCGATATATCACCTATCCCATCAAGCGGAATGGATTTATCGAGCAAATTCTTCCAGTCCGCGCATGACCTGCCGATGAGGCTCGAATGCGGCTCTTCAGATGTCGTCGTCTCATTTGAGTTAGGTGAGTACTCGAGCCTGAAACGACCCCTGCGGGCTCCCCTGCTGCACGGCGGAGAGACATGTGACACTCTTTGCGTGGATCAGGCACTTGAAGAGGGTGTAATCGCGCGCTCGGAGCAACGCGCTTCCCTCGGGCAACAAAGAGTCTCGCGTCCTGGGGAAAGCGTCGGGAATCAAGGCGCAACTCCTCGACGATGGGCTTCGAGACGACGACTTCGGAGATTGAAACAGATCAATGGGCGAGATTGCTGACGCACTTCGGCGGGCCGACCACATCGAGCCGACCAGGAAAGAACCCCCGCGGGAGCCCCTGGCCGCCGAAAAGGTGCCACCTCGCCTCCCGCCCGCTGAGCCGGAGAAACCCTGCGTTCGTCCGCCCCAGATTCTCAGTCGAGGCAAAGATGACGGTCGACGTGCTGCGCGAATCGCGATTACGGATCCCGATGGAAACGCCACCCAGCAGTATCGTCGTCTCGCGTTTCGCACCAGGGAATTGGCAGACGCCAAAAAAGCACGTTCCATCGTCGTCACCAGCGCACAGCTCGGTGATGGCAAGACCACGACGATCTGCAATCTCGCCGTCCAACTAGCAAGACTCGATCGGGCCCGTCACGTGATCCTGGTCGATCTGGACCTTCGTCGTCCCAGCATTGCCGCAACCTTCAACCTCGAATTCGACATCTCCGTGGACGACGTGCTCCGGGGAGACCGGCCTCTCAGCGACGCGATTCTCGAAACCGATGTCGAGGGTTTGTCGATACTCGCCCTCCAGCACGCAACGGCCGATCCGGAAGCCCTTCTCGCCCAGCCTAGTCTGCGCTCGATGATTCGAGAACTGGAGAGTCAATTCGATCTCGTTCTCATCGACACGCCGCCCGTACTCGCTGTGACCGACGCTCAAATCATCCTTCGCCACGTCTCCGCCGGAATCTTCGTCGCCCGTGCGGGCTCGACTTCGGTCAAGGCAATTCGTCGCGCACAGGATCTCCTGCCGAGGAGAAAGTTTCTTGGCAGCTTCCTTAATTCCAGCCCGGATGCGCTCGGAATGATGCATTCGTACTCCTACTACGGCGAACCTCCGTCCAACAACACGGAATCTCCCGATGACTGATGAGTCGAGTTATTACGAAGAGGAGGACGCGGGCCCCGGACTCCCCGCGCAGCTGCGCGACCCGATCAGGGTTCTACGCCGGCAGCTCCCGCTCATGTTCACAAGCCTGGTCTTGTTTCTGATCGCGACCGCCGCCGTGACGATGCTCTTCCCGCTGAAATACGAGGCGCGTGCCACAATTCTTCTCACGGGCAAGAGCATTCCGGATGAATTCGTCCCCACGACAGTGATTGCCAACATCCTCGAGGAGTTCGAAGCGATTCGGGGACTCGTCTTTTCTCGCACGAGCCTGTCGACGATCATTTCCGAAACCGGCCTCTACCCGAAAGAGCGTGATTCGGTCCCGCTCGAAGGCCTGGCCGTTCGCCTCGGCACAGAGCTGACCGTCGAACCAATCATGACGAGCAGCCGAAGCCGAGACACACCGCACTCCATGGCTTTCGAAGTCAAGATGGCGGGTGACGACCCTGAGTTGGTCGCGGTCGTCGTGAACACCGCTGTCGCGGATCTGATCAATGCGAACATCGAGTATCGAAGCCGCCAGGCTCGCATCACGACAGAATTCATGAAACGGGAATATGATGCGGCCGATGCGGAGCTACGAATCCACCAGCGATACCTCGCAGAATTCAGGGCTGACCACATGGGCGCCCTACCCGAAGAACAAGGTGCTGCCATTTCCAAGCTCGAGCGTCTCGTGGACGAACGAGGAAACTCAATTCTGCTGATCACCGAACTTCAAGCGAGGCTCGAACGAGTCGACGCTCGACCTGAGGCCCTACTCGAGGATGGCACACTCGAGGCGTTGCGTAGCCGTCTCAATAACGCGAGGGCGATCTACACCGATGATCATCCGACCATCCACTCACTCACGAGACAGGTCGCAGAGCGGGAAAAATTGGAAGGCACCGACGGCTCTCCCCGTAGCGCGGCCGCCATGGAAGAACGTGCAGAAATTGCGAAGTCCATCGAGCTGGAACAGATGCGTCTCGATACGATCGACAAGACGGTTCGCGATCTCGAAGGACTCCTCGCGACGACCCCTACGATTTCAGAGGAATACGCCGCACTGGTCCGAAAAGAAATCATTCTGCAGGAAAACTACGTCGAGTATCTCCGCAAACTCAAAAATGCCGAGTTGGCCTTGAGTCTCGAACAGTCCCAGCAGGGTGCACAGCTCACTCGACTGGACTCAGCGCTTCCACCCAGTTCCCCCATCCTCGAGCGCTGGATGGTGGCCTTTGCCGGGTTCGTGCTTTCGTTCGGACTTGCGTTGGCGGTCGGGATCGCCCGGGAGCTTCTAAACCCCGTCCTCATCGACGAACAACATCTCGAAGAATCGATCCGAATTCCCTGCCTGGGGTCGATCACCGAGCTTGCATAACTGAGCCACAGCCATCGTGATTCTTCGAGACCGTTCCAGATGGATTCTTTCGACCGTCTGGGTCGTACTCTTCCTGGTTTCTGGGCCGATATTGCTCGACTATGCCAACCACATCGCCACGCAGTCGTGGGCGTGGTATGTCCTTGCGTTCCTCCCGATCACACCGCTTGCTATCTCGATGACGCCGGTTCGGAAGCCCCGCGTCATCGGCGCCATCCTCCTCGTCACCCTGGGCGCCACGCTCGAAACCGTGGCCATGGCTTCAGCCAGCCTCGGCCTGGGACGAATCGGGTTCGTTCTGGCCGCGACCGCAATTCTACTCTTGCAGGGACGTGCCAGCGTACGAACGACTGTCCTACTCGTCCTTTGCGTGCCGATTCCACACTGGATCCTGGAGCGCCTCGGAGAGACGTTGCTTCCTCAGCTCGCTCAGATCCTCGCGACAGTCTCGCGTTGGTCTGGCACTCCAGCGCTCGCCATCGGTACCCAGGTCGAAACGTCAGCGAGTATTTTCGAACTGGACGCGACAGATGTCGGCTGGACGGCCGCAGTCCTCGCGTTTGGTCTGACCTGGTTCGCGTGTCTCTGTTTCAAGGTCCCGATCCGCAGGTCCATCCTCGCAGCAGCACTGATCGCGATCGGGGGAGTACTTGGTCATGCCCTCATCACGATCTCGATCTTTCACCTTTCGACGTCAACGGACCCTTCGGCCCTTCGACTCGGGCGGGACCTACTCTCCTATACCCTGGTGTTGCTTGGGGTCGGCATCGCCTCGGTCTGGCTGATCCGACTGGCCGACACAGGCCGGATTCCACGATCTCATTGAGAGGTCGAGCGGGCCATCCTTCACTGCGCTTCCGGCCAATGCTTCGCGAGCTCAAGGACGAGCGGGCCTGAAAATTTTCGCAGCCTGCCGCGCGCGACAGCCACAGCGTCATCGTCGATCACGGTACTGATTCGCACGAGCGCTCCATCAGCTCGCCCGGACGGTGAGAATCGACCGACGAGGTGATCGAGGGTCAACGCCCTCTCCGTCGCCAGTGCCGCACTTCGATGGGTCGCGTACCAGAAATGAACGAGTCTTCGCTGTCCTTGCAGTTCGACCACGAACTCGATCATCCGTCCGTCACCGATTCCCCCTGGGAAATCCGACAGCGGCAGCTCTGCGGACGACTCGATCACCCAGCCTGCGGAGGGATAACAAGCCCAGGGCGTATGCTCCGGGCGTCCGCCTCGCTCTGTCCCGTAGTACCCCACATAGAGCCACACGAACGCGCCTGCGGCATTCGAATATCGTCGTTGTACCTGGGAATCCGCTCGCAACATTCGCTCGACCACGTCGGAAATTGGCAGATCCTCGCTCTTCCAACCTGCGAGCTGATGGGGCAGTCGTTCGATGCTCTTCGCGTCGAGTTCGAGCGGCTTTCGTGCAGACAGCCACCACCCGAGACCACCAACGAGCACCAGAATGGCGATGGTGGCGAGGCTCGCCACGACTGTGAGACCGGACGACTCCGCTGCGTCAGACCGCGAATCTACGGGGGGGCGCGTCAATGGTCGAGGGGTCCGTTCAAGTCCAAGCGGAAGATCCTATCGGTCCGCTCCCAGGGGATCCAGCAATCCCGACGCGAACGTTCATGCACGGATTCACGCCGTGAGCACGAGCCTGAAGCACTCTCGGAATCGAATGAGCGAACTCGTAACTTGAGACCTGGCGACCGACATTCCCTCCCCTGCGGAAAACGATCAACTCTCCATTGATCGATCCCGATAGATTCCCCAATCTCCGTTTCCCGGGCGCATTCGACGCCCCCCAGGAGGTCCAGGGAATGCGTCAACAGACCTGGCTCATCACGGGCGGTGCCGGTTTCATCGGCTCGAACTTCGTGCATTGGGCGCTCGAGAATCGCCCCGAAGCGCGGATCGTCGTGCTCGACAAGCTCACCTATGCCGGGAGTCTCGAGAACCTGCGCGACATGCCGAGCGCAGATCGGTTCGTTTTCGTCGAGGGCGACATTGCCGATACCGACGACGTAAATCGCGTATTCGACGAGTACCAACCCAGCCAGATCGTCAACTTTGCCGCCGAATCCCACGTCGACCGCTCCATCGATGGGCCCCGCACGTTCATCGAAACCAATATTCGTGGCACATTCGAGCTTCTTGAAGCCGCCCGCATGCGCTTTACCAGGCTCTCTTCGAAGGACCGCCGGGATTACCGCTTTCTCCACGTCTCGACGGACGAGGTCTATGGCTCTCTGGGATCCGAAGGCTATTTCACAGAAGAAACGCCCTACGCACCCAACTCGCCCTATTCGGCCTCCAAGGCCAGTGCCGACCTGATCGTCCGTGCGTACAACAAGACCTATGACCTGCCGACACTGATCACGAACTGCTCGAATAATTATGGCCCCTATCAGCTCCCGGAAAAGCTGATCCCCCTGATCGTGTTGAACGCGCTCGAAGGCAAACCTCTCCCGATCTACGGAGACGGCGGCAACGTTCGAGATTGGATCTATGTCGAGGACCACTGCGCCGGAATTGGACGTGTGCTCGAAGCGGGACGCATCGGCGAGCAATACGTGTTTGGCGGAAATAGCGAACGCTCGAATCTGCAGGTGATCGATGCCATCTGTGACGCTCTCGAAGCGTTGCGACCTGCTCGAGAGAATCCGGCCCTCCAGACACAGGGAATCACTTCGTACAACGATCTGAAGAGCTTCGTCGAAGATCGGCCGGGGCACGATCGGCGATACGCAATCGATTCCAGCAAGGCTGCCCGCGAACTCGACTGGCAGCCTGCGCATGAATTCGAGGCGGCCATCGTCCGCACGGTCACGTGGTATCTAGACAATCAGGCATGGCGGGAAGCAATCCAATCCGAAGAAAACGTGCGTGACCGTCGCGGACTCTCGACTCCCGCAACAGGTCCTGCGGAGCGCGCCTCCGATGACCAGGACGATGACCAGAAGATGGGAGAATAGGGGTGAAGGGCATTCTTCTAGCGGGTGGATCCGGCACGCGATTATTTCCGGCGACGCTCGGACTCTCGAAACAATTGCTGCCGATCTACGACAAGCCGATGGTGTACTACCCGCTGTCGTCGTTGATGTTGGCCGGAATCAATGAAATTCTCCTCGTCTCGACCCCACGCGACACGCCGCTCTTTCAGACACTCCTGGGCGATGGTCACGACCTGGGCATCCAGATCCGATACTGCGTTCAGGACGAACCGAAGGGAATCGCCGAGGCCTTCACACTCGCTGCAGACTGGATCGATGGTGATCGCGTGGCGCTCGCTCTCGGTGACAACATCTTCTATGGCCATGGTTTTCCGGATTCGATTCGTCGAGCCGCCGCACAAGAAACCGGTGCGACGATCATCGGTTATCACGTTCATGACCCGGAGCGTTACGGCGTTGTCGACTTCGATGACGAAGGTCGAATTCAGTCGATCGAGGAAAAGCCCACTCACCCGAAATCGAACTACGCGGTGACTGGACTCTATTTTTACGACGAACAAGTCGTCGAAATCGCTCGGGACCTGAAACCATCAGCCCGCGGTGAACTCGAGATCACTGATGTGAATCTCGCCTATCTCGAACGCGAGCAGCTCCGCGTCGAGATCCTGGGCCGAGGCGTGGCATGGCTCGATACAGGCACCCATGAAGCGCTCCTTCAAGCGGCCAACTTCATTCAGGCCGTGCAGGAACGACAGGGCCTCCTTGTCTCGAGCCCTGAGGAAATCGCGTGGCGAAATGGCTGGATCGACGATGACCAGCTGCTCGAACTCACCGAGGTCATGAAGAGCAATCAGTATGGAGCCTATTTGCGACAGATCCTGAATGAGGGGCGCGTCTAGCTCGGTCTAGATCTTGGCTCTTCGACTCCGCCCTCAGCGCTTCAGGAGCCGTCAGAGCCCCGACTGCCAGCGCCAGGCATCGCGCAGCGCGTCGTCGAGCGACCGCGACGCCTTCCATCCGAGTACCCGCTCGGCCTTCTCCACGCTGGCGTAGATCTGCTCGATGTCGCCTTCGCGACGACTCCCGATATTGAACTCGACAGCTTGCCCCGTTGCCCGTTCGAACGCGGCCAATGCCTCGAGAACGGAGACTCCACGTCCCGTGCCGACGTTCAAAATCTGCAGAAGAGACGATTCGGACTGTCTCTCCATCCAGGCAAGGCTCTTCACGTGTGCTGCCGCCAGATCGAGTACGTGAATATAGTCTCGGATGCACGAACCATCCGGCGTCGACCAATCCCCTCCATAGATCTGGACAGGTCCCCGAAGCCCCGCAGCGCTCTGCAGAATGACTGGCATGAGATTCTGTGGATCACCAAGGGGCAATTCGCCAATCTGCCCGCTCGGGTGTGCCCCGATCGGATTGAAATAACGAAGAAGAGTGGCCCGCAGCGGCGCACCCGAAGCGACGGTGTCTCGCAGGATCTGCTCGCAGATCTGCTTGGTCGCACCATATACCGAGGCGGGCTCAGCGATCGGAGTATCCTCGGTCACCGGCAGAACCTCCGGCTGGCCGTAAACCGTGCAGGATGATGAGAAGACGAGATCGCTCACTCCGTAGTCGGTCATGACCTCGAGAATCGTGATCAGCGAGCCGAGATTATTCCCGTAGTAATGCAAGGGCTTCTCTTGCGACTCACCGACGGCCTTCGAAGCCGCGAAATGGATCACGCCCGCGATCGGCCCCTCCTCTTTGAAAACCCGGGCAACTTCGGCGCGATCCCCACAATCGATCTCATGACAGCGAATCTCACGCCCACAAATGGCCGCCAGGCGATCGACTATGAATCGCTCCGAATTGGAGAAATCGTCGAGCAGAACCGGCTCATATCCGTTCGAGATGAGATCGACGACGGTATGGGAACCGATGAATCCGGCCCCTCCGGTGACAATGATCTTGAGCTCGGCCACGCGACTTCTCTCCAGCGGAATCCAGCTAGGTATTCTGGATCGTCATTCCACCATCGACCGGCAAGACGACTCCATTTAGATAAGAAGACGCGGGGAGCGCCAGGCTGAGTGTCGCATGCGCAACCTCTTCCGGCTGACCGTAACGACGCAGGGGCACTCGGCGCCGAGCGAATTTTTCGCGCATCGCCTCAGGAATGGCCTGTGTCATGCCCGTGATGATCGGCCCGGGACAGATGCAATTGACAGTCACGCCCGTCGCGCCCAGCTCGACGGCCATCGAGCGCGTAAGTCCGACGACGCCGTGCTTGGCGGCGGTATAGGGCCCGGTCCCCGCGCTCGCGCCCAGGCCTTCGGTCGAGGCGATATTGATGATTCGCCCGTCACCGTTTCTTGATAGTTGAGGAAGGCAGGCTCGCACCAAACGAACATGAGCGGTCAGCAGAACGTCGAGCGTCCGACTCCAGGCCGCTTCGTATTCGTCGTCGGGCTGATTCAGTGAGGCACTGATCACGATGCCAGCGTTGTTGACCAGAATGTCGATCTCACCGAGTTCGACGGCAATCTCAGCAACGACTTCCCGAATCTTCTGCCGATCCGTAACGTCCAGTACCCAGCCATTGGCCGTTCCACCAGATGATCGAATTTCCTCCACGACCTTCTCTACCGACGAGAGATCGAGATCCGTAACGGCTACGAATGCGCCTTCGTCTGCGAAAAGATGCGCGGTCGCACGTCCCATTCCGCTCGCCGCACCCGTCACGAGAACAACTCGACCCGAAACCGATCGACTCAGCTTGGAGAGACGTGACATTGCAGCGTTTGACTTTCATCCATCAT
>Ga0164313_10001099_pt1 | contig 23491 bp, 23 predicted proteins | sample GuaBasSedimGuay4_FD_113735 | JGI IMG/M metagenome (GOLD analysis project Ga0164313, IMG submission 113735) | Subseafloor sediment microbial communities from Guaymas Basin, Gulf of California, Mexico - Guay4, Core 4569-4, 0-3 cm | ecosystem: Environmental > Aquatic > Marine > Hydrothermal vents... | reverse complement strand
TGCAAACACGGCACCAAGACTGGTCAACGGGTTTCATCCTTTGAATAGCTATATCCTTGAATCAGAACATCTGCTGCAAATAAGGCGCCACCAGCACGTACCCCACAGTCGTCAACGTTAGCACCGTACTAAACAGTGCAGAATCAAGTTTAAATCGGTCACTCAGGGCGATGCCGACGGCAATGGATGGCGCAGCTGCGGTGATGACGGTGGCGCCGAGCAGCTCGCCGCTTAACCCGAGCGCATTCGCGGCCAGGTAGCCAACGGTGCCGCCGCCGATTATTTTTATCGCCAGCGCGGGGATCGCCAACAGTATTAGTTTGAGCTTGGTTAGCTCAAAGGTGGTGCCGACCAAAAATAGCAGTAGTGGCACGGCAGCCATGCCTAACGAGGCAATGGTCGCGGAGACGCCCCCGGGCAGGGTGATGCCGGAAAGATTCAGAACAATGGCGATAATCAGCGCCCAGAATGGCGGCAGTTTAAGAAAGACCAGACCGACCCCGGTGGGTGGGCCGTCGGCGCCGTAGCGGGCCACCAGCATCACCCCCACCGACCAAACGATGGGAATAGTGGCCATGAGGTCATATACCAGCGGCACACGAATCGCGTCGGCGGCGCCGTAAAGCCCTTCTATCACTGGTACCGCTGCGCCCATGCCATTGCCAAACGCGGTCGCCAGTATCAGCGCACCGGCCTGGGGGCGGGTGATCCAGCCAAGTTTTTCCATACCGCCAAATAGCACTACGCAAACGGCCATGCCGACGAGAATCACCACTACGCCGGTGGCCGGCACTTTTAACAGGGTTATATCGGGTGCGGACTGCAGGAACACGTTAAGAATGAGCGCCGGTGCCAGCAGATTAATCACCAACGAGTTGAGTACGGCGCGAATCTGCGTCACGGACACGCCACCGGGTTCCATTTTGCGCCAGGCGACGCCGGCCAGCAGCATCAACATCACCGGTATTAGCTTTTCGTACATTTATAAAACCCCTGACCCTTTTTATGAAAATGGGCAATATAACTGATGCGGGTAGCTCGAATCGCGCCGGTTGAGGAATCTCGGAATAACGCTGGACGCACCCGCTGGGTGGGCGATAATCGCCAGCATTAATTTACTCATTAAAATCATCTGGATTTGAAATGGAAAAAATAGTTAAAACTGAAGAAGCGTGGCAGGCTGAACTAGCTCCTGATCAGTACCAGGTATGTCGCCGCCAGGGCACTGAGCCGGCATTCACCGGCCAGTATTGGGACACTAAAGAAGATGGGGTGTATCGCTGCAGCTGCTGCGGCGAGCCACTGTTTGATTCGGCCACCAAGTTTGATTCCGGCAGCGGCTGGCCGAGTTTTTGGCAGCCCCTTAATGACGAGGGCGTTGAGACTCAGACCGATCAGGCCCACGGTATGGTTAGAACCGAAGTGCACTGCCGACGCTGCGATGCCCATCTGGGCCATGTATTTCCCGACGGGCCCAAAGAAGAGACCGGTCTGCGCTACTGCATTAATTCACTCTCGCTGGATCTGAAAGCCCGCGACGGAGAATGACCGCCTCAGCGGCGGAGCCAGTAATCATTACGGCGAACTGGGCAGATTATCAGGCCCAGCTCGCGCAGGTGCGCACGGCCGTATTTGTTAACGAGCAGGGGGTGCCCGCGGACATCGAAATGGACGCGGAAGATGCCCAATGCCATCACCTGTTAGCGCTAGTAGATAATCAACCAGTGGGCACTGCGCGGTTGCTGGCTGATGGCCGTATCGGCCGGCTGGCGGTGCTGAAGACTTTTCGCGGCCAGGGCATCGGTCAGCAGTTGCTGAAAGCCGCCGTGGCGCTAGCCGACTCTGTCGCCATGAAAAGCCTCTATTTACACGCCCAGGTGCAGACCCTCGGTTTTTATCAGGCGGAAGGTTTTGTAGCCGACGGCGAGGTGTTTACCGAGGCCGGTATTCGCCACCAGAACATGGTTTTATCGTTAGCTTAGAGACGTGCAACATATCGGGGAACACAGCGGTCTATCATTTATCCCCAAACGCCTTTCAACTCCGGATTAAACCGTGACCGATTCGCACCACCACCCTCGCATCACCCTGCTCTATTGCACCCGCTGCAACTGGCTGCTGCGCGCTGCCTGGCTGGCGCAGGAACTGTTGCAAACGTTTGGCACCGAATTGGGTGAAGCTACCCTGCAACCGAGCGATGGCGGCGTTTTTCAGATTTATGTGGAGACTGGCCCGAACGAGCGAACGCAGCTTTGGTGTCGCAGCGAGGACGGCGGATTTCCCGAGGCAAAAATTCTGAAAAGGCGACTACGCGACCAGATTGCCCCTGGTCAAGATTTAGGACACAACGACCGATGACGCTGTTTAGAACAGCCCTGCTCTGGCTGTTAGTCAGCCTGGCCGGTTTTACCCAGGCAGCTCCCGTCAGCACCGATCACACGGTTGTCGAGCTGCTCGCTGAAAATGACGCCGTTATCCCGGGGCAACCGTTTTGGATCGCCTATCGGTTGGAGGCAGCCCCCGGCTGGCACACCTACTGGCGCAATCCCGGCGATTCTGGCCTGCCCAGCGAAATCAACTGGCAACTGCCGGATGGCTGGCAGGTGGGGGAATTTTACTGGCCATCTCCAGAATTAATTTCCGCGCCACCCTTTGCCACCCACGCCTACCACGGCGAGGTGCTACTACTGGCACTAATCACGCCGCCCGACCAAATCAGCGACAGTTCAATCACCATCGCCGGAGAGGCCGCCTGGCTGGTCTGCAAACAACTCTGCCTGCGGGAGACCGCACAGCTGAGTTTGACCTTGCCGATTGCCGAATCCGCTACTGCTGTTAATCAACCACGGTTCGATGCCGCCCGTGAGCGTTGGCCCCGGCCCGATCCGCAATGGCAAGTCAGCAGTCAGCGTTATGAGCAACAAATAACCCTCGATATTAGCGGCCCCGGCCCTTTGCCGGCGCCGATCCATTTTTTTGCCAACCACGGCGATCAAATCGAACCGGCTGCGCAGCAACGTCTGCTTCGCACCAACCAGGGTTACCGACTGGAACTTACGGTTTCGCAATACAGCGAACAGCCTTTTACCACCCTCGATGGCGTGCTGGTCAGTGAGTCCGGGTGGGACACACCGGGCGGTCTGCGTGGGCTTGAAATAGCCGCTGCTATTAGCAGCGCTTCACAACCGGCCAGCGGCGGCACCCCCATCGATAACCAGATGGCCAGCGCTGGCACCTCTACCAGCACGACAATTACATCTCCAGCAGGCTCATCAACCAGTTCTCTGGGCCTGGCGCTCGCGCTGTTAATGGCGTTTATTGGGGGGGCTATTCTCAACCTGATGCCCTGCGTGTTCCCGGTGTTATCGATCAAGGTGTTGTCGTTTATCGACATGGCGCAGGGGCACAAGGGCCACGTGCGCCGTCACGGTTTGCTGTTTGCGCTCGGCATATTGCTCTCGTTCTGGGCCCTCGGCGGTCTGCTGATCGGCCTACAACAGGGCGGTGCTGAAATTGGCTGGGGATTTCAGCTGCAATCCCCTGGGTTTGTAATTGCCCTCGGCCTGCTGCTATTTCTGCTAGCGCTAAACCTGCTGGGAGTATTTGAAGTCGGCGGCACCATGATGCGCCTGGCCGGCAATACCGATACCGGCAGCGGCTACTGGAGCAGTTTTGCCACCGGCGTACTCGCCGCGGCGGTAGCCACGCCCTGCACCGCGCCGTTTATGGGGGCCGCGCTGGGCTATGCCCTCACACAACCTGCTCAGGTAACTTTGTTAATTTTCACCGCCGTGGCCCTGGGGCTGGCAAGCCCCTACCTGTTGCTAGCAGAGGTGCCAGGACTACTAGACAAACTGCCCAGGCCAGGACAGTGGATGAATACTTTTCGCCAGCTGCTGGCCTTTCCATTGTTGGCCAGCGCGGTCTGGCTGGCGTGGGTGCTAGGGCGTCAGCAAGGGGGTGATGCGGTGGCTCTGCTGCTGCTAACCATGATTATTCTGGCCATGGCCGGCTGGCTGTACGGCCTGCAACAACGCCGGACTAGCCGCCAACGCTGGGTAGATGGCGTTATTGTGCTGTTGCTGTTGGCGCAGTTGCCTTTTTGGCCACTAATGACCCAACCGACCGCCGCCGCTCAAACGGTTACCGATGCGCAGTGGGAGGCGTTTAACCCTGATCAGCTCGCCACCTACCTTGCCGATGGCGAAGCCGTGTTTATCGACTTTACCGCCGCCTGGTGCATTACTTGCCAGGTGAACAAGAAGCTGGCTCTGAACCGCCCCGAGGTAACCCGCCACTTTGCCGACAACAATATCCGTAAAATTCGCGCCGACTGGACCCGCCAGGACCCGGAAATTACCGCCGCACTGGCAGCGGTCGGGCGTAGCGGGGTGCCGACCTACCTTTATTACAACCGCGCCGGCGAGATACACCTTTTACCCGAGTTATTGACCCCGGACGTGGTGATCAAAGCTATACGCTAATCAGCGTATAGCTTCACCAGCGGGGAGGATTAGCCCCTTTTGCCGTAATGCTCATCATAGGGAAAATCACAGCCCAGTTCGACCAGGCCGTTACGGCAGTAGCTATCGATAAACCCTTGCTGCGCGGTGTTGAGCATGTCGCCAGAGCTGCCCGCCTTCCCCTGACGAATCATTTGGCCACCGCGGCGAGCAAACGGCGAAACCTCACCGGGATAAAACTTGTGATCAATGGCTTTCATTGATTTGTAGGAAGTGAGCTCCGCGACGCGCGCTACCTCTGCATCGGTCAACTCCACGGCCATTAATTCGGCAATCTTGCGAATGCTGGCCTGCGGATCGGCCATCATCTGCTCATAGGTTATGAACAGCACATTGCCGCGATCACGCCAGGGCCAGTAGCTGGCCAAAAACCGATGCCAGGGCCCAAAGACAGCACCTTCAGACATGCACTGCTTAACCCAGGTGTTAGTAGAGGGGATTAGCGGGCCGAGCAGCATGCTGCCAAAAAAATGGTGGGCCGACACTACTGTGTCTTTGGGGTCGCGTACCAGGCAGATATATTTGGCTTTTTCACTGTAAGGCACAAACTCCGCGCGGGCGTGGGTCTTAATAACTCGCTGGCCCGTTATAGAGCGCTTGATCGGCCGCTGATCGCGCAGAGCAATGGTGGTCTCCTGTGCGGGACAGTCTGGCCAGGGCGCAACATCAAGAATGTCGTTAAACTCACCGGTGCCCTTTTCGGCCACTTGATAGGCCGCGTACATTAACCAATTGGTGCCACTTTTATAGTATGAGCAGACAAAGACGTCGTGTTCGGTAGGGGTGTAATCGACAAAAGCCTTGCCGATAGCCGTACTAAACATGCCGGCGAAGGGTTTAACAAAATGGCGGAAAAGCCACGCCTCGCACCCCAGCAACCGGGATAATCCAAACACACCCCGTAGCAACCAGGTGAACGGAGTCATCAATTTGCCCTGCCAGGCTTTGCTATCAAGCGCCTTTTTGCGTGAAGCCGCTATGTCGGCAAATTCGTCGGTGGACATTGTCTCTCCTGATCAGAATGAGTCGAATGGTGGGTGGCAATTCTGACGGCTCAAACGGCCAAAATCAACGGTCAAAGCAGAAGTGCCCAAACCAGTTTTTAACGCCATCAACCGCCCGCCAGGAGCTGTTTTTCGGTAGCATTCGCTCCCCCGCTTCCCACACCACCCAGACTGGAGATAAAAATGGAAGATGCAGCAGCTGGCATGTTGCTGGTCACTTTAGCCGCAATGGCGATGGTGATGATCGCGCCAGTGATTTTTTACCTGCTTTCTTTACAAAAAACCCTGCGCCTTGCTGGCAAGGAAAATCAGCGCATGCGCCCCGGCCTGATCTGGCTGAACCTGATCCCGGTTTTTAATTTGGGCTGGCACTTTTACACCGTGCTGAAAATTAGCGAGACGCTCACTGCAAGACTTGGCAAACAGGCTGGCGACGGCGGCCGGGCACTGGGAGTGATTACCAGCCTGCTGATAATTGGCTGCCTGCTGCCCAGCTATAGAAACTGGTTTGCGTTGGCGACGCTGGTGCTATGGGTTGCCTACTGGGTAAAAATCACCGGCTACAATGTTTTTTTGCAAAGGCAGCTACCGGCTGCGAACAGTGACTCCGTTTAGCCTCTCTCCGCCGCCATTACCGATGCAGGTCACTACCTAACGGACCCTTTGCCGCGCAGCTAAGAAGACCGGCACGCTTTCTAGAGCGCGGGCATCTACTGCCGTTACCGCATAACAATATTTCCCCGCCGCTAAACCGGTATCAGTAAAAGTGGTGTCGGGCGGACTGCCGACAATAGTCGCCAAATTGCTCGCCAGTACCGGCGGAATTCTTGAGTAGCGACTAATATCAGTTGGGCAAGACCTGGGAGCACGAGTGAGCCGATAGACGTTGTAACCAGCAACGACTGCTGACGAACCATCTACATTAGCCGTCGGCGCCGCCCAACGGATACTCACCGTGCCTGCTGGCAGTAACGACGAAGCTGACTCACTAGAGGCTGCAGCAGAATAACTGGCTTTACCGCCGCTACAGCCAACGAGGAAACTGGTTAACAAAATAGCGGCGAAGCTTCTAATAATCGTTTTCACTATTTTCTCTTTTCGTGGCGTGAAACGAGGGTAACGGCTGCTACAAATCAGGCCGTACTACCGTTGTCGGAATACTATCAAATAGTAATCGCTATTCCACAGTTCGAGAGCGCGTCTTTGTAAGAAGCCGCTAACCTGGGGGTTTTTCGCCCATTGGTTCCAGTAGCCCATCCAGATCCCGGGTAAAAGTGCTAACGGTGTGGTTGGGAATCACAAACACCCACGGGCTGAGGCGAGTATTGAGTACCTCGGCTTCGCCACTTGCGTCGCCGCTGCCGACAGCACTTAACCGAGCAACGATGCCCAGGTCTTTAGCCTGTACTTTCGCCGTCACCTGCAGGCCATCGAAGGTATAAAAATTTACCTCGATGGCGTCATCCCATTCCAGCTCGGCGTCTGCAACCTTATTAACATCTTGTAGGGGTAACTTCTGCAATCCGTAAGCAATTGCGGCAACTTCAGTCGCCCTGGCGCTGCGGCCTTCGGGAATATCCTGTAATTCAAACGCGGCTGCGGCGCTTTCACGACTCACCCGCACGATGGGCTTGCCCGGGTGCTGAATGGTCACCTCGCGAATACGCGATTGGACAATGTCAATCAGCTCGCGGTCTAACCAGGCAGCGGGCAAACGAGGGGGGTTAAACTCGCCAGCAGCAACCCAGGTCTGATTTTCGGCCACGCGTCGCAGGTAATACTGCCGCTCACCCTGACCGGCCATTTCACGGTCTTTGCCAATTAGAAAAATGACTAGCGGCTGCCCTTGAGCATCGCCTATCTCGACCTGCATTGACTGTGCACCGGCCTGACTACGGTCACGCAAACCGAGCCGCTGATGCAGCTCCGGATTATCGGTTTTTGCATCAAGCAACTCCACGTCGCCGACCTGTTCCAGCATTTCCCAGACCTTCCTGTTATCTGCCGGATAATCATAGCGCTCAACCAACTGCCACTGCTTACCTTCCAGTTTCAGGTTGATTTCACCAGTCGGGCTATCGAGCCGGATAACGGCCACCTGCGGTAACTGCCCAACCCAGTCAGGCACCAGGCTCACACGATTACTCGCTACCTGAGTACCGGCGCGGTACCCACTCATTGTAAAAACCGTCAACGCCACCAGCACTATCGTTATCGCTGCCAGCCAGATAAATAGTCGCCGTTGCATGGTCAGCCTCCCCGGCGGCGCGACTGGGTCAGCCAGGCCATCAGCGCCAGAAAAATAATCAACAGCGGCATCAAACCGATATTGACGAACTTCACCCGAGTTTCCAGGCTTTCTATATCTCTACGCAGGTCGTGTTGAACCGTACGCAGCTGTTTACGAATCGCCACCTTCTCCTGTAAAAAATCATCGATCTCCTCCCGCGCCTGCTGGTCCAGCAGGAGTGCATCGGTGCCCTGCTTTTGCAGCTCAGCCAATCTCTGTTCAGCCGTCTGCAACCGCCCCTGCAACTGCTGTTCGGTAGCACGAAACTGCTCTTCAGCAACCTTGCCCAAATCGACTATGCGGGTAAAGGGACGAGAGAAAGTGCCGCGGCTACGAACGCTAATCAGGTCGCTGCTGCCACTCAAATTATCGAGGGTGTTGATCACGAAATTACCATTGTCGCCATAAGGTACGGCGATGCGGTCACCGAAAAAATCCTGCACCTCAACCCAGAATCGATCGTGCAGCAGATCACTGTCAGCCACCAGTACTATCTGCGCATCAGCGGACTCGGTTAACAGTTCACCCTGCCACTCGACCCCTTCGGGCGGGCCGTCAGGATAGGCGCTGCGGATCTTACCGCTGAGTCGAGCGGCCAGAATCTGCGGGCCCACAGGTTGAAACTGACCAAGTAACTCTTTCGGATTTGGCGAAAACTGAATCGACCCAACCGGTACAGGTCCGGAGTTCGACCCGGTAATCACCAGCACCTGCAGCGTGACCTCACTATCCGGCAGCTTCTCAATAGCACCGGCGGTGGCGAAAAACATCGACGCGAGACTGCTGGTGACGACGTCATCCTGATCAAAGTGCTGGTTCTTGAGTTCCAGCCACGGCAGGTAAGGCTGCGGCTGGTCGCCCGGATTACGAGAGGTGGTCACCCGCCGGGCGGCGTCATAATCACCCACTACCTGGGTGCCATCGACCCGTACTCCCCAGGCCGCCAGCTGCTGGTCAAAATCTGACGGCGCCTTTGGCTCTTGCTGGTTCTGCATGAACGGCATGGTGGGGATAACTTCAACATCTGAATAGGGGTCGACAAACACCATGGTGCGACCACCACCAAGAACAAACTGATCAATCGCCAGGCGCGAGGCATCGTCAAACATTTGCGGATGGATAATCATCAGAATGTCCACATCATCTTCGATCTTCGACAGAGTGCCCTTCAGCACCCTAACGTCAAAAATTTCCCGCATCTGTTCGATGATTGTCCAGCTGGGCTGCGCTCGCTGGCCCTGACCACCCTCGCTGCCCGCCACCGGCAGGCTGCTATACACCGCAACCACCGGCTTTTCGGGATGGTCGAGCTTATAAATCATTCGTGTCAGATCATGCTCAAGCAGCTCTTCGTTGCTGGGTGAAAAAAAGCCAATGACCTCTTCCCCGTCGGTGGTATTGGTCGCCGTCAAACCAAAATAGGCAGTTTCACCGATGTCATTAATCGGCACGCCGTGCACGCCGGCGCGCACAGCTTCGTCTTCTTGCTCAGAAAAGGGTTCGGGATCTACCACGCGGAGTTGAATTTTGCCGTGGGCGAGGCTGACATACTCATTCAACAACTCTTCTACCCGCACCGCGTAGGCCTTGATGGCCGGGACATCGCGCAGCTGATCGTCAGAGAAATAAAAGTTCAGGGTGATGTCATCTTCAAGCTTGTCGAGAATGGCTCGGGAACCTGGGGTCAGCGTGTAAAGCTGCTGTTCGGTCATATCCAGCCGGGCATTGCTAAACAGCAGGCCACTCAATATGTTGATGGCAAACAGCAGCACCAGGGCGATGACCAAACTGCTGAGGGAGACTAATTTTCGATTCATTGCGGGCTCCAGCTCAGGCTTTTTTCAGTTCCACCAACACGGCAGTGGCAAACAGCCAGAAACCGATTAGCGAAGCAAAATAGATGATGTCGTTGAAGTCAATTACGCCTTGAACGATGGCGTCAAAGTGAGTCAGAAAACTTAACGAGGCCACCGTGTTAACGATCACCGCAGGTGCCCAGCCGCTGAAAAAATCCAGCACCATGGGAAAACCACTAACGATAAACAGAAAGCAGACCACCACGCTGAGCACGAACGCGACCACCTGGTTTTTGGTCAATGCCGACATGCAACTGCCAATCGCCAGATATGCGCCGGCCATCAACAGACTGCCCAGGTAACCGGCAACAATGATGCCGTTATCAGGCTCACCCAGGTAGTTCACCGTTAACCACACCGGAAAGGTGCCGAGTAGCGCCACGGCAGTGAAACACCAGGCCGCCAGAAATTTACCCAGCACCACCTCGCCAAGTCCCACCGGCAGTGTCATCAGCAGCTCGATACTGCCGCTTTTGCGTTCTTCGGCCCACAGGCGCATCGCTACCGGCGGAATCAGAATCAGATAAAGGTAAGGGTGAAACTCAAAAAACGGCTGCAAATCTGCCTGGCCGCGTTCAAAAAACTGGCCAAGATAAAAAGTAAAAATACCGTTTAAAAATAGAAAAATAACGATAAAAACATAGGCTAGCGGGGTAAGAAAATAGCCCGCTAGCTCACGTTTGAAAATAACCCCAAGGTTGTTCATGAGAGCTCCCCCGGGCTGGCGACATCGCCAGAATTAGCGAAGGTTAGTTGTCGAAATAGCTGCTCGAGCTGGCCACGCTGCTGGTGTATCTGCTGTACGGGTAGTAACTGTTCGGCAATCACCTGATTAACAGTTAATAACAGGTCGACGCCGCCGTTGGGCACCAGTTGCAGTGCAACGGTGTCTGCGGCAAAAGGAGTCACGTCGATGCGAGCGACGCCAGTGATCGGTTGCAGAGCGTTGCGAACCAACTCCTGTTTTTCAACAGCGACTACCATTTCGATAGCATTGTGATCCTCCGCACGGGTTTCAAGCTCCCTGGGCGTGCCGTCTGCCAACAACCGACCGCGGTCGATAATCAGCGCGCGGGTACAGACTGCATCGACCTCTTCGAGAATATGCGTCGAGATAATAATCGCCTTATCGTGGGCGATATCACTGATCAGGTTACGCACTTCGTGTTTCTGGTTGGGGTCGAGACCGTCGGTCGGCTCGTCGAGCACCAGCACGGGCGGGTCGTGCAATATGGCCTGGGCTAACCCAACCCGGCGTTTAAAGCCTTTGGAAAGCGTGTCGATGGTCTGGTGACGTACTTCACCCAATTCGATGCGGTCAATGGCCATATCGACTCGGCGCTTCAGTTCAGCGCCGCGATAACCACGAATCTCGGCAATAAAACCCAGAAAACGCTCGGTGGTCATGTCGCCATACATAGGCGCGCCTTCAGGCAGGTAACCGAGCTGTTTTTTCGACGCTTTCGGATCGATGTCGATATCCGCGCCACAGACCTCTATGCGTCCACTGGTCGGTGTCAAAAACCCGGTAATCATTTTCATGGTGGTAGATTTACCGGCGCCGTTGGGGCCCAAAAAACCAACTACTTCGCCAGTTGGAACTGTAAAACTAAGGTCATCCACCGCCGTAAAGTCACCGAATTTACGCGTGAGGTGACTGACCGAGACCATGGCTTGCATGGACTGCTCTCCCTGAAATCTGAAATTATTAGGTATCAATGTTGATGCAGGTTCATACCGATCAACCGGCCGAACACAACGCGGTTGGATTATCGCTATTGTTTAAAGCTCAACGCAACAGGCGACGGCCAGTTTTAGCTATACGACGCGGTATTTTATGCGGGAATATCGAGAAACCGAAAATTCGACCGTTACGCAGGAACACCAAGTCATCTGCGCGGGCTGATAAATCACCGGAAAACCTCATGGATCCATTTCCACACGGGTCGCAATCCTGGCAGATACTTCGAACGACCAAACTTTGCCCCTTGCCGAGTTAGAATAACGACCAGCGGAAAGGAAAATCGGTTCCGCGTATGCACTGATATCAAAATGCTACACCCCACCTAAAACACTGCTATCACTGCCAGGAGGCTGATGTTGACCGCTATTAACCACACTCCCCGAGTGGCTGCTATTCAGATGGTATCCGGGGACAGGGTCGAACAGAACCTGCAATCTGCTGCTAACCTGATTGCCAGTGCGGTCGCCACCGGCGCCCAGATCGTCGTTTTACCTGAAAATTTTGCGGTACTGTCGGCCGATGCTCAAGCCAAAGTTGGGCTGGCAGAAACTCCCGGTGCAGGCCCGATTCAACAGTTTCTGCTCGACCAGGCCCGCAAGCACGGCATTTATCTGGTTGGTGGCACCATTCCGTTGGCAGCCAAAACCCCTGGAAAGGTCCGCGCTGCCTGTCTGATCATCGGGCCAGACGGCGACATACTTGGCCGTTACGATAAAATTCACCTGTTTGACGTGGCGCTCGGCTCCGGCAACGAGCAGTACAACGAGTCGGCAACCATCGAGCCGGGTGAACAGAGCTGCGTGATCGACACCCCCTGGGGCAAACTGGGCGTGGCGATCTGTTACGACATTCGCTTCCCCGAACTATTTCGCAGAATGATGCTCGAGGGGGCCCAGATCGTTGCACTGCCCTCCGCGTTTACTGCCACCACCGGCCGGGCGCACTGGGAAATTCTGTTACGTGCCCGGGCGATTGAAAACCAGTGTTATCTAATCGCACCCGACCAGGGCGCCAGCCGGCAGCGTAGTCGCCAAACCTGGGGCCACAGCATGATTGTCTCGCCCTGGGGCGACATACTCGCAGAGCTTGAAGAACAGGGCAGCGGTGTCGCCACTACCGAAATTAGCCTGCAGAAACTCGAACGGCTGCGGGAAAAGTTCCCAGCGCTGGAACATTGCCGCACACTTTAGTTTTCCAGTCCAGGTCAAGCCCAAATGAAGCTCACGGATCCGCTGAATAACTGGATCGCCCGCTGGCTAATGGCGGAAGAGCCGCGCAAGCACCCAGCTCCCTGCGATTTCGAGCGCATCTGCCACGAAATTCGCCCCGGTGACGTGCTATTGATCGAAGGGCGCAGCCGGGTTTCTGAAGTAATCCGGGTCATCACCCAGAGTCCCTGGTCACACTCCGTCCTCTATATCGGTCGCATCCACGACATCGAGAACGAAGCGGTGCGTACTCGTATAGAGCGCCTTTACGCGGGCGACTCCCAGGATCCGCTAATCATCGAGGCATTACTCGGCGAGGGAGTAATACTCACTTCGCTGGGTAAATATCATGCGGAACACATCCGTATCTGCCGACCGCGCGGACTGACCTTTGTCGACAGCCAGCGGGTGATCAACCACGCCATTGATGAACTCGGTAAAGGCTATAACGTACGCCAGCTGCTAGATCTGGCACGGCTAATGTTCCCCTGGGCGATTCTGCCAAGACACTGGCGTTCTGTGCTGTTTCAGCACAACGTCCAGACACCCACCAAAACGGTTTGCTCAACAGTTATTTCAGAAGCTTTTGCCAGCGTCAGTTTTCCGATTTTACCAGTGGTCCAGTTCGATGATGAGACCGGAATACGCATGTTTCGTCGCGATCCCCGCCTGGCAGTACCGCGTGACTTTGATTACTCTCCCTATTTCGACATTATCAAATACCCACTGGTACCCATCGACGAGAGCGGTTTTTACCGCAATTTACCGTGGAGCAAACCCGGGGCTGCGGATGACGCGCCATCAAATGATGAACCTCTCACTGCCACCCGCGTAGAAAAAAGTCAGGAGCCTACGAATGATTGATCTGTATATCTGGCCAACCCCCAATGCATTTAAGGTCACGATTTTGCTCGAAGAGCTGGAGATGGCCTACCAGACCTTTGTGGTGAATATCGCCGAGGGTGATCAGTTCAAGCCTGAGTTTCTAAAAATTAGCCCCAATAACAAGATGCCGGCCATGATCGACCAGGAGGGCCCCGGCGGAGAACCAATTTCACTGTTTGAAAGCGGCGCCATCCTGATCTATCTAGCTGAAAAATGCGGCCGCTTTCTGCCCATTGAACCACGCGGTCGTTACAACGTTTTGCAATGGTTGATGTTCCAGATGGCCAGCGTCGGGCCAATGTTTGGTCAGGCCCATCACTTTCGCGACTACGCGCCGGAGCCCATTGCTTACGCAATTGATCGCTACACCAATGAAGCAGGGCGCATCTACCGAGTGCTCGACAAGCAGCTAGAAGGCCGCGATTTTGTCTGCGATGAATACTCCATCGCCGATATGGCGATCCTGCCGTGGGCCCTGCATTACGAGCGGCAGGGCCACGATATAGAGTCAACCCCGAACGTTGCTCGCTGGATCACCCGGCTTAAATCTCGGCCCGCCGTCACGAAGGGGCTAGAGGTGATGGCCGACATACGACCGGCCAAACCTGGGCCGCAAAATGAGCAGCAACGGGCGATTCTGTTCGGCAACAAACAATTTGAGAAACATTAAACTGATGGAGGAGTAGGCAATGGCAAACCTGATCGCGCTGCCCGAACCTGCAGACCTGGTCGACCTGTTTCGTCTCTACCCGGAGACAGCCAAAGTGGCACTGCCGCTGGCACAACATATTTTGCGCAGCGACTCACCGCTAACCGTCATGCAGCGAGAGCTAATCTTTGCTTTCGGTTCTGGCCTGAATGCGTGCCACTACTGCCACGGCGCGCACACCGCCGCCGCGGAGGCCCTGGGGCTAGACACCAGCCTGATGGCCAGCTTGCTTGAAGATATCGATACGGCACCCATTGATGAACCGTTTAAACCGATATTGAAGTACGTGAAAAAACTGACCCAGACACCGAGCAAGGTGACCCGCGCAGACGCCGATGCTGTCAGAGCCGCCGGCTGGAGTGACGATGCCCTGCATAGCGCCATCACCGTCTGCGCGCTGCACAATTTTTTCAACCGCTGGGTCGATGGTAGCGGGGTGGATGGCAGCGATGCTTATGTGCGCGAGCGCGGCGAGTACCTGGCCGACAATGGTTACCTGCCCAGCAATACTGACCGTGATTAATTTTTGCGCTCGAATTGAGTAGTTAACTACTCAGTTGCTGTGTATAAGCCAGTATCTGCTTGATATCGTAATCCTCTTCTTCGTCAGATTCCGGATTCCAGATGCTGCGCCCCGGCCGCTCCACCAGGTCACCACCATAAACGTGTAGTGCGGCGTTGAACTCACCAAGAGGATTATTAATAGCGTGAATCAGGTCGGTCGGCATTACATACACGTCAGCAGTGCGCAGTGATTTAGTGCCTACCTGTTCCAGGCCATTAGCACCACGTTGGTAGAGAAAGTTATCTTCCTGACCGGCATAGACGCCGATCACCCCCCACATACAGTGGTTGTGAATCGGACTGGTCGAACCGGGCGCGGTAGACATGTTGGCCACGGTCAACTCTGGTGAGCGATAAAGCGGCTGAAATACCGCCTCCGCACCACCGCCCAGGGCCTCGCGCAGGCCGTCGACATCGGCCATCGCCTCACGCAACAGGCGCTCCACCACCAGTTTAGGCTCTGGCGCTGACAGTGCTGCCTTGCATTCGGTTACAAACAGATCAACATCAAACATGAACAAACCCCTCGTCTAATTAGCCCGGTTAGCAGCGAACATGGTACGCTCCGCCGGCTTTCGCCGCACGTGAATGAACTTTGCCAATCAATCACATTCAAACCCTGTTCTCTTTCATGCATCAAAAAGCACTTAGCCCTCTTTAATCCTGTATCCGGAGATATCCATGCTACCGCGAGTTATTCTTGCCGCCACTCTTTTGACCGGCGCGTCCCTATCTACCGCCGCTAAAATTGACTTAAGCAGCGATCGCGCTCAATTCAGTTACGCCATTGGCCAACAGATCGCTAACAGTCTTATCCGCGATAAACTTGATGTGGACATGGCCGTTGTCTCTGCCTCCATTCTTGACGCCGCCGCCGGCACCGCACAGCTGACACCCGAGCAGCAAATGGCCGCCGTGCAAAAATTCCAGGAACAGCAAAATGATCAACAGGGCCAACAAGCGCTCAAAAATAAAGAATTGGGCAGTGACTACCTGGCTAAAAACCGCATTGCCGAAGGCGTCATCGAAACGGAGTCCGGATTGCAATACGTGGTTGTCACCGCCGTAAAAGAAGGCACATCACCCACTGATACGGCTGATGTCACCGTCCATTACCGCGGTACGCTGGTGGATGGCACCCAATTTGATAGTTCTTTTGATCGCGGGACACCGGCCACCTTCAACGTGGCCCAGGTAATCCCCGGCTGGCAGGAAGCACTGCAGCTAATGAAACCTGGCGAAACTTACCGCCTGACGATCCCGCCAGAACTGGCATACGGCCAAAACGCACCACCAAGCATCGGCCCGGACCAGGTACTGCTGTTCGACGTTGAGTTAATTAGCATTAATTAATTTCGGTATACATGTATCCGCTAGAAGCTAAGCAAACTAAGTCAATACACAACTGCGGGCCGAATTACCCGGTAATTCGGCCCGCTCCTCGTTTGTAGACCCCTCTTGGCTGCTAAAAACAAAAGCCCTACCAAAACACGTCGGCAACCGCGTAACCGCAGTGGGACAACTGCGGCTGCAAAAAAGAAAAAGCCGGCCGGAAAAACCCGTCGCAACCCACCACCAAAAGGCAGTGGGAAAACTGTGGCTGCAAAAAGGAAAAAGCCCGCTGGAAAAACCCGTCGCAGCCCACCGCCAAAACGTAGCTGGATTAGTGCACTTCTAGGAACAAAAAAGAAAAAACCTGCTAGAAAAACTCGCCGCCGCCAGTCGCGCAAGCATCACTGGCTCCTTCTTATTGTAGGAGCCCTCGTCGTTTCGTCAGGTCTCTACATTCGCCACCTGGATCTTATCGTCCAGGAAAAATTTGCCGGTAAGCGCTGGGCCTTGCCCGCGAGGGTTTACGCTCGACCCCTGGAACTTTACGCTGGCGCATCAACTACCCACGACCAGCTGCTAGCTGAATTAAGCCGTCAGGGCTACCAGCGCGGCGCGGACGCTAAAGAACCTGGCAGCTATGCGGCATCAAGCCAGCGGGTAGAGCTGCACAGTCGTGGCTTCCAGTTTGCCGATGGCACCGAACCGCCCCAGCGAGTGATGATTGAGTTTGATGCAAACCAGGTCGGCTTGATCACGCCGTACAATGGCAGCGGAACCGTGGACCTGTTGCGTCTAGAGCCTCTGTTAATCGGCAGTTTTTACCCCAGCAGCAATGAAGATCGGGTGCTAATACCGCTGACACAGGTGCCACAACCACTAATTGATGCCCTGGTAGCCACGGAAGACCGACAATTCTATGAACACTACGGAGTATCACCACGGGCTATTGGCCGAGCCCTGTGGGCCGACATTCGTGCCGGCAAAGCGGTGCAGGGGGGTAGCACGCTTACCCAGCAACTGGTAAAGAATTTCTACCTGTCGCCCCAACGCTCGCTGGCACGCAAAGCTAACGAAGCGATCATGGCTCTGCTATTAGAGCTTCACTACAGCAAAGATGAAATTCTCGAGGCTTACCTCAACGAAGTCTTTCTCGGTCAAGCAGGAAAACGAGCCATTCACGGTTTTGCCCAGGGTAGCCAACTGTTTTTTGGCCGCCCGCTGGCAGAACTCAGCGTTGATCAGTTAGCTCTGCTAGCGGGGATGGTCAAAGCACCCACTCTGTATCACCCTCGCCGCCACCCACAACAAGCGCTCGCTCGGCGCAATCTGGTACTGCAGGTGCTGGCGGACCAGGGAGCCATCTCTGCAGAAGAGAGCCAGGCTCTGCAGGCCAAACCGTTGGGCGTAGCCGAAAAATCCCGAGTTGGCCTATCGCGATACCCGGCATTTCTGGAACTGGTGCGCCGCCAGTTGCGGCGAGATTACCCGGATGAGGTATTACTCAGCGAGGGACTGCGCATTTTCTCTACCCTCGACCCAGCCATTCAGGAGGTCGCCGAACTGGGCCTACAAAGCCGCCTCAACAAGCTTGCCAAGCAGACCGGCGCAGGCGATCAACTACAGGGCGCAATGGTCATCTCGGCGGTGGCCAGTAGTGAAGTTCTGGCGATTGTCGGCGGCCGATCACCCCGCCAGGAAGGTTTTAACCGTGCACTCGATTCGAAACGGTCGATCGGCTCCCTGGTAAAACCAGCGGTTTATCTGACTGCTTTGTCTCAACCGGCACGCTATAACCTCAGCACCCCACTGATCGATGCGCCTTTTTCACTCGACCGCGGTGGTAAAGAGCCCTGGCAACCCAAAAACTACAACGGCAAATTTAAAGGTGAAGTACCCTTGCTTGATGGGCTACTGCACTCGATGAACGTGCCCACGGTGCGCCTGGGCCTTGACCTGGGGATACCCACCGTCGTTGAAACCCTGAGAGACCTTGGTCTCAATCGACCGGTTCAGCAACAGCCCTCACTACTGCTTGGCGCCATTGGCATGAGCCCGATAGAAGCTAATCAGCTCTACCTGACCATTGCTGCGGGGGGCTTTTACACCCCTCAACGAGCGATATTGTCCGTGGCTGATCGCAGTAACAATGCCCTCAACCGTTACCCACTTCGGCTAGAACAGACAGTCGATGCCCGCGCGGTGAAATTGCTGCAATTGTCTCTACAGGAAGTCGTCCGCCGAGGCACCGCACGCGGGTTGCAGCGGCGTCTCGGTAATACGCTGAACCTTGCCGCTAAGACCGGCACAACCGATGATGAACGCGATAGCTGGCTGGCCGGTTTCAGTGGCAATTTCGCGGCAATCGTCTGGGTCGGTCGTGATGACAACAAACCGACTGGTTTACAAGGGGCCACCGGCGCATTACCCGTTTGGGCGGATGTGATGGGGAAACTGCCACTAACCGCCAATTCCCCCTCCACCGATGATCAGATAACCTGGCTAGAAACCCGGCCAGGGGGAGCCGCCATTGCTGCGCCAGTCGGAGTAAACTGCCGTGGTGGTTATGGAACCCCCGTCGTGGCAGAATTTGCCCCCGCATTTGGGCCAACCTGCGCAGCCTCCACCGACTCCGCAACGAGCCTCCCTGAACAAAATAACGATGGTAATCCTTTAGAGTGGCTATTCGACAATATTCCCTGGCTTCACGACTGATTCGTAATAGCCTTTTTACATTAGCAGCGCTGGTTATCAGCAGTTGCGGGGTAGATTACGCCCCGGCAAGGTTCCCCGCCGATGAGGGCACACCAGCAGCCTTGCCACCTGTCGAACCGCCACCGCCGCCACCAATGAGCTCCTGGCCCAAGCCCACGCAGGCCCCAGCTACCTCCGGGCTACCCGAACCCACCCAGGCCCCGGCACCGCCACCCGTAACGACCAGTAAACCCGCCAGCAACCTGCTGCTCGCGAGTGCCCGCGAGCAGCTACAGGCTGGTGATACCAGTCGAGCTGCAGCAACGCTGGAACGGGCACTCAGGATTGCGCCGAACGATCCTTACCTGTGGCACGAACTGGCCCAGGTCAGGTTTGCGGCGGGCGAGTGGCAACAGGCGATTCAATTGGCGAATAAATCCCGCGTATTAGCAGGCAGCGATATCGAACTACGCAATAAAAATAGTGACCTTATTGCCGCGGCGAGCGAGCGAATGTGATGGCTTTCAACCCGATACGGGCCCATCAAGCGGCAAATTCAACGCCACCATAAAGTTTCTTAACTCCTGTCGCGCCGCCAGATGGGAAGTGGTCATTCTTGGCATCGATACCCCACGTAACTGTGGATTAGCCAGATCAACCAGCGTCAACCCGCCTGGAAACAGTTCACGGTAGATCACCCTCTCAGCCAGCCCAGGCACGTAGCGGCACGCCATCCTGCCCTGCAGGTCTTCAAGCGCCGCATTCATTCGGCGCTTATTGCGGGCATCAAGCATGGTTAACCGATTGCGGGCGATGACCCAGTCGAGCGCCGGTAGCTTCGCCAACGCCCTCTGCTGCCGTGCCTGCCAGACGGTTTCGGTGAAAAAACTCAGCCGCTTTACCTGAAATTCCTCAGGCTCTACCTGTCCAAGCAAATCAAGGTCGATAAAACTATCGTTCAGCGGCGTGACCAGCGTGTTCGCTAACGTCATCGCCAGACGACTACGAGGGGAGTCACTGCCGGGGCAGTCAATGATTACAAAAGCGTGGTCGCGAGCTAACTCACCGACAAGCTCACGCAGCTCGTCGCACTCCTGTTCAGTCGCTTCAACACGGCTGTCAAGTTCTGACGGCGGCGGCACAACTACTTTGACGGCTGGCAATTGCGGATGATACTGCTGTCGATTTTGTAGATAACGACTCAACGTGCGCTGGCGGGTATCAAGGTCTACCGCTGCAACCCCATGACCCTGAGCCTGGAGCGAAACGAGTAAATGCACCGCAAGCGTCGATTTGCCTGTACCGCCCTTTTCGTTAACAAAAGTAATGCAGTGGCTTCCCTGCTCAGCACCGCTAACAGTCATGGTGCTATTGACCCGCGTCTGCATTAATCATGCAGGAAACATCGGCAACTCTGTGCCTGCCATTGCCTGCATTACGCGGATCACCTGACAGCTGTAGCCGAATTCATTGTCATACCAAACATAAACGACACAATGTTTGCCGTTGACGATCGTTGCGGTGGAATCGACGATCCCCGCGTGGCGAGTACCCACCAGATCGCTAGAAACCAGCTCAGTGCTGGTCATGTAGTCAATCTGGTCTGCCAGCGCTGCCGACATGGCACCGGCGCGCAACACCTGATTAAGGCTTTCTTTATCCGTTGCTTCATCGAGGGTCAGGTTCATGATCGCCATGGAGACATTGGGCGTGGGCACGCGAATCGCGTTGCCAGTGAGCTTGCCGGCCAGCACTGGTAGTGCCTTGGAGACCGCTTTGGCAGCACCGGTTTCGGTGAGCACCATATTCAGCGGCGCACTCCGGCCACGACGATCAGCCTCATGATAGTTATCAATCAGGTTTTGATCATTGGTGTAGGAATGTACCGACTCGATATGGCCTACCTCTATGCCATATTCGTCGTTAAGCACTTTGAGCACAGGGGTAATGGCATTAGTGGTGCAACTCGCCGCGGAGATAATTTTTTCGCCGGCGATATCGTCACTGTTGACGCCGAAGACGATATTTTTTATCTCGCCTTTGCCCGGTGCCGTCAGCAGCACCTTACTGGCACCCGCTTCGAGATGTTTACCAAGCGCCTCTACATCACGGTACATGCCGGTGTTATCCACTACCAGTGGGTCCTTGATACCCAGCGCGGCATAGTCAATATTTTCGGGGCTCTGGGCATAGAGCAGGCTGATGATATTGCCATTGACGATAAGGCTATTACTTTCATGATCCACTGATATGGTGCCGCTAAACGGCCCATGCACCGAGTCACGGCGCAGCAGGCTGGCGCGTTTTTCAAGGTCGTTGCTGCCATCGCGGGGCTTACGCACCACTATCGCCCGCAGGCGTAACTGCTCACCGCTGCCAATACCCAGCACCAGTTCACGCGCCAGTAGCCTGCCAATACGACCAAAGCCGTAAAGCACCACATCTTTGGACTCACGCGGATCGTTGTTGCGCAGCGCTTCAAGGCCACCCAGGTGATCCGCAACAAACGCTTCCGGCGACTGTCCCTTACCCGACTTCAGATAAGCAACGGTCAGTTTCCCCAGGTCTATCCGGGCAGCACTAGGCTCCAGACCAACCAGAGCCTGCAAAATAGGAAAACTGTCGTGGGCCGATACCCTTATATCCTCGTGCTGGCGAATATAACGGTGAGCTTTGAGCAGATCGCCAGCGGAGACTTCGTTAATAGACCGGCCGTAAATTGCGAGGGAAATGCCGTGGGTGCGCTGCAAATAGCCAATAATCGGCAACATTCGCTCTGCAGCAGCCTGACGCTGTTGGAAATCATGAAGAACTTCATCTTGCTGGGTTTTGTTGATCGGAGTCACTGCGGCCTGTTCCTGCGGTCAGTTATTGCGGTAAGACGACCCAACCATTTCAGTCACGACTATGCGTTGATGGATGCCCCTAAGGAAAAGGCAAATAAATACTGAATGATCGTCAATTTAAAATCGCGCGGATTGTATCTCAGCCAGGCCTGATTAGGGTAGCGCTCCAAGCAGGTGTAATCATCGCCGCCGCGAGTTAGCCTGCCGGCTTAGTGGCGACGCCCTGAACCACGTAGCTGGCAACCTTCAGCCCCATCGCTGGATGATAGCCTTGCTCATGCATCACAACCTGCAATCCGTGCTCCTTCAACAGACCATGGGTTAGACGGTTCAAATGGCAACCGCAGGCAAATTTACGCCACAGGGGGTTAATGCGATCTTGCCAGAGTGCAACCCCGGCATCGGGTGATCGAACGTGCTCAAAAAAGTGCATTTCACCACCAGGCTTAAGCACACGCACCGCCTCGGCCACCGCACGACGAGAATCCGGAATCGTGCAGAGCACCAAAAACATCAGCACCTGATCAAAACTCTGGTCAGCAAACGGCAATGCCTCGGCGCTTGCTTGCTGCAGCGTGACCTTCGGCACCGGCGCTTTCGTGCTCCTCTCTTTCGTTAACCGGTCAGCACGTTGCTGCGCCTTGCTGAGCATCGCCGCGCCGGGCTCAATGCCCACTACCTCCACATCCGGGTGGTAATGAGGCAGATTGGCGCCGGTGCCTACGCCAATTTCCAGCACTTTCCCGCGCAGATTATTCACCACCCGCTGACGATCTGGCGCCAGCTTGCGCAGGGCAACGTCAAGAATGACTGGGAAAATCCTATCTTCGTAAAAACTGCTCACTTTGGACTCCCGAAATTGAGTGGTAACTCACCATCGCGGCTAAAGGCAAGGCGCCGCCGTAAGCCCTGCTGCAAATGCAGGTGACCGCTAATTTCGTATTTAAGCACTTCCGGCGGTGTTTGCAGCCAGTCAAACAGCTGCCGGGCCACGCTCAGACCGCTCACAGTTATATCCACCTCGGCAGTCGTCTGACCCAACGGTGGCAAGGTTATATTCATTGCACTGACACCACTGGCAAAGCGCCGGCCGTCCACGTCAAGGTCAAAATCCACCCCCGCGATCGCGAGTGGTTCATTGTTACGGTTCTGTAAATCCAGTGTCACCCTAAATCGGGGGGCAAATCCCTCGCTGGGCAACGGCTGTAGATTAGCGACGATAACAATCGGCGGCTCCAACCCGCCGCTCATGCTGGCACACCCACTCAGAAGCGCTGCCAATAGCAGAGGAACCGCCCGCCAACCAGGACCAGGTAACCACCCATTCCATCTCTTAAAAATTCGTTCAACCATAATCACTCTGGCACCCGTTTGAGCGTTTATCTCGCAACCTGTACGGTCCCAGCTTAAAATAGGCCGCTGGCAACTTGCCAGCCCCCACCTCAACAATTCCGGAATCACTCTATTGTCAGGAAAAGTAGGTTTCGTCAGCCTCGGCTGTCCCAAAGCGCTGGTGGACTCCGAGCGCATTATCACCCAGCTGCGCAGCGAGGGTTACCAGACCGCCAACGACTACGATAACGCCGACCTGGTGGTGGTGAACACCTGCGGGTTTATCGATGAGGCCAAGGCCGAGTCGCTGCAGGCAATCGGCGAAGCGATTAACGAAAACGGCCGAGTGATTGTCACCGGCTGTTTGGGAGAAGATGCTGACCTGATTCAGCAGACCCACCCACAAGTGCTAGCGGTAACTGGCGCCCACGCTCTAGAGGCGGTTGTCGCCGAAGTACACCGCGCACTACCACGGGATTTAAGTCACGACCCGCTCACCGACCTGCT
>Ga0164313_10001098_pt1 | contig 23493 bp, 14 predicted proteins | sample GuaBasSedimGuay4_FD_113735 | JGI IMG/M metagenome (GOLD analysis project Ga0164313, IMG submission 113735) | Subseafloor sediment microbial communities from Guaymas Basin, Gulf of California, Mexico - Guay4, Core 4569-4, 0-3 cm | ecosystem: Environmental > Aquatic > Marine > Hydrothermal vents... | reverse complement strand
CGGGTAATTGGACTGCCGCAAAAAATGCATTTTTTTTATTCATAACCTTTGACTTAGCTCAAAGGCATACGAGTAAAGAATTATAGAGGTTCTGAGCAACCATTTTGTCTATTACGCCAAATAGTACAAAGCCTCCTTTTCAGGGGGCTTTTTTTTATACTTTTATCGAAAACCCGAGTGATGAAAAGATTTGTAATCCTAGTATTTGTGACCTTTGTTATTGTATCAGCATGCAACAAAAAAGAATCCATTGAAGAACATCCTTATTTAATTGTTCTATCACTTGATGGATTCCGATGGGATTATCCGCAATTCGCAAACACACCAACCCTTGATTCTTTAAGAAATGTTGGGGTTATGGCAGAATCATTAAAACCATCTTTTCCCACCAAAACCTTTCCAAATCATTACACAATAGCAACTGGTTTGTATCCTGATCATCATGGTATTGTAATGAATAACTTTTATGCTCCTGACCTGGCCAAACAATATTCGTTAAGGGATCGCGAATCAATTGCTGATGGGTCATTTTATGGCGGAGAGCCCATTTGGGTAACAACTGAACAACAAAACTTAAAAGCAGCAACATTATTCTGGGTTGGTGCAACTGCAGAAATCAAAAACAAAAGGCCTACTTTTTGGAGTTATTATGATGAAGAGCTTCCTTTTAAATCAAGAATTGACTCTATTTATTCCTGGTTAAATTTACCAGAAATAGAGCGCCCTCATCTGATAATGGTATATTATCACGAGCCTGATTTAACAGGACATATTAATGGGCCGGACAGCCCGGAATTAATTGCCGAAGTTGAAAAACTCGACAACTACCTAAATACACTATTTACAGAATTAAGAAAGCTTGAAATTTATAATCAACTGAACTTTATAATAACTTCTGATCATGGAATGAGTAATATTTCAAAAGAAAGACAAATTATCCTTGATCATATTATTGACACTTCAGATATCGAATATTGGGATGGATCAAATCCAAATTATAATTTAAAAGTGAAAGAAGGATTAATTGATAAGGTTTATAACGAATTAAAATCAGCCCAAGATAATTATCAGGTATGGAAACATGGAGAATTACCTGAAAGATTGCATTATGGAAATAACATCCGCACGCATGACATGACAATTGTTCCAAATGAAGGATGGAGTATCTATTGGTCGTGGGCCAGTTCTAATAGTATGGGAACACACGGGTTTGATAATGACATAAAAGATATGCATGCCATATTTTATGCAGCCGGGCCAGCCTTCAAATCAGATTATACCCACCCAACTTTTGAGAATGTCAATTTATATATTTTATTCTCCAAAATCCTAAATATTAATCCGGTAGAAACTGATGGGTCAATAACAAATGTTGAAAAAATGCTTAAGAAGTAATCATGAAAAAGCTTATTAACCTTTTTGTCCTTATTATTCCACTTTTTACATATGGGCAATCTGATCTCATAAATGCAGGGCCTATGCCGGGCTATAGCGAAATGAAAGAGGTTCCAATATGGATACAAACAACAAAAGAAGCTGAAGTATTTGCAAGATATTGGGTAATCAATAAATCTGATTCAATATTTCATACGAATACTGTCATAACTAATAAAGATAAAGCTTTTACTGCTATATTAATTGCTGATACTTTAGAACCTGGATTTGAATATGAATATGCAGTATTTGTTAATGGCAAAAAAATAATATTTCCCTATTCAACAACATTCACAACTCAAAAACTCTGGAAATGGCGTACTGATCCCCCGGGGTTCTCTTTTTTAATGGGAAGCGGTGCATATATAAATGAACAAAGATACGACAGACCCGGTCAGTCATATGGTGACAAATATGAAATTTATGATGCTATGGCAGATAAAAAAGCCAACTTTATGATCTGGCTGGGAGATAATGTGTATCTCAGAGAGCCTGACTGGAATAGCCGGACTGGGATTTTTCATAGATATACACATGACCGCTCAATTCCTGAATTACAAAGATTCCTTGCGTCAACACACCATTATGCCATATTAGATGATCACGATTACGGTCCAAATGACAGCGATCGCAGTTTTTGGAATAAAAATCAAACCCTGGATGCTTTTGAACTTTTCTGGGCGAATCCATCTTATGGTGTGGGCGAACTAAAAGGAGCTATTTCCTTCTTTAATTATGGAGATGCTGATTTTTTTCTCCTGGATAACAGAACATATAGAACTCCTAACAAACTGAAAGCTGAAAATAAGACCCAATTAGGAGAAGAACAATTGCAATGGCTGTTTGACAATTTAATAGCAAGCGGTGCAACTTTTAAATTTGTGATTTTAGGAGGTCAACTCCTGAGTACTTCAGAAGTTTATGAATCCTATTCTAATTATGGGTTTGATGAAGAGAGGCAAAAAATCATTGATTTCATTTATGAAAACAATCTGACTAATGTCATATTCATCACCGGTGATGTCCACTTTTCTGAAATATCTGTTTTACAGCAAGAAGGCAAACCAACCATATGGGATATAACTTCTTCACCACTAAACAGTGGCGTAAACACGAATGCATTAAATCAAAATAACACGCTTAGAATACATGCATCTGTTATAATGGAAAGAAATTTTGTTGAAATTGGGATTAGCGGGTCGCCGAAACAACGAGAACTAAAAATCACTTATTACGATTATATCGGAAAAGAGCTTTTTACTTACGAAGTACACAGCGAGAAAGTGTTTAAATGGTAATAATCATTTCCTGATCTGATCGGCTTTTTCCAATGCCCGCTGCATTATTGCATCAGATTGTTTGTGTGCATTCTCAACAATTTTATCCGACTCCTGCTGAGCTTTCAATAACACATTATCTGCTTCCTTATCAGCACTCTTTAATAATTCTGTAGCAGCTTCTTTTGCAACCAGCTCAGCTAATGCTCCTTGTTTAGCAGCTTCTTTCACCAACAATTCCGATTGTTTCTTCGCTTCTGATTTAATGTCAGTAACTGATTGATTTGCCAATTGTATAATTTTGTCAACCTGAGCTTGTGCATTTTTAATTATTGAATCTGCTTCCCGCTGTGCTTCAGCAATAATTCTTTCAGCCTCCTTATTGGCTTCTTCCATATAGTCATCAATTACTTCCTCAATTTTATCCTCCACTATATCTTTAACACCAGTTCCTGTTATATTTCCCATTGAAATAAGCTTTATTTGAGGATCTGCAGCATCGCCTTCCACCTTTATAACAGGTTTTATAGATTGCACTTCTCCTAAATCAAAACCTAACTTGCCAGCTTCAGATGCATAATAATTTAAAACGCTCGAAACATCGCTTCCAAGCAATTCAACAGGAATATCAAATCCAATATTATAGTCAATCTGTTGATCAAACCCTGTCCAGCCACCTACTTCCATATTAATATTGTTAACATCAACATTAAAAGGGCTGTGAAATATTTTCCCATCCAGCATTTTAAAAGACACATCAATTGGGCCTGTTGTCGGATTATCAAATAAGTTCACTTTTAATACATCTGAAATTCTTGAGAATATTTCATTAGCATTTATTGCGATATTGTCCGAACTGAAAATTCCATTTCCCAATAGTGAGGACCAAACAGGATTCATTTGATTATCTAAATCGGTACTTAAGCTCAAAGAAGTAGTAAATATACCAACAGCTTTTTCCGCGATCGGTGTGAATTGCCTGAATAAAGACATATTCTGATAAGCTGTATTTATGTTTATTTCCATTAGGTTAAGCTCGAAATTTATATGAGGTTCTATTGTTGAAGTCGCTTCATAATATCCATTAAGGTTTATTAATCCACCAAGAAATGAGGAATTAAAATCTTCAAATTCGATTCTGCCGTCATAAATATGAACTGTTGAATTAAAATCAGTAAATGGCAACTTATTATAACTAATTGAATCGGCGGAAACTGAAACTACAACGTCAATATTCTGAGGAATATAAGTTACGCTTTCTTCACTTTCATTTTCCCCTCCTATTGCCTCAGTCGAAGACCAGGGTTCAAGTAATTGATTTATATCCAGTTTATCAGAATGCAAATTCAAATTACCTTTGAACATATCATCTTTGAGAAAATAGCTCAAATAGTTTTCAAACTTACCATCAACCGCTACATTATTTCCATTAATCCAGCTATCGAAACCAATAATATCAATTTGTGAAGGCGAGAAATTAAACTGGGCATGATGTAGTTTGATTGGATAATTATCATCATAATTGTAGCTTATGTTATCACAAACCAAAGATCCAATTGCCAGAAAATTTTTATAATCATTTTGCTCAGCAGCTGAAAGACTTCCTTTTAATGTTAAATCAGCTAATAATACTCCATTTAATGATTGCAATGCTTCTTGTGGAAATACCTCATTAATATTTTCAAGATTGAGTGTCCCTGAAGCCTTTAGATCAATTAATGGGTCAGTAATTGGCTTTGTAAGATGCAAACTCAGGCTAACTTCATTTGATCCAATGACTCCTGAACATTTGTCTAATCTTATTATTGTATTATCCAGCTCTTTACCCTTCTTTTCAACCCGCAGATCAAACTCAATGTTTTTAATACTGGATGGCATCCCATTGTATGATATTTCAGTATTAGCTGTATGCATATGTATTTTAAAATCAGGTAAATCAGATTCTGAATAAGTTCCTTTTATATGGCCATCCATCTGGAATTGGCCTGTTGTAACTAAATCCTCGAAATTTTCCTTATATATCACAGGTATTAATGATAGTAGTTGTTTGAAAGAATTATCAGGTGCATTATAAATCAGCATTAGATTTAAATCGTCATCAACATAAGCAACGGAGCCTTCAAAGTTAATTTGCAATCCATTTAGGTAAAGCGAATTTTTTTTCAGCTCATAAATTTCGTCCTTTATGTTCGCATCAATAATCGCACTAAAAGCAATAGACGCGTTTCGCAGATATTGCACTCCCGCGTAATTAACAGATACATCATCCGTATTCAAACTCAAATCAAGATCCGATCTGTCAGCCGCAAATTTACCTTTAAGAAATCCATTCAGATTATTCAAATAAACTGATATGTCTGCTTCTTCATCATTATAAGAAATAGCACAAGAGTTAATCAGAACCCTGTTAATCAATAATATAAATTCGTCCGTTTGCGTATCTTCACCAGGTTCTGTTACTTCACTTTCTTTAAAAATATTCCAGTTTTCTTCCCCCTGTTTGTTAACTTTTAAAAATAATTCCGGCTGTTCAATTTTAATTGACTTTATCTCAACAGTTTCATCTTTAATAACGCTGAAAAGGCCTATTGATATGTACAAACCATCTGCGGTAATAATCGTATCAGAAGGAGAATTTCTTACGGATAATCCGTGTAATCCAAGGCTGAAATTGGGAAAATTCCTAAATAAAGATAAATCTATTTCCTCGAAATTAACTTCTGCGTTTAACTGTTTGTTTATTTCTGTTTTTACTAGCTCAGCAATTTCATCTTTATAGAAGTGAGGAATAACAAACATGGAAATGACAAGTAATGCCAGAATAACAAGCATCACTTTGCCTAATATTTTTAAGGCTTTCATTTTAACACTATTAATAGGTTTATTTTAAATCCTTCTCGTCAAATTTCGCAAATAATGATCCGCCAGAACAAGGGCTGCCATAGCGTCAACTATTGGAACTGCACGCGGAACTACACAAACATCATGGCGGCCTTTTCCTTTCAGAATTACTTCTTCTCCCTGATCATTAATAGTTCTTTGATCTTTCATTAATGTAGCAACAGGCTTAAAAGCTACATTAAAATAAATATCCATACCGTTTGAGATTCCACCTTGTACACCTCCTGAGAAGTTAGTACGGGTTACTATTTTTCCACCTTTTTCAACAAATTGGTCATTATGTTCTGATCCTCTCATTTTAGTTGATTCAAATCCTGATCCGATTTCAAAACCTTTTACTGCATTAATACTCAGCATGGCTTTTCCAAAATCGGCATGCAGTTTATCGAATACAGGTTCTCCTAAACCAATGGGTACGTTTTGAATAACACATTTGATCATACCTCCAAGTGTATCCCCCATTTTTGCAGTTTCTTCAATTTGTCTGATCATTTTCACTGAGTGTTCCTCATCAGGACATCGAACTAATGACTCATCAATCTTGCTTAGATCCAAATCAATATAATCCTTTTGAAGAGTAACTTCTCCAATACTGCATACATATGATGAAATAGAAACACCCAATTTGTTTAACAAAATTTTAGCAAAAGATCCGGCAACAACGCGTGCAATGGTCTCCCTGGCAGATGACCTACCTCCTCCCCTGTGATCGCGGTGGCCATATTTCTCGTGGTAAACAAAATCGGCATGCGAAGGACGAAACTTGTCCTTTAAATGATCATAATCTATTGCTTTTTGATCTTTATTCCAAACCAGAAAAGCAATAGAAGTTCCTGTAGAATAGCCTTCATAAATACCTGACAAAATTTCGAGATTATCAGGCTCCTGTCTGGAGCTAACTAATTTCGATTGCCCCGGTTTTCTCCTGCTTAATTCATGCTGTATTACTGACAGGTCGATTTTAATACCTGCCGGAAAACCATCAATAACACCCCCGATAGCTTTACCGTGTGATTCGCCAAAACTGGTAAGTTGTAATATTTTACCGAAAGTATTACCTGACATTTTTAGTAAATTTCAGCAGGTTTACTACTGATATTATTGAACTTTGCAGTAACTAAATGGTTGTTAATTATCTTCTCTAAGCATCTTCATTTTAGCCTGCAACATACTAATTTCCTTTTTTGCTTTGTCTATTTTATCCTGGAATTCCTTTTTAAGCAATTCTGATTGTTTAGAGTTGGAGAAAAAACCAATATTGTTTTCCCACAAAGCTACGTCTTCCTTAACTTTCTTAATCTTATTTTCAACATTAAAACGTTCTTTGGATAGCCTTCTTCCTGCATCAGGAGCCGCCTTTAGCATCTCAATTTTATTCTGGAAATCCGATTTCGTTAACTCCAATTTATTGATCTCCATACCGGAAATCAGTTTATCAATGGTATCCCTGTACTCATCATGAATAGCTTCTTTTTCTTTAAATGGCACGAAACCAATTTCTAACCATTGACGCTGAAAATCTTTTATCACCTCAAGATCCTTTTCTTTATCTTTTTTGGTTTTATAACTTTTTATAAGCTTAATAATATCCTGTTTCTTTTTAAGGTTATCTTCTTCCACCACGTGAATATTTTTGTAATACTCACTTTTTTTATTGAAAAAATGATCACATGCAGATCGAAACTTCTTCCAAATTTTATCCGAATGTCTTCGCGGAACAGGGCCAATTTCTTTCCACTCTTTTTGAAGTTTGATCAGCTCATTCGCCGAATTTCTCCAGTCATCACTATCCTTTATAGCTTCAGCTTGTGCACAAAGATCAAGTTTAAGATTATAATTATTTGTTTGCTCATCTTTTAGCTTATTAAAAAATTCTCTTTTGCTTTCGAAGAAGCCATCCAATGTACTTTTAAACTTATCCCAAACTTCATCATTTTTTGCTCTTGGAGCCCTGCCTGTAGATTTCCAAATTTTGAACAGTTCATTTACTTTATCCGTACTCTTCTGCCATTCTTTTAAACTTTCACTTTGATTGGCATTTATTTCTTCAACCTGTTCTATAAGCTCAAGCTTTGTTTCATAATTTTTTTGTTGCTGTTCCTGTACTTCCTTATAATGTTCTTTACGTCTTAGATTAATTTTATCTGTTGCTGCTTTGAACCTGTCCCAAAGTTCTTCTTTTTTATCCATCGGGGCCGGTCCGATTTCTCTCCACTTATCATGATACTTCTGTAATAGCTTAAATGATTTAATAATAGAATCCTCAAGAAATAGCTCTTCTGTCTTTTCACACAAACTGATTTTAAGCTCCAGATTCTTCTTTAGATCAAGGTCCCTTAATTCTTTATTGATTCTTACTTTATCAAAAAACTTTTCAACCAGAAAATGATAATTTTGCCATAAATTGGATAGTTCAGAAGCCGGTACCATGCCTATTTGCTTCCATTCTTCCTGAAGTCTTTTAAACTCATCATAAGTTTTCTTCAGTGTTTCTTCTGAGTTAATGAGTTCTTTTAAGTCTTCAAGAACCTTTAGTTTAAGTTGTAAGTTTTGTTGTTTTTGCTTTTCTAATTCTACAGCATATTTCGACTTATTATGCCTATATATGGCAAAAGCAGCATTATATCTTTGCTCAAGTGGGTCGCTTGAATGAATAAATTTCTCGATCTCTCCCCCTTCGGCTACAAATGCTTTCTTTTCATTTTCTAAATCTTCTTTATTCCTGTGGTAAAAAGCTGTTTTAAGTTTTGCAACCTTGCTTCTTATTTTTGAAAAATCCTTGTCCTGAACAACTTCTTCAAGAAGCTCAACCATCTCCTGCTTATTTAAACTCTCATAATCAATGTCTTCTACCAACCTCTTTTCTGAGGCAGGAGTATCTTTGGCAAAATCCCCACCTAAGAGCATAATTATTTGCTCTTTTTCCTTTTCATTTATTTGCCGTTTTACACTTTCTGAAGGTTTTTCAGGAATATCAACCTTTTCTGGTGATTCTTTTTCAGTTAGCAAGCCTGCAATCTCTTGCTTTTCAACATCATCAATTTGAGGAATAACTTCTTTTGATTTACTTTTTTTATCAGCTTTTACCGGTGCATGCTCATCCTTAAGCATACTTGTAATCCATTCGCGTTCTTTTTTGGTCAGCTGCTTCTTTTTCCTCTTGGTAGTTTTTTTTACTTCAATTTCTTTTTTTACTGCTTCTTTTGCAGTCTCAGGCTTCTCCTCCTGTACTATGTCAGGATTTTGATCAGGTCGCATAATTCTAAAATTTTAATCAACATATTTTTTTCACAATCCTGGTAATATTATAATTACCTGGTTATAGATTTCACTTTTTACCATTTTCCGGTAAAAAGCAAAAATAGTAATAAATTAATACAAATAAACCTCTACTTTTCTTAAATACTGCTAATTAAGCTTATGTACTATTATCTGTAGAACCTTGATTTATTAAAGATTAAATATCCAAAATTGAATAAAAATGAAAACTTATCTCCTATTTTATCAATGTAATTTACTGACACACCAACAGGTCCAATTGGAGTATAATACAAAGCCTGAATGTTACCTACCACATATTGATAAGAAAACTGCTTACTGTACTCAACTCCTGAACTTCTTTCTACTGAAATAATTTTCTGATAAGGCACAAAATAATAACCTTCCATCCGTAAATCGAGATTGTGTATGATGTGGAAGATTAATCTGGCGCCAACACCTGCATATGCATTTGCCCTGTAGTTTTCAAGAAATAGAGTTTTCATTACCGGTATGGGTTCATACTGATCTGCAATCAATAAACTAGACACATAATTGCTTAATAAGGGCTTATTCGAATATTCAATTTCTCCCGTTATACCTATATCAAAGGGTTTTGAGATATTAAAATATTGCTCATACTTTGCTTTAAGCACAAAAAAATGTATGTCTTTTTTGTATTCAGTATCACCAAGAGTTGTTGTGCCAGGTATATAGTGTTCATTACCTGTGTAGTAATTAAATCCGAGATAGAATTTACTGCCCTTGGTAGCATATTGTTTACGATTTAAGTTGTTCCTCTCAAACTCTATGTACGGGTTTAAAAAGTAACAATTAGACTGATCGGCAGTATCTGCCCTGGTAAAATAATTGTCGTGGTAATATTTATAATTAATGTTAATATTTGAAACACCAATTCTGAGGAAATGCGAAATACCAATTGGGATACCTGCACTTATATCTACATAATTTTCATCAATTATAATAAAGACTGGAAAGTCATCCTCGAAAAAGTAACGTGTATTACTAAAATAATTCTTTCTCGATGCTAAAAAACCTACCCTTAAATCAAACGGGAATATGCCTTGTCTTTCAAACCTAAAATATGCTCCTACACTATTATAAAATGTTCCAAAATAAGCGTTAACATCAATTTTTTTACTCGTTTTACCCAATAGCTTCAATCCAATGTCAAGATAGCCTTCATTTACACCAGATGATGATATATAACCTCCAAATCCAATATTAAAAGGATCGGTTGTATTAATATCAATATTAACATCATATTTTTTGCTGGTTTTATTATACGTTAATGAAGGATATGCCGACCTGACATTTTCGTTAGCGGTTAATCGTTTATATGTTTTTTTAAATTCCCTGCTATCTGTATTAGCTTCCACTTCTCCAATTGAATTCTGAAAGTAATGAGCTTGTTTCGGGTTCACTCCCTTTATGTAAACATCTCCAATAAGAAGCTTCGGTTTCTTTTCTAAAAAATTATTCCGTTTATTATTTAAACTCAATGAGTCTTGTCTGCCAGCAATCCTTTTTTTCAACAATGGTATCATTCTTAAGGTTGCAAAATAGCCACTATCAATATATTGCTTAACATTGTCAAAGTGAAATATATTCTCATTACCTGATCTAATTTCTATTAACACACCTTTCGTTGTATCAAGGCTGAAATCTGCCTTTTTCATTAACATATTTTGCAATTGCGAAACAACGTCATCTTCATTTGGTGATGAATAGTTACTAACCGCTTTACTGCCGATTATGAAATCCGGATCAAACTCTTCAATTGCCACATCCACAGGGAAATTGTTGTATATGCCGCCATCGAACAGCAATTTATCTTTTACTTTAATGGGTTTTATAAAAAATGGAAATGTAAAAGAAGCCCTTACCGCCATTGCAACATCTCCTTCCTTAAATACTACCAACTGACTTGAATCAATATCAGTTGCTATACATCTGAATGGGATCATTAAACTATCAAAATTATAATTTGCTGCAGCTGAGGGCCTTGCAAAATATTCCATTATCAGGTAATCAAGCTCAGTAATATTATAAAAGTTAATGGGAAGGTTAAGGTCCAAACCTTTATTAAACGAGAATGGAATATTAATTACTGAGGCATTGTTTTCATACTGTTGGAAAAAGAAATAATTTCGTTTGGTATCACCTTTTCTAAAATCGTATAAGCCGGGTTGTGTAAGGAGGCATTCTATATCATCAGGACTCAGGCCTGATGCATAAAACCCGGCAATTAAAGCCCCCATTGAGTTTCCAATAATATAATCTATAGGTATGTCATTCTCTTCAAGTGCTTTTAACACTCCGATATGTGCCGTTGCTTTTGCTCCACCACCGCTAAATACCAATGCGACTTTTTGAGCGAAACCTAAATGGGTTAGCATAAAAAGACAAAAAAGAAATAATACTTTCTTTTGCATATCATGTGAATATTGAATTCAAGTCATTGGCTCCTTACACAACGAAATTATATAAATTGTTAGTATAAAAAAAAGGATATCAATTTAATTTGATATCCTTTACATTTCATTGTTATTAAATCTTAAAACGGCCAAAAATCATTATCGTTCCATATTTTCTCCTTTAAATCTTCGTTGAGCCTGTACAAAAGATGGTGATGGGTTTTTTCCCAGTCAGCAAGCATTCTGTAAGTTGCTTTTTCATTCTCGTCAGTAGCTTCTTCAGCTCTTTTTGAATAAACTTCAATTGCCCTATTCTCAAAATCAATAGCAGCAGAAATTGCAGCTGCTTCAAAACTGGCTGCGTTAATTTCATTTTTTATCTTTTCAGTAAGAATTTCCACTACTTCGTCATCTTCTTCCGGAATCGGTTCAATAATAGTGAACTCATGATTTTTAACATAGTTTTTAAATTGTTTTTCAAGGAAATTAATATGAGCATCTTCTTCTTCAGCCATCATTTCAAATATTTGCCTTGTTGATTCATTTTCGCTTTGCCGTGCTGCTTGCGTATAAAAAGCTTTTCCCCTTCTTTCGATTAGAATAGCTGTTTTTAACACATCTATAACTTTGTCATTTTTATCCATACTTTTATTTTTCAATTATACTTTTACAAAAGTAATATTTCATTAAATGCAATTAAATTATTCTGACATTAATCTGTAAATTATCATATTTTTGTATATACTCTTAAATTCATTCACATTTGACGAATAAACTTCATAATATAAAAAATCTTCTTGCTAAAAACGGATTTCCGGAACCGGAATATATTTCCGCCCTTCCTTCATCAGGTTCTGACAGGCAATATTTCAGGGTTGAATTTAAGAAAAATACGATTAATTCCGTTTTGGCAGCCTACAATCCTGATATTAATGAAAATGTTGCCTGGAATTCATATAGCGAACATTTCAAATCATTGGGCTTTAATGTTCCAACAATAATTGATCGTGATAAATCATATCGCTACTTTCTTCTAAAAGACCTGGGTAATACCAGCCTGTTTTATTATGTATCACAAGGTTTGGATGAAAAAGTTATAAGTTACTATGAACAAGCTGTAAGAGATCTGTTAAGGTTTCAAGTTGAAGGGATTAAGGGATTAGATTTGGATGTTGCTTATCCTGTGAAATCATTCGACCGGAGATCAATTATGTGGGACCTAAACTATTTTAAATACTATTTTGTCAAACCGAACGGGATAATTTTTAATGAAAATAAACTTGAGGATGATTTCGATGCTTTTACTCAACACTTATTAAATTCAGACCTTAACTACTTCATGTATCGTGATTTTCAGTCAAGAAATATCATGATTCATAATGATGAATTATGGTATATAGACTTCCAGGGAGGTAGAAAAGGCCCGCTACAATACGATTTGGTCTCTCTTTTATTCCAGGCCCGGGCACAATTATCTGAAGAATTAAGATCGGATCTTAAATCGTATTATTTATCTGAACTTGAAAAAATAATACCGGGAAAATCAATTTCATTTAATAAGTATTATAATGAGTTTATATACTTCCGATTAATGCAAGTTTTGGGAGCTTATGGTTTCAGAGGACAATTACAACGAAAAACACATTTTCTGAAAAGTATTAAACTGGCAGTTGAAAGTTTATCAAGTCAATTAAAAATTGCTGAACCAAATCTAGATTTGCCTGAACTTATATCTGTATTCAGGCAAATAATTGAAGCACCTCCATCAAATGATAAAGTTAAAAAGCCTGATAAGCTAAAGGTAAGTGTTAACAGTTTTTCATATATTAGATCCGGAATTCCTGATGATCCTACCCAGAATGGAGGTGGATTTGTGTTTGATTGCAGGGCACTTCCTAACCCGGGAAGAATAAGGGAATTAAGAGATTATTCCGGTTTGCAGACACCTGTAATAAACTACCTTGAAAATAAACCGGAATTAAACGAATTCCTGGAAAATATTTATGGAATAATTGATCAGAGCATATCAAATTATATCGAACGTGGTTTTGAACACCTGCAAGTAAGCTTTGGCTGTACCGGAGGCAAACATCGTTCGGTATTTTGCGCGGAAAAATTAGCAGATCACTTAAAAAATATTGACACGAAGATTGACATCCAGCTTAAACACCTGATGTCTGATGATTGGTAAAATTTACTAACCTGATATATTTAAATGAAGGCATTTATACTGGCCGCAGGTTTAGGAACCAGGCTTGGAGAACTTTCTAAAGAAATACCTAAAGCATTAATTACAATAAATGGCAAGGAATTATTGGGTATTTTAATAACTCATCTTAAGGATCAAGGATTTAATGAGTTTCTTGTCAATGTGCATCATCACGGACAAATGGTGATAGATTACCTGAATGAAAACAATAATTTTGGTGTTCAAATCCATATTTCAGACGAACGAGATGAATTGCTTGATACTGGGGGTGCCATCATAAAGACACGTGACTTTTTTATTGGTAATGAGCCGATACTAATCCATAATGTAGATATCATATCAGAAGTTGATTATGCAGAATTACTTAATTATCATCTGAATAATCATTCATTAGTAAGCCTTTGTGTAAGAAAAAGAAATTCTGACAGAGCCTTGATCTTTAATGACTATATGGAACTAAAAGGATGGATGAATAAAAAGACCAACGAATACAAGTGGGTAGGATCACCTTTAACCAATTACTCATCATTTGCTTTCAGTGGAATATATTTGGTTAATCCTGAATTTATTAATAAAATCAAGTTAACGGGAAAATTCTCCATAATAGATGCCTGGCTTTCTATTGCCGGTTCAAACATAATAAAAGCTTATCTGGATAATTCTGAAAATTGGTTTGACCTGGGAACTATGGAAAAGATTAAATTGGCAGAATCATACTTAAAAAACCGAATATTTTGAAAAAGTTTTTGGAATATGTTGCCGAAGATATTCTCTTGCATTATGATGATAACAATCCTAAGCTTAATATTATTCTTCCTAATAAACGATCTGAAGTATTTCTTAAAAATTATTTAAAAGAAAAATCATCTAAAACAATTTGGCTCCCAGAATTTTACACCACAGATGAGTTTATTATTAAACAAAGCAGATTAAATAATCTTGACCCCATACTCATTTATTTTGAGCTTTATAAAATTCATAAAGCGTTAGAGGGAAAGAAATCATTACCAATTGAAGATTTTCTAAGTTGGGCACCAATCATGCTGTCTGATTTTAATGATATTGATCTTTATATAGGTGATGCGGAACATATTTTTAAACACTTAACTGAAGCGAAAGCAATTCAGCAATGGAACCTGGATGGCAAACCACTAACCGAATTACAAAGTAATTATATTTCCTTTTATCAATCCTTATTTATATACTACACCGAATTAAGATCAAGCTTGCATTCAAATGAACTTGGTTATAAAGGAATGATATACCGGAATCTATGTGAGAACATAGAATCTCTTTCAAAATCATGGGAAGAGAATTCATTCATTTTAGTTGGGTTCAATGCACTCTCTAAATCAGAAAAAGAAATATTTGGATATCTGACAAAAAACTTTAATTCAAGGACCTACTGGGACATTGATGAATATTATATCAATCCGGGCAAGTTTGGATTAACTCAAATGGAAGCTGGAAGATTTATTAACGAATTAATCAATGAATGGAATTTGACTGATGTTAAATGGGTGAATAACATTTTGACGACAAGCGAAAAAGAAATAGAGGTGCATGGAATGGCCAAACAAATTAGTCAGGTAAAGTTTGCAGGCCAGCAACTTATAAATTGGAAAAAAACTAATAAAATTGAATCCGAAGGAATTGATACAGCAATAGTTCTTTCAGACGAGAATTTGTTGTTGCCCCTTTTACACTCGTTGCCGAAATTAAAAATTTCTAATAATATAGATATCCCCTATAATATTACGATGGGTTACCCGCTTATAAATTCGGGTTTAAGTCGCTTTGTCCTCCAGTGGCTGAACTTATTAATACAAGCAGAAGAAAAAAGAAATAACAAGTACTCCACGGTTAATCTAATTAATCTAATCAACAACCCAATCGTAAAACTTTTAATAAACGATAGGGGTACGACTCTACCTAAAGCATTAACTCAAGAATTTATAAAAATTAATCAAGTATTTCTGAGCAATAAAGAAATCTTAAATATTCTTTCTGAACTCAATAAAAGCGATCTAATTTCATTGTTTGATATTTTACTGATTACTTCTCTAAATCCCGATGATTTTATCAATTTGCTAATCGAATTAATGCAACAAATAAGAGCTGCTATTTCAAAAAAAGAAGCGAAACTTTATCCCATTCTTAAAGAACAACTAAATGAAGTTTATTTAATAATTAAAAAAACACAAACAATAATCCAATCAAGCCCGGATATCATTAGCTTGAAAGCCTTACAGAAGATATTCCTTCAATTATTTCGCCGCAGCGAAATTAACCTGAAAGGAGAACCTTTAACGGGTATTCAGATTATGGGGATGCTTGAAACCAGAAACCTTGACTTTAAAAATATTATCCTTTTGTCAGCAAATGAAGGTAATCTTCCTAAAGCAAGTAATCTTGAATCATTTATACCTTTTGATATCAGACATGACAATAAACTGCCTCTTCCAAAAGAGCAAAATGATATTTACGCCTACCATTTTTACCGGTTATTACAACGAGCTAAGAATATAACTATCATTTATAATACAAATAGTGATAAAATTGGCAGCGGTGAAAAAAGCCGATTCATATTACAATTAGAAAATGAACTCTCTCAAATAAATAAAAGCCTTAAACTGAAAGATTTAATAACTAATGTTAACATTGAACATATTCCGGAAAAACTTACAATTTCTATTTCAAAAAATAATGATATACTTAAACGTATAACCAAGAAAGCTGAATCTGGATTCTCTCCTTCTGCGTTAAATATTTACAGAAACTGCCCTCTGAAATTTTACTTTCGTGAACTTATCAATCTAAAAGAGATTAATAAAATTGAACCGGACATTGAGTTTAACGTGTTTGGGAATGCCATTCATGAAGTTCTTCATAAAATTTACTCTAATTTTATTGGGAAGAAAATCGATCCGAAGATCCTAAAGGAAAATCTTTCTAATGTCCAATGGTTATTAGATGAGCAATTTAACAAGATATATTCAGTAGGAAATCTGAAAACAGGAAAGAATCATCTGATATACGAAGTAGCGAAAAAATATTTAACTCAGTTTTTAACTTACGAAATACAGAATAAGACCACCCCTTTAAAACAAATTATTGGTCTGGAAGAAAAAATTTCTGTGAACGCAAGCGTCAGAAATAATGATGTTGTTTTAAAAGGATACCTGGACAGAATTGAAAAATCAGAGGATAATAACCAAATTAGAATTATTGATTACAAAACCGGGAAGGTAGTTCCTAAAGATTTAGAATTGAAAGACTGGTATAAGATTTCTGATAAGCAATCTGACAAGTTATTTCAATTATTATTTTACGCATATCTATACAAAAAGAAATACAAGCTTGCTGATGATCCTCAAACAGGTATTTATAGCTTACGCATGCTCTCGCATGGTTTAATAAAACCTAAATTACCAGACACTGACCAGTTTGAAGATTACTTAAATGGGCTTATTTCTGAAATATTTGATCCATCAATTGATTTTCAACAAACTGATGATGACAAGATTTGCTCATATTGTGATTTTAAGGATATCTGCAATAAATAATACTAAATAAACATCGAAATTCATATTAAAACATGTGTCTTTTTCGTTTCAATTACTTATTGCTAATAATATCAACGTATATGGGTAAATGATCACTTATACCTCCGTTATATTTGAAACCAATATTGGTTCTGAAAGGCTTTAGTCCTAAATATTTTTTATCAGCCTCAAGTAAAAATTTCGAATCAAAAATATATGTCTTGTTGTCCTTAATAAATAAATTATTTTCTTCCTTAATTAATGATTCTGAAACTAAAGTCTGATCAAAATAACTCCAATTCGCCTGATATTTTAAAGTTCCTTTAACATCTTTATTACCATTAGTAAATTCTAATTGTTTTAAATAACAGTTTCCATTATTCATCAGGTACCGAATACTTTCGTCAGTTGGATTATCATTGAAATCACCCATAACTAAAATGTTTGCTTCTGGGTTGAGGTAACAAATAGAGTCAATCTTTGATTTCAATATTTGAGCTGCGAGCATCCTGTATTTTTTCGACTCCAAAAGGCCTCTGTACCTGGAAGTCCAATGGTTATAAAACAAGTGTAATGTATCCGATTGGATTATTCCCTTCATATAAATAATATCCCTGGTTTTAAAACTTGTATCTTCACTAGTTTTAATTCTAATCCTAAATGAATTTAGGAGCTCAAACAAATCAGCATGATATATGACTCCTAAATCAATCCCCCTGAAATCATCCGATTCAAAATGAACTATTTTATAGTTCTCATTCTTAAAAGGTGTCTTTTCCAATAACTCATATAATACAAGAAAATTCTCAATTTCAGCAAGGCCTATAACGGTTAAAGGCTTCCATCCGGCAATTGCCGTCAGAGTTTTATATATATCTTTTCTTTTCTTTTGGTACTTCTTGTAATTCCAATGCAAATCACCTTCTGGTGTGAACTCATTATATACACGTGTAGAATCAAAATAAGGGTCAAAGAAATTCTCAACATTGTAAAAAACTATTCTGTTACTCTGTGAGACAGGACCTTTAACAGATTCTTGGCATACAGAAATCTTAAAGACAATGCTCAGGAATATCAATAAGCTTACAATACGCATATTTCAATTTTAATAACAAGAATAAGAATTTTTTGTTAATCATCGAATAAAACAAGGGAAATGTAACAATACTAACGTTTCCTTCGTAGATTAAGAGATAATATTTTTATAATAATTAAATTCTTTGAACTGGCAGAATATGTATTTCTATTTGTTTGTATTTCAATATATTAAATTAACGAACAAAGATGATGATAAAAAAATAGATCATTAGGGGGTACAATTTTGCTTTAATCTGGTACTAACAATTGAACAGTGGCAAAGTTCTCAACTGAAAGAATCCTTGCTGGTATAGTTGAAAACGATAGAATCGTTATTCAATATGTGTATGACAAGTATTTTTTGTCAATTAAAAGCTATGTGTTAAAACATGGTGGTGATGAAAATGACGCATGGGATGTATTTCAGGATAGCTTGATGGTTGTGTACGAACAGGCACAATCGGGGGACTTGATCTTAAAAAATACTTTTATCACATATTTCTACAGTATTTGTAAATATAAGTGGTTAAAAAATCTGAGAGACAGTTCGCCAAATCAACACGAGGAGTTTGAGTACAAAACCGAAACAGAATTATATGGTTACAACAAATATGTTGTACAACTGGATGAGGCACTTGAACAAGAAGAACGTGTTAGGCTATATCAAGAGAATTTCTTAAAACTTAGCAAAGAATGTCAAAAACTGTTTAAACTGCTCGCGCAAGGTTTAACAACAAATGAAATAACAGAAGAATTAAATTACAAATCGACAGGATTTACATACAAGAAAAGAAGACTTTGTAAAGAACAACTGCTCAAAAGGATTAAAGAGAATAATGACAATAAGCTAAAACTGTAAAATAATGAGACCAGATATCAAAAATATTATCAATCACGATTTTCCTGAAAGTGAACTCTACAAGGCTATCAGTGATGAAAACAAGCTGGCTTTAAGAGAAACTTTATACGCAGTACATAATAAGGAGGTTCAAAATAATTATATGATCAGCGTATTTTCATGGAAAGTTCAGTCAATTGCAGCATCTATTGCTATATTCCTATTAGTAGGAGCCAGCTTTCTATTTAATATGAATGATCCATTGACTAACCAGGAATTATTTGGTCAATATTACACAACTGAAAGCTCTATCTTAAATGTACGGTCAGGAAATACTGCCGACTTCAGCCCACTTAATGAAGGAATGCAATATTTTGAACAAAAGAATTATGATAAAGCGTTAAATGCTTTTAAATTGGATGTTGACAATGTAGTAGTTAAACTATATTCAGGATTCTCTTATATGGAGCTTCAACAATATGATCAAGCAATTAGTGAATTTGAAGACATAATTGATCAAAATGACAATTTATTTATTGACCAGGCTGAGTGGAACCTCGGGTTGTGCTATATAATCACAAATAATACAGACCAGGCTAAAGAAACACTTACGAAAATTACTAATAGTAATACAATTTATAACATCAGGGCCCAACAACTCTTAGAGGATATGGGAAACAATTAAACAATACGTCATTACAGACGTGAAGAACAAGCAAGCAGAGAAGCGGAAATACTATATAGTATTTCCGCTTCTTTTTTTACGGAAAATTATTAGTAATGATATAATCAAACTTATTAGCAATATACCTCCAAACATCTTATACCAATAAGGCATGAGATTTTTACTTCTTAGCGGCTGAGTGTCTCCGGTAACAATATAAGCTGACCAGTAAAACGGATGGGTTTTAATAGTTGGTGAAGATTGTAAAAACTTTAGCTTTGCCTTTTGCAATGCAATATCTTTAGGATCTCCTTCCATTAAGTTTTGATAATACTCTGTCATTATTTCTGATCCGCTTTTATCCTGCACCTCCCATAAAGTCATTACAATTGACGGAACACCGGCATAAATAAAACCACGTGCAAGGCTCATTATTCCTTCTCCAGTGCGAAGTCTGCCAGTTCCGGTATTACAAGCACTTAAGGTTACCATTGAAGCATTAAGATCAAGGTCATAAATTTCGTAAGTATTGAGGAGATTTGTTGCAGTATCTGCATCTGTTTCCGTAAATACAAGTTTTGAAAACATAGGTAACGAATCATTGATTAATGTATGCATTGCCAGATGCAGAATATCATAATCGCCTGCATTCATAATGAAATTTGATTTAGTAGCATTATCTTTTGTTAATACTTTGCCTCCCCACATTTTTTCAATGCTTTTTGCTTCTTGCTCAGCATTCGGTAGCTTCGTTAAATTGTATTCCCGAGATTGTGAGCTGCTACCTGAACTTCTTACATATTCGGGTGCAAAAGCAATCAATTCATTATTTATTTTCTCATTATTCGCAAAATATGGATTATACTTCAAAGTAGAAGAATAAGAATATGATATAGGTGATTCTTTTAATAAATACGGCATCGTTTTGAAATCTAATTCATTAAAATTATCAGCACTTTTTGCCAGTATCTCAAAAGGTAAATAACCTAACACGCCATCAGGAATAATTATCAACCGTTTGGATAATATTTTGCCGTAAACAGGTTCAATTAAAACAGACCATAAATGGTGTGAATGGCCATAAAAGGTTTTAAAGTCTTTTTTACTGAGTTTTGAAATATCAATATTCTTTATGCTAAGCAAATAATCTAACGAATTCAAAAAGGAAGAATCAATAATTGATTTACTTAATGCAACCTCATTTTTTGTGATACTGATGATATATAAAACTGAGTCTGCGAGTTTATACTCAATAATTGCCTCATCATTATTCAATTTTGCAACTAAATCAGTAAGTTGTATGGTTGACCTATCGTATTTCAATGAGTAATATCTCGGGTAATTTTTTTCAAGACTGTTTACCAAACTATCATGTTCAATAATTAGTCTTAATAAGCGTGATTCAAAAAATGAAATCTTAGCAGATGAAGGTGACTTCTGCTGCTGCTCATCTACAAGCATTTGCCGAAGACCATTGATTTCCTCCTTATGGTGTTTCTCCAACAACATCACATCCGCAGGAACATCTGTTGACTTCAATGCATCCAGGTTTCTTACCGAAGCCAGCAATACTGCTGATTTACTTTTTTCAGTACAATTAAATGCTTCCTGTAAATACCTATTATCATCTGTTATTTCGTAGAGTCGATAAGCAATCCCAATAGCCAGATCATATGCCGGTTTCAGTTGATCATTTAACAGCAATTTGCTTTCTTTATCCAGCTTACTGCCTACTTCTTCCATCCGCTTAAGGATCATCTGAATATCACTTTTTCCTGCTTCCAAAAAGCGGACATCATTTGTTTCTTCATACTTATTGTAAAAAGCCCTGGCTCTTCCAATATATGACTCGGCAAACTTTACTTCATTAAAAGTTACAAGGTTCACCCCTGTACTATCCGGTGTTTCAGTCCAAATCCTGATAGCCTGGTCGAAATAATATAGCGAAGAGTCAATTGAGGAAATTTTATAAAAATAATAACCCAAGTTTGAAAGAATATCTGCAAATGGTGCAGATCTTTCCCCAAAACTCAATGAAACCAGACTTAATGCCTTATTATAATACTTTTTACTTTCTATCAGTTGATTTTTACCCATCATAAAGTTGGCAAACTCTATGAACAGATTAATTTTTTTTATAGGACTAATCTCTCCAACTTCTTCCAGGCTAATTGCTTTAGTAAAATGTAAAATGGCATTTTGCTCATCGTTTTTCGCCATAAATGCCTGCGATAAATTAGAATACAGCAGCCATTTCAATTCACCATCAGGATCATATTCCAATCCATTAAAACAATATTGAATAGCTTGATTATAATTTCCAGACTTAAGACTTACCGCAGCCAAATTACCATATGTTTTTGGGATACGTTCTATAATTTCATTGTTACTTAAATAAACATCAAGTGCTTTTTTGTAATACAATTTCGTTTTTGCGAAATCATAATTATAATATGAATTAATTCCTTTATTCAAGTTTATATCAGCTATGCTAATATAATTTGCACCGTATAATGCAAAATAAATTGGTTCAGCAGTATTAAAGTAGTGATTACCCTCCTGAAGTCTACCATTTAGCGTGGCGAGCAATCCATAATTTAAATAGAATCTGGCTATCAAAAGGCTGTCAACCTCATTTCCTATCGAGTCTAACACCACTTGAGTTGTGTCGAAATATGCAAATGCTTTATCATATTTTCCTTGTATGGCCTCAACAATACCCATGTTAAGATAGGAATCGTACAAACCCGGCCCAATAATATTGTTTTGAACTAATATATCGGAAGATAATTTATAGTATTTGAGTGCACTTTTATAATTACGCATTCGAAAATATCCAATACCAATATAGTTATATGCTTTTGATAATGAGTAATGATCGTCATCAAATACTCTCTTCTTCAGTTGAACAGATCTTTTCAACGTGTCAATTCCTTCCTGATTGGATTGTCTGTCAATTAAAATCTTCCCGTAAACATGCAACAACTCAGCAACAAGTGAATCATGAACCTCGTTCTCTTTAATAAAAGAAAATCCATCATCGGCATAAGCTTCAGCATCATCGTTATTGTTTTTTTTCCATTCCAATTCAGCTCTGATAATAAATTGTGTCAAATTTTGATCAGCATTAAACTGAGTTGAATCAATTTGAGCAGTTACCTGTTCATATGAATGAAATTCCATCATTTCAATTCCAGCCGATCCGTTAGCCAATGAGATAATCGAAAACAATATTGCAATTATGAATAAAGATATTGGGCTGATAATCAGGAACACAATTCTCAGCCAATAAAATAAAGGATGCTTGTTTTTTGTTTTATCCATCCCGTGTGTAAACTTATAACTAAGTTATTTAATATTTATACGGAACTATTTTGAAATAGTTAGCAATATTACAGAAATCTGTATTATAACCTAAAAAAGGACGCTAATTGCGTCCTTTTGTAACTTCTACCAAAAATCTCTCTATTGTTAATTCGATTTTGTGAAGCACCCTTTCACTTCAATCTTGTTCTTATTGCCTGTTACTTCAATAATAACACTATATGTCCGGGCTTCAGACCTTCAGTATCTTGAAGCAATCCATGTTTCACACCGTACAATGAAACATAGTTTGCTTCGATAACCTATCAGTCGTATTAAAATATATCTGTTGTGATATTTTAATTCCTTTTTTTGACAATGAATGAACGATAAAGCGTAAAATCTTTAATTGCTTTCTGTTTCCCTTATGAATTGTGTCTTAGGCCAGTCTTCCTGATGGTTCCCACATACCTTCAACATCTCCGTCAGGGCGGTGGTCTGTTAAGGCCAGTCTTCCTGATGGTTCCCACATACCTTCAACATCTCCGT
>Ga0164313_10001097_pt1 | contig 23498 bp, 16 predicted proteins | sample GuaBasSedimGuay4_FD_113735 | JGI IMG/M metagenome (GOLD analysis project Ga0164313, IMG submission 113735) | Subseafloor sediment microbial communities from Guaymas Basin, Gulf of California, Mexico - Guay4, Core 4569-4, 0-3 cm | ecosystem: Environmental > Aquatic > Marine > Hydrothermal vents... | reverse complement strand
GCCCGGTCCGTCGGCATGCGGCCGCTGGTCATGATCGGAGACGGGCGGATTCTGGAGTTCCCCACCCACGTGGTCATGGCCGGACTGCCGGTGCTTGTCGGAGTGCCCGCCGTCCGCGAGGGTGACGACGGGGTTCTGCGGGTGGAAAAAAACCACATGGTTGAAATCATGGAACTGATTTCCGCCATGGAGGATGCGGGGCTCGAATCCGTCAGCCCCGTTGATTTTGTTGTTGCCCGGAATGAAGGATACGCTATCGTCCTGCAAGACAAGCTGGGAATCCTGATGGTTGGCAGGGAGGAATTCTCCGACCGTCTGAACCGCTACATGACCGCCCGTGATTATCTGGATCCCGGTTTGGAGATCGACCTCCGATTCAAGGACAGGTTGACGGTCAAGGAATCTCCGGCCCTCAAGGACTGAAGGCCATTGGAAAAGTTACGAGAATGGAGCCGGCATGAGTCAGGGAAGACTGATTGTCGCTTGTGATTTCGGCACGACCACCTTTCGTGCCCTCGTCACAGAGACCAACGAAAACGGTGAATTGGAAATTCTGGGTTTTGCCCAGGAAAAAGCCGAAGGATTTCAGGACGGGGACTTCGTGGATCTGGGCAAGGGCAGCCGCTGCGTCGCCCGGACCATGCGAAAACTCGAAGCCGATTCCGACATCTACGTCGCGGGCTTCACCTACAATATCTCCGGATCCCATCTCCACAGTGTACGCGCGACGGCCCAGGTCCCCATTGGGCCAGGTCCCCGCCCCATCCGCGAATCGGACCTCGAGGACGCTCGCCAGCGGGCCCGTTCCATGTCCATTCCCTTCGACAACAAGATCCTGGCCGTCACTCCGGTGGAGTACGCGGTTGACCGCGTGCGGGGCATCGTGGATCCGTTGGGTCGGATGGGCAGCCAGTTGGAAATGCAGGCCCACCTGATTACCGGTTCGCGGAGCGTGCTGCACAACCTTGAAAACGCCATCGAAACGGCTAAGTACAAACCCCTCGGTGAAGAAGTGGACATCCTGGCCACCGGCCGGTCCCTGCTGTGTCCGGCGGACCTGGAACAGGGAGTCATCCTGATCGACGTGGGAGGGCTGGGCACCAGTTGGGCCGTCTACCGCAAGGGCGCGATCATCGCCAACGGGATGGTCCCCCTCGGAGGTGAACACCTGACGTCGGATCTGGCCCACGGCCTGCGGATTTCCGCCGAGGATGCCGACCGCATCAAGGTCGAACGCGGAGTCGTTCTGCGCAGCCTGGTGGACGAAGTATCCATTCAGGTCCTTTTCGAAGAGGAACGGCCCGAGGGAACACCGGGTCTGATCGCGGCCATCCTGGAACCCAGGGTGGAGGAAATATTCACCTTCGTGAAAAACGATTTCGGCGACCTGCGCGAATTGGCCGGCCTCGGGGCGGGGGTTGTTTTGACCGGCGGGGGCAGCCTGTGCCAGGGTACCCGTCAGCTATGCGAAGAGGTTTTCGATCTGCCGGTCCAAAGACGCCATTTGCCGGACGGTCTGGTCGGCGCGGAAAGGCTTCCCGAAGGCCAGTGGGCTTCGGTCCTGGGATTGAGCATGTGGGCGGCCCAGGATGCCGAAGGATTTACCGAAAATGAGCCAGGAAACGGGTCTAAGGGAATTTTAAACAAGTTACGTGGTTTTTTTCGGGGTCCCAGTGACGATGACGCCATGGCAGCGGAAGCGTGACCCCTCGGATTTGCGGTAAAATGCCGGAAATCAGGGATAAATGTCAAATCAGGCAAAATAGTGCTTGGCGGCCTCGGATTCATGTGCTAGTTAAGTGGAAGACACATTTTTTGCAGGGTCAGTTGCCCAACTCAAGGAGGAGGCGGGTATCATGATGTTTGAATACGCCGAAGACATTGAACGTTTGGCTGATATCAAGGTGGCGGGAGTCGGCGGAGCCGGCGGAAACGCTGTCGGTCGAATGATAGAAGCAGGTCTGACGGGGGTTGAATTCCTCGCCATCAATACGGACCTGCAAGCTCTCAAGGATTCCCAGGCACACCATTCGATGCAGATCGGGGCTCAGCTCACCAAAGGGCTCGGGTCCGGTGGCAAACCGACCATCGGCAAAGCCGCCGCCGAAGAAGACTGTGACCGCATTGCATCGGCCCTCGACGGGGCCGATATGGTTTTTGTGACCGCGGGCATGGGTGGGGGAACCGGGACCGGCGCCGCTCCGGTCATTGCGGAAATCGCACGCAAGCAGGGCGCCCTGACCGTGGGCATCGTCACGAAACCTTTTGTCTTCGAGGGCCAGGTCCGTATGGAGCAGGCGCTGCAGGGGATCGAGGAGTTCAAGAGTGCCGTCGATACCCTGATCCTGATCCCCAACCAACGGTTGCTGGAAGTGGTTCCGCCGAACACGTCAATGCAGGAAGCCTTCCGTATCGCCGACAATGTCCTCTATGAAGCCACCCGCGGAATCTATGAAATCATCTCCCGCCACGACCACGTGAACCTCGATTTCGCGGACGTGCGTTCAGTGATGAAGGGCATGGGCGAGGCCATGATGGGCACCGGCCGCGCCGAAGGCGAAAAACGCGCCATCGAAGCGGCGAAAGCGGCCATCAGTTCGCCTCTGCTGGAGAACATCGACATCCACGGAAGCCAGGCCGTTCTGGTCAACGTCCTGGGCCGCGAAGTAGGCCTTGAGGACACCGCCGCGGCCATGCAGTACATTCAGGATGCCGCCGGGCCCAATGCCCACGTCATCTTCGGTTACGGCAACGACGAGTCCATGGGGGACACCCTGCAGGTGACGGTCATCGCCACCGGGTTCAACCCTTCCACCATGAACAGGCATCCGGCGGCCACGGTGGTCGCGGAACCGACCGCGGTTGCCCCCGAGCTCACGGCCGATGCAGGTGAATTCAGCGAAGAAGCCGCTACCATTGAGGTTGCCGCTGAACCCGCCGCCGCTGCCGAAGTCCGTATCGAGTCCATGATGGACGACCTCAACGAAGTGATGGAAGAGGTGCCCGGTGATGAGGCCTCCGAGTGGTCGGAAGCTCCGCCGACGGCGAGGATACAGGAGGATGCCCGGGCCGAAGAGACCACCGAGGGATTCCTGGTGCGCGCGGCCGCCGGAGGTGGCTCCGACGAAGTGCTGCCCCACGAACCCGCTGTGGAGCCGGAAACGGAAATTAGAATGTCCGCCGAACTGAAAGAGGTTTCCCAGCCATTCCTGCGACCGGTGGGAACCCGGAGCATAGGCGAAGTCGATTCGCCCGAGTGGCCCGGACGTTCGGAACGGTCCGCGCCTGTCAACAGATCGGTCGCCGCGGGCATCGGTCCCGATAACCCCACGGACGACCTCAAGGCACCTGCTTACACCAGGAAGTATATGGACTGATATGTCCCTGTGGGAGAGATTCCTCGGCAACCGGCGCAACCGGGCGTGCGCCGAAGGTGTTTCCCTGCTGGAACAGGGTAATTACGCTGAAGCTGTCGCCATTTTGCGTAAGGCGTCCCTGGATTCTTCCTCACATCCCACCGGATCTTTGGCTTCCTTTCATTTTCGCCAGGCGCTGGTCGCCCTGGGGCGCCGTCATCTGCAGGCCGGCGCCAACGCCGAGGCGGCCGCGTGTTTCACCGAAGCGGTCAAACTCTGGGACCAGTATCCGGATCTCCATTGCCTGCTGGGCGCGGCCCGGGGCAGAGGTGGGGACTGGGACGAGGCCCTGGCCGGGGCCCGTACCGCTCTGAGACGAAATCCCGATTATGCGGAAGCCAGATTGCTGGAAAGCGCCGCGCTGCAGAAACTGGATCGCCTGGTGGAGGCTGCCGACAGCCTGAACGCCCTGGTGGAGTCGGGCCGCCGTGTAGAGCACTGGTTGATCAACGGCCTTGGCGGCAAAAACCGGTTCACCCCGCAGGATTTGCCGGCCGATCTGGAAGTCCTGCTCATCAATTCCCTGAGCGGCCAGTCCGAAAAAGAGGAAGTCGCCGCCGCGGTGGCCCAGTGCCGGGCCGGGCACTGGCAGGAGGGTCTGGACCGTTTTGCCGATCTGGTCCAAAAAAGGCCCCGGTATCCTGATTATCGCACCCGGCATTCCGCCGCGCTGTTTCATCTGGGCCGCAACACCGAGGCCCTCGCCGAAGCCGACGCCGCCCTGGCGTTGAATGATTCGTACCGCACCGCCATCAACCTCAAGGGATTGATCCTCGCTGACGCGGGGCGCTTGCGCGAAGCCCGGGAATTCCTGGATTCCGCCGATGATGCCGACGGCAAGGGGAGCCAGGGGGCGGCGCATGAAGAGCTCTTCGGGGCTTACTTGCGCGGAGTCCTGGCGCTGTTGAGCGGTCAGCCCGGACGTGTGGGCGAACTCCTGGGCTCATGGGGCGAACTGGGCAAGAATTTTGCGCGAGCGGAACTGTTGCTGGCGGCATCGGAAGACCTGCGGGGCGACAGTGGGGCCTGCGGCCGGCGCCTGGCCGGACTGGCCGAGGAGTGGACGGCGGAATCAGTCTATTTTTTCCTGCTGGCCTGCCATCATCTCCGCCACCGGCGCTTCGAGGAGGCCGCGGGAGTTCTTGGCCGCTGGCCTGCCGCTTCCGCGGGGCCGGACCGGCGTCCCCTGTTCCTGGAAGCGGCTCTGGCCCTGGAGCAAGGGAGGGTCCCGGAATTGCCCGACGAAACCCGGGGAATTTCCCCTGATGGCGGAGGTGCTTCCGCGGCCACTGCCGAAGTCCCTGCCGAAGTTGTGGCCGAAGCTACCCCCGAAGGTGACACCGAAAGTCCCGACAACACGATTCCCCATCCCGAGGCATGGAGCTTTTTGAACGCCCGCGCGGAATTATTGCGGGGCGACGGTGGCAGCGCCTGGACCATCTGCGAAAATCTGATCTCCGCCGGGTTTATAACCGAACCGATCGTCCAGTTGCAGATCGCCGCGGCATCCGCCGCGCGGGGTGCCTTCCCGGAGGGCTGGAACCCTCCGGCCATCCGGCCTGAATCCTGCCTGCCTGGACTGATTTACCTGGGTGTGGACAGAAATGAAAGCGGTGAGGGGGCGGTCCTGTTGGAGAAGTACCGGCGGGTGCATCCTGAGCAGATCACACCCCAATGGCTGAGTCCGGATTTCTGGCTGGACCCGGTGCGAAACTGGATCGCGTGATCTTCTGATCAACCCATGTTTCAGGCGGGCTGGGGCGCCATGGCGGCGGCCAGCAGCTTTTCCACTTCCCGGGTCAGTTTTTCCAGATCATAGGGTTTGCTCATGTAGGCGTTGGCCTGGTACTGGAATCCGCGCACCCGGTTTCTTTCATCCTCGCTGGCGGTGAGAATGAGGATGGGCACATCCATGGTGCCCTGGATGCTGCGCGTTCTTTTAAGGAAACCGAAGCCGTCCATGACGGGCATCATCAGGTCCAGGATGACACAATCCGGAACTTCATTCTGGATCGACTTGAACCCCTCGGCGCCGTTTTCAGCCTCGGTGATCTCGAAGCCCCGGCTCTCGAGCTGAAGCTTGAGGATGCGCCGCAGATCGGGGTCGTCCTCGACGACCAGGATTCTGGGTTTCGCGACATCGGTCATGGCAGTATCTTTACCCTTCTGGAATTTGGGAGCCCCTGATCTATCTTGGTCGAACCGGGAACTCCGAACCCATTTCTTTGTTTCCCTTGTGATTTTCGGCTGTGTGGGTGGTAACTTGAACCCAATAATCATCTTTAAACCGGGTCTGGGGCACATGGATTCAACCTCCAATTATCGATATCAGGGTTTTCACCGGGTTCCGGTTAGTCGTACCGTCCGCTTTTTGGCCCTTTACCTGGTTTTTTTGGTTGGGGGAGTGTTTGCTGCGGATGTCGTCAAGGCCCAGGCCCCGACCCAGATCCCGGCCCCGGCCCCGGCGGTGGACGGTCCCTGCGAAACCGGACCAACTCTTTACCGGGCGGCAAAATTCACCGAAGCCCGCGCGGCCTTTCTCGCCTGTCTGGAGCAGGGGGGCGCGAGCGTCGAAATTCTTTTGCCGCTGGTGGTGATGGCCGTCCGTGAGGAGCGGGTCGGCGAAGGTATCGAATACGGGTTCGAGGCGATCGAAATCGCCCCGACGGACGCGGAAGCCCGTTACTGGTACGGCCGGGCCCTTCTGGGCGCCGAGCGGGTTGATGACGCCAGAGCGCAGTGGGAACAAGGCCTTCGGCTTTCGGTCAATCACAAGGGGATTCTCGAGGGAATGGCCCGCCTGGCCCTGGCGGATAATGAAACGGCCAAGGCTTATCAGCTTCTTGCCCAGTTGCAGAGGCAGGGCGTGAACGATCCCTGGCTGAACCGCCTGATGGCCGACATCGCCGCCGGCAAGGGCCTGTGGAAGGAGTCCCTGGGACATCTTGAAATGGCCATGGCCCAGGATGAGCCGAGTTTGCAGGATTACATGACCGCCTCGGAGTTGAGCATCATGTTGGGCGATCATCCGGGGGCCGTTGATTATTGTCGTCGCGCCGTGGTTCTGGAACCGGGCGCGGTGTCCTACGGAGGGTTGGGGGAGGCCTATTTCGCCGTCGAACAAATCGATTCCGCGCTGGTCTATCTTCACCTGGCCGTGGTAGAGGCTCCCGAAGAGCCCCGTTACCGTTTCAACCTGGCCAACGCGTTGGAGGTGGCCGGCATGGTCCAGGAGGCCGAAGTTCATTTCCAGGCTTTTTTGACCATGGTTCCGGACGATCCGGTGGGGCACTTCAATTACGGGGTTCACCTCGACCGACAGGGTCGGTCCGAAGAGGCTTTGGCCGAAGTTTCCCGGGCCGTGGAACTGAATCCGGATATGTTGACCGCGCGTGTGGTCGAGGCCCAGATACTGGAAGATATGGGCCTCTGGGACGAGGCCCTGGCGGTGGTGCGGGGTTTGAACGAGGTGGATGAAGCCAATACCGCGGAGTTGAATACCTGGGAGGAACGGATCATTCGCCAGCGGGACATTGCCCTTGCCGCTATCGGCGAAGGCAAAATTCACCTGCTGCACATGGTGCTGGGCAATGCCGAGATCCTGGAAATCGTGACCACGGAGCTGGCTGCGGGCACCCCGTTCACAAGTTTGGCGGTGCGGTTTTCCTCAGGTGGGGCGGCTGCCCGGGGCGGGGATATCGGCTGGATCAATCCCGCCGAAATGGTGGAGGCGATGCAGGCGGTCATTATTCCGTTGGGCATCAACGAAACAAGCCCCCCGGTGGAAGCCGGAGGGCTGTATCACATCTTCAAGAGGATTCCCTAAATTCTTGCGCGACGCTGTCTTTCCAGGGATTACCGCGGAAGGACCGTCGTACAAAGGTGCTTAGACGACCTTCTTGACGGTTCCGGTGCGGATGCAGCGGGTGCACACATAGCCACGGCGCACCTTGCCGTCCAATTCGAACCTGATTTTCTGCAAGTTGGGCAGCCAACGGTGACGGGTCAGGTTGTGAGCGTGGCTCACCCTGTTGCCGTACTGGGGCCCTTTGTCGCAGATGGAGCACTTCCTGCTCATGGGATTCCTCCTAGGAGTTGAATTCACAGGTGCGGCAATTTAACATCTGATTCGCGGCACAGCAAGGAATTATCTGATTTTTGGCCAGGATGGAGTCCATGAAACCGGAATTCAGCCAGGATACACCCGTACAGTTCCTGAAATCGGTCGGACCGGCCCGCGCACGCGCTTTGACGCGTCTGGGTGTGGAAACCGTGGGTGACCTGCTGTCCCATTATCCCCGCCGCTATTTCGACCGCAGTTCCACGGTTCAGGTCCGGAGCCTGCGCGCAGGGCAGGATGTGACCGTCCGGGGCGAGATTTTGACCGCGAGCGAACGCCGGACCCGGACCGGCGGCAGCCTGCTGACGGTGACCCTGGGTGACGACACCGGGGTCCTGTTCTGTGTCTGGTTCAATCAGAAGTTCCTTTTGAAGCAGTTCAAATCGGGCCGAAAAATGATGGTCAGCGGCACGGTCCAGATGCACGGCGGCCGCGCCCAGGTGGCCCATCCGGATTACGAGGTGTTCGAACCTGCCGGTGGCGAAGAGGATTCCGGCCCCGGTCTGCACACCGGGCGGATGGTGCCGGTTTACGGGCTTACCTCGGGCGTGGGGCAGCACTGGCTACGTGGTCTGGTGCATCAGGCCCTGGAAAATATGAGCGACCTTCATGTCGATCCCCTGCCGGCCGGGTTGTTGGCGAAACACGGCATGCCTGACCGGCGCCGGGCCCTGGAGGAAATTCATTTTCCCGCCGACCAGAAAAGCATGGCCGCCGCCCGTGACAGGCTGGTCTACGAGGAATTGTTCACGATCCAGATCCTGATGGCCCTGCGCCGGGATTCACGACGCGGCCAGGCCGGATTGACCTTATCCAAGCCCGGAGAGTTGACCTCCAACCTGGTCAAATCCCTGCCTTTCAGTCTGACCGGCGCGCAACGCCGGGTTCTCAAGGAGATCCTGGCTGATATGCGGTCCGGCCGTTCCATGCACCGCCTGCTGCAGGGAGATGTGGGATCGGGCAAGACCCTGGTGGCCCTCATCGCGGCGCTGTTCGTCATCGAGCAGGGCCATCAGTCGGTGATCATGGCGCCCACCGAGGTTCTGGCCCGGCAGCACGGGCAGACACTGACACGGTTCTGTGAACCCCTCGGTGTCAGCGTGGAAACCCTGACCGGATCCACGCCCGCGGCCGAGCGGCGCGGTATTCTGTCCGGAGTGGCCGCCGGTGAAATCGATCTTCTGGTGGGGACCCACGCGGTGATCCAGGAAGATGTCAACATTCCCCGCCTGGCCCTGGCCGTGGTGGACGAGCAGCACCGTTTTGGCGTGCGGCAACGGGGCCGTCCCGCCTCGGCGGCCAATACCGACAAATCGGTCCATGTGCTGGTCATGAGCGCCACTCCTATTCCCCGCAGCCTTTCCCTCACCCTTTACGGGGATCTGGATCTTTCCATCATCGACGAGCTCCCGGCCGGCCGGCAACCGATCACCACCAAACTGGTCAGGGAAAAGGACGAACAGGATGTATGGGAGGGATGCCGCCGGGAGGTGGCGGCGGGCCGGCAGGTCTATGTGATCTATCCCGTCATCGAAGAAACCGAAGGGCAGGACCTGAAAGCCGCCACCGTCGAGTTTGAAAGGCTGCAGAGTGAAGTATTTCCCGGCCGTCGGGTGGCCCTGCTGCACGGGCGCCTCAAACCCAGGGAGAAACATCAGGTCATGGGGGCCTTTACCCGCGGCGAGGTTCAGGTTCTTGTGGCGACCACCGTTGTGGAGGTGGGGGTGGACGTCCCCAACGCCACGGCCATGGTCATCCACAACCCCGAACGTTTCGGACTGGCCCAGTTGCACCAGTTGCGGGGCCGCATCGGGCGGGGCGAACACGCTTCCTCCTGTTGGCTTTTGTGCGATCGTTTTCTGGCCGAGGAGAGTTTTCAGAGGATCCGTTTCTTTTCCGAACACACCGATGGGTTTGCCCTGGCGGAGGAAGATCTTCGCCTGCGCGGACCGGGGGACGCCTGGGGAATTCGGCAGCATGGAGCGCCGGGATTTCGCCTGGCGAATCCATTGCGGGATGTTAAACTGGTGCGCATGTGCAGAGACGACGCCCGGGAATTCCTGGAACGGGATCCCCGCTTCGAAAGCCCGGATGGAAAAACCATGCTCAGGGGCCTGGCCGCCGCCTTCGGGAAATTCATGCCGATGCTGGCCGGTTGATAATCCCTCAAGGATCAATGAAGCACTTTAATCTGGGCAATCTTCTTTGGAATACCGGTGCGGCAACGCTGTTGCTTTGGCTGCCCCTGTTGATTTTCCTGAAAGACCACGACTATCCCCTGGTGAAACCCGAGACCGCCATCTGTCTTGCCTGCATATTGGTTGCCGGCCTGTTCTGGGGGATGGTGATGTGCCTGGGCCGAACTCCCGGCCGGATCATCGCGATGGTCTTTCTGGCGATTCTGGTGGTCGATGTCCAAACAGACTGGATCACCACCCTGGGCCTGAGACTGCTGTTGAACATCCTGTTTTTCGGCACGATTTTCTGGTTCCTGCGCAAGAGGCTGTCGAAGTTCGTGGTGGTTGTCGCCGGGTGCATGGTCCTGGGGACGGTCCTGATGCCGCCGAGGGAGCAGATAACTTTAACCGGACCTTCACTCGACGAACCGGTGGAAAGGTCCGACCTTCCGTTTATCCTGCATCTGATCCTGGACGAGCATATCGGGATCGAAGGGATTCCCCGGGAATTCGATGCCGACGGGGAAATCGCCGCGGAGGTCAGGGATTCCTATATGGATATGGGTTTCCGGGTTTTCGGCCGGGCTTACAGCGACTATTACCACACCACCAAAACCATTCCCAACCTGTTGAACTTCACGGTCAGTACCAATGACGTGGAATACCTGCCTCCGCCTTTTCGCAGGAAAAAGCCCCTGCGGAGAAACGCCTGGTTCGACCTGCTCGGTGACATGGGCTATCGGAACCATGTTTTTCAGTCGAACTACATTACATACGACCGCCGGCTGGATCCGTCGCGCGCGCGCGGGGTGGAAAGCAGCCTGACCTACGCCAGCGAATCGATTCATCCGTTGAGCTCGGTAGCCATTCCGGTGATCGATAAATCCCGTTACATCCTGGGGAGCTATCTGCGTTTGTCTTATTTCCTGACCATGATGAGGGATGGGTACGGGGATCTGCGACGTTCGTCGGTGGGCCTGAACCTTGGCCTGCCCGCCTGGGACCGGTCCGGGAAATACCTCAGTGTCCTGTCATCCATGGACGCCATCCCGCTTCTGGAGAGGGATCTGGAACACGCGGCACCGGGCAAGGCCTTTTTTGTCCATCTGCTGCTGCCTCATTATCCTTATGCGTATGATCGGGATTGTGAGGTCCGGGTGATGAATGACGGCTGGCTCAACGCCGAGGACGTGTCCAAGGCGCCCCGGCGCAATGACGCGGAATCACGCGCCCTGCGGTATCCCCTTTACCTGGACCAGTTGATCTGCACGAACAACACCATTAAAAAAATCCTGGAAGAACTCTCGACGCGCCCCTGGTGGGACGACGCCATCATCATCGTGCACGGGGACCACGGATCCCGCATCGACATGGGGCCGCCCAAGGTTCCCACCGTGGCCGAAATGAACGCCCAGGATTTCCTGGACGCTTTTTCAACCCTGTTCGTCATCAAAATGCCCGGCTTGCCCGCCGGGTACGACCGTCGCCAACTGCCCATTGGGCACCTCTTTAAGAAGTTGGTGAAGGACCGGGCCGATCCCGGTGATCCCGACCTGGAAAGGCACCCCAGCGTCCTGGTTGTGGACGGTTCCGCACCCATGTTGAAAGTGGACCTGCCATTTTTTGATCACGGCTTGCCTCTGACAGAGGCAGATGGGCGGGAATGAGCCAATTCCCCTGGCGATTTTGAGCTTGCAACAAGGTTCCTGAACGGGTATATTTCGGCGGTCTCGAAGTCCCCCCAACAGGTGGACTGTTTGAGGTGGGCGCAAGTCCATCTCTTTTTGTAACAGGAGGATTGAGGTTGGCAGAGGGCAACCGTGCTGATTTAAAGCAAATGGCGGCCCGGATCATCGACCTTCTGGAGTCTGATCTGGCCCAGGCCGGCTTCGATTTGCTGGACGTCCGGATCTTTCGGGGCGGCGGGCGCGTTCAATTGCGGATCTACGTGGATCTTGCCGAGGGTGACATCTCACTCGGCGAGGTGGCCTCGGCATCCCGGACCATCGGTATGCTGATGGAAGAAGCCGACCCGTTTCCCGACCCGTACGTCATTGAAGTCTCCTCACCAGGAATCCGTCGGCCCCTGCGCAAACGCGAACACTACCATTCCGCCGTGGGCCAAAAGGTGGATCTGAAGGTCATGGGCGCGGGCAGCCGCCGCGTCAGGGGCATCCTGCAGGAATTGGACGGTGACGTGCTCGTGGTTGCGGGCAGTTCCGAGGACCAGGCCGCGGCCGAAGATTCCCCGGAAGAAATCAGGGTTCCCCTCGGCAGGGTCCTGGAGGGCAACCTGGATACGGAATTCGATGCCCAGGCCCTGATCAACGCCGACCGCCGCCGCCGCAAGGATGAAAGACGCACGATGCGGCAGGCCAAGAAGAAAGTCCGGAAAATGAGGCCCAAGGCCCGCAAAAACCCGGGGGATGATTCATCTTCCGGTGAAACTGAAAAATAGAGTCCGGGCCCCAGGCCCCGACACCGACCGACAGCAGGAGCTGAATCCGCATGGATCACAATATTCTGAATGCCCTGAGTGAGATCACCAGGGAAAAAAGTATCGAAAAGGCCGTGATCATCGAGTCACTCGAAGCCGGCCTGCAGTCCGCCGCCCGCAAAAAACTGGGCGCCGAGGCGAATATAGACGCCAAGGTTGACCCCGATACCGGCATCATGGTGGTCGAGCAGGTCAAGACCGTGGTCGACGAGATCGACGACCCGGACACCGACATCTCCCTGGAAGAGGCGCAGATCGAATTCGGCGACGAAGTGGAGATCGGTGACGAGGTGCGCTGGGAACTGCCGCTGGCCGATTTCGGCCGTAACGCCATCCTGGTGGCCAAACAGATTTTGGTCCAGAAGGTCCGCGAGGCCGAAAGGGCCCAGATTTTCGAAGAGTTCAAGGACCGGGTCAACGAGATCATCGTCGGCACCGTCCAGCAGGTGGACCGGGGCAACGTCCTGGTCAACCTGGGTCGCACCGAGGCCCTGATGCCCTACCGGGAACAGATCCGCGGTGAAAAACTGCACCAGGGCAAGACGGTCCGCGCGTTCATCACCGAGGTTCTGGACAGCGCCAAGGGTCCGCAGGTGATCCTGTCGCGCAGCCACCCGGGTTTCCTGAAATCGCTCTTCCAACAGGAAGTGCCGGAGATCCAGGAAGGCATCGTCGAGATCAAGGCCGTGGCCCGCGAACCCGGTACGCGTTCGAAGATTGCCGTGACCAGCAACGACGAACGGGTCGATCCCGTGGGCAGTTGTGTGGGCATGAAGGGCAGCCGCGTGCAGGCCGTCACCCGCGAACTGGCGGGCGAGCGGGTGGATATCGTGCCCTGGAGCGCCGAAGCCAGCCTGCTGATTTCGCGCGCGTTGAGCCCGGCCATCGTCAGCAACATCATCCTGCACCGGGACCGCAACGAAGCGACCGTGGTGGTGGGCGAGGACCAGCTGAGCAAGGCCATCGGCAAGGAAGGCAAGAACGTCCGGCTGGCGGCAAAGCTTACTGAATGGAAAATCGACCTGGTCAGCTCTCGCGAGTACGCGACCCGCCAGCGGGTCACCGACGAGATGACCATGAATCTGGGCGAGATGGAAGGTGTCGGCGAGGATCTGCAGATCCTGCTGGAGCAGATCGGGATCTCGACCATCGAACAGTTGGCCGATGCTTCCCTGGAGAAACTCCAGGAGATTCCCAATCTGGAAGAGGACGCCCTGGAAAGTCTGCAGGCCACCGCCCGGGCCACGCGGGACGAGCTGCGCAAGATGATCGAAAAATCCATCGTTGAAGAGATGGAGAAAGCGGCCGCCGATGAACGGCCCCTCTTTGATGAGGATGCTCTGGGTGACGAGAGTGTCACCGATGAAAGCGCTGAAGCTGAAGATGAAACGCCCGCACCCACCGAAGAGGAAATCTTCAAGGATTTCCCCGCCGAGAGTGAAGAAGGCGCCGATTCCAAGTCCGCGGATGATGGAAAAGCGGGCGACGACAAGGACAAGAAGCTGGATCCGTTCGCTAACACCGAACTCGATGATTGACGCAGTCCGATGACTGAAGAAAACACTCGGGGACAGGCGGATAAACTGCTTGGATTACTTGGTTTGGCTCGCAGGGCGGGAAGGCTCGGCATGGGAGTCAGCGCAGTGGAGAAAATGGTCGTCAAGGGTGAAAATCCCCTGGTGATCACCTCCTCGGACATAGGTGACAGCCTTAAGGGAAGAGTTTCCCGCTGGGAGCCTGTTCGGGGAATCGTGGCCGATGTTCTTACCGGCGAGGACATGGCCCGGGCTCTGGGCCGCGACAAGCTCGCGGTGGTCGGAGTGAGTGATTCCGGATTCGTCAAAGGTATCCGGAAGTTGGGACTCTAATTTTTTTGCCGGTGGAGGTAACAGATTTTGGTGAGGAAGCTGAGAGTTTACGAACTCGGTCGTCACTACGGTGTCGACAGCAAACAGATCATGACTCTTCTGCAGAAGATGAAGGTGCAGGCCAAGAGTCATATGAGCGTTGTCGAAGACGACGAAGTCGCTCGCGTTCATTCCGTATTCCAGCGGAAACGCCAGCTGGCCCGGGAGAACTATGCCAAGGCGCATAATCTCAATCCCGACCAGTTGAAGAATGTTGCCGCCCTGAAGCCTCTGGAAAAACCGGTGGCTCCCGAGGAGCCGGAAGCCAAGAAAAAACCGGCCAAGAAAAAGCCCAAAAAGAAGAAGCCCGCCAAGCCCCAGGTCGTGGTCATTAAAAAGGCCGGACAGATGACCAAGGTGGCACAAAAGGCGAAGGCGGCCAAGGACGCCGAGGCCAAGATCAAGTCGGACGAAGCGGCTCGCAAGGCTGAGGAAAAGGAACTCCGGGAAGCGGAAATGGCTTCCAAACGTGAAGAACACGCCCAGGCCCGGACCGTCACGAGCAGCGGCGCCAAATTGGTCAAGAAGGCCGATGTGGACAAGGCCCGCGAGGCCGAGGAAACCAAAGCCGCCGAAAAAGCGGCGGCTGCCGATGAGGATGTCCAGGCCGACGGTACCGTCATGGCGGACCCCACTGCAGGGTTGGACGAACCCGCTCCTGCAGATGAGGCCGAAGTGGTGGAAGCGGACGTGGAGGTCGTCACCGACGAGGCTCCTGAAGCCGAAGGTACCGAGGAAACCGCTGAGACCTCCGAGGCGGAAGCCGAGGCGGAAGCCGAGCCAGACGCCGAGGACCCCCTGGATAAACTGGGAACCAAGAAAAACGACGGTTTCAAGGTGGGGGACATCATCAAGCCCGCGCCCAAGGTGAAGCGGCCCAAAGCCGCCCCGCCGGTGCGGAAACCCGAGCCAAAAATCAGCAGCGCCTCGGTCCGCGATTCCATCAAGGCGGCCATCCAGCGCAGGCAGGATGAAGCGGCCGCGCGTGAGGAAACCAGCTCACGCCGTAAGCGGACCCGCAAGAAGAAGAAGAAGGTGGACCAGGCTGAGGTCGATCGCGCGCTGAAACAGACCATGGCCGCGCTGGACGGCTCCGGCACCAAGAAGAAACGCAAGAAGGGTGAAAAGGTCGGAGATGAAGAAGAACATGTCGTCGAAACCGCCGTGTTGAAGCTGACCGAGTTCATCACCGTCCAGGAAATGGCGAACAAACTCGGGGTCAAATCCCAGGAACTGATCGCCACCCTGTTCTCCATGGGGATCATGGCGACCATCAACCAGCGCCTGGAAAAGGAAAACATCGAACTGCTGGCGGCGGAATTCGAACGTGAAGTCGAGTTCCTCACCGAAGCCGGCGAGGATGTGCTGGAAATCGAGGAAGCCAAGGATGAGGACAAGACCGACCGTCCGCCCGTGGTTACCGTCATGGGCCATGTGGACCACGGTAAGACCTCGTTGCTGGACAGCATCCGCAAGACCAACGTCATCGCGGGTGAGGCCGGCGGCATCACCCAGCACATCGGCGCCTACACGGTGCAGACCGACGGCGGTCCCATCACCTTCCTGGACACTCCGGGTCACGCGGCCTTCACGGCCATGCGCGCCCGCGGCGCCCAGGTTACCGATTTGGTGATCCTGATCGTGGCGGCGAATGACGGAGTGATGCCCCAGACAGTGGAGGCGATCCACCACGCGAAGGCTGCCAAGGTGCCGCTCATCGTCGCGGTGAACAAGATCGACCTGGAGGACGCCACACCCGACCGCGTGAAGCAGGAACTTCTGAAGCACGAGATCGTGGTGGAGGAATACGGCGGGGACGTGCTCTGCGCCGAGATTTCCGCCAAGCAGGGGACCGGCATCGAGAAACTGCTCGAGCAGGTGCATCTGCAGACCGAAGTCCTGGAGCTGAGGGCCACCGCCATGGGTCCTGCCCGCGGCACCGTCGTGGAAGCAAAGAAGGAACCCGGGCGTGGCGTCGTGTTCACGGTTCTGGTGGATCAGGGCACCATCAAGAAGGGTGACAACTTCCTGGTCGGCATGATCCACGGCAAGGTTCGCGCCCTGTTGGACGAGCGCGGCAACAAGCTGACCGAGGTCAAGCCGGGCGAGCCCTGCGAAATCATGGGCGCCAGCAACGTGCCCGAGGCGGGTGACCGCTTCTACGTGGTGGAGAGCGAACGCCAGGCCCGTGAGCTGGCGGATAAACGCCGTATTCTGCAGCGCCAGCAACAGATCGTCAGCCCCAAGGTCGTCATCGACCTGGATAACCTGGCGGAACTGATGACCACCGGCGAACTGAAGGAACTGCCCATCATCATCAAGGGCGATGTGGCCGGTTCCGTCGAAGCCCTGGCCGATCAGCTCATGGAGCTGAACACCGAAGAGGTGCAGGTCAAGGTCGTGCACAAGGCCGTGGGTGCCGTCAGTGAATCCGATGTCCTTCTGGCTGCCAACACCGGCGCCATTATCATCGGCTTCCATATGCGTCCGGGCCCGGCCATCATCGAGAGGGCCAAGGCCAACAACGTGACCATCGAGGTCTTCGATATCATCTACGAAGCCGTCGATACCCTCAAGAAGGCCATGGCCGGCTTGCTGGGCTCCATCAAGCGCGAGGTTTCGACCGGCAAGGCTTCGGTCCGCCAGGTCTTCACCATTCCCAAGGTGGGATCGGTGGCCGGTTCGATGGTCATCGACGGTGTCATCAAACGCAACAGCCGCGCCCGCCTGATCCGTGACGAAGTCATGATCTGGGAGGGCAAGGTTAACTCGCTGAAGCGCTTCAAGGATGACGTCAAGGAAGTCAAAGATGGCTACGAGTGTGGCATCGGGCTTGAGAATTTCTACCAGATTCAGGAAAATGACGTTCTGGAGTGCTACGAGATCGAAGAAATCGAGCGGACTGAGCTGTAGGGCCGATGATTCTGGTGGCCTGACCATTGCCCTGTGGGGACGCCGGCCTGGAACATCCTGTTCCAGGCCGGCTTGGCTTTCGGCGCCCTTCGCCATCCATGGCTAGGGGTGCCTCCAGACACCCCACAGCTCAATGGCCAGGCCACCAGAATCATCTCCACCTGCAACTCGGGACACACGAATACGACGTTCAGTACTCCTTGAGTATTTACCTGTCAGGCGCATAGGCTTATCCTAAAGTCCAGTGCATCACACAACTGTAAGGATTGAAATGGATCCGTATCGCACTAATAAATTGAATCAGTCGATTCTTGAGGTTCTTAGTCAGCTGATTCAGGTTTCTGTTAAGGATCCGCGGGTTGGGTTTGTTACGCTGAATGCCGTCAAACTCAATCGGGATCACTCGGTGGCGCAGGTCTACTACTCCGTTATCGGGGATGAAGAAGAGCGCAAAAAGAGTTTTCAGGGGCTGAAAAAGGCCAAAGGGTTCATGCAGAGCAAGCTGGTGCGCACGCTGGGGCTGCGTCAGGCGCCGGAGCTGCGGTTCGCCTATGACGATTCGGTGGAGAAGGGTCTGGAGATGGATGACATCCTGGACAATCTCAAACGGAGTGGGGAATTCCTGACCGACGATGAAAAAAAGCGGCTGATGACGTTGGACGATGTCCAGCCTCCGGGCGAACTCATTCGCGGTCTGCGGGAAGCCAAATCGATTTGGGTGGTTCCCCATTTCAATCCCGATCCCGACGCCATCGGCAGCGCGCTGGCCCTGGGCGCGGCGTTGCGTGAGACGGGACGCGAGGTGCGGGTCTTTTCCTACCCTGATCCCGCCATCGGGTTGAAGGACCTGCCCGGTTACGACAAGGTGACCCTCAGCGACGAGGCCGAGGAACTTTACGCGGCCGAAAAACCGGAATTGATGGTGCTGGTGGACTGCCACCGCATCGACCGCACCGGGCCGCTGGAAGATACCCTGGATCGTTTCGAGAATCGGCTTTGCATCGACCACCACCTGATCAGCGGGCGCAAGGCTCCCGAAGCGGGTTGGATCGAGCCGCGGTCCTGTTCCACCTGCACCCTGATCCATCAGGTCATCACCACTTTGGGTGAAGGGGATGATGAATACGGGGACGATCCCTTCGATCTGTCCCTGGACATGGCGACCAATCTCTACGCCGGTCTGATCAACGACACCGGCGGCTTCCGCTTTTCGAACACGGTTCCCTTTACCTTCGAGCTCGCCCGGCGGCTTTCGGTCCTGGGTGTGGATACCGCCAAGGTGGCCAGCACCACCCTGCACCGCTACCGTCGTGAGGGACTGGCCATGCTGCAGCGGGTGCTCGGGACGTTCGAATACCATGCCCTCGGCCGGGTTCTGACCCTCAACGCCACGCTGGAGATGCTGGATGATACCGGCGGAAGCATGTCCGATACCGAAGGTTTCGTGAACATCGCCACGGCGGTGGACGGCGTTTGCCTGGTCGGGTTTTTCAAGGAACTGGAAAAGGATGTCTGGCGGGTTTCCCTGCGCGTGTGCGGACAGGGCGACGTGCAAACCATCGCCGCCAAATACGGTGGCGGTGGCCACAAGATGGCGGCCGGTTGCACCGTGGAAGGCACTCTTGAAGATGTCACCGCGATGCTGGCGGCCGACCTTTCGATGGCCCTTCCGGAAGCCATGGGGGATGACCAGGCCGGCAGCAGGCGGGGGTGACCGTCGTGGACGGCATCCTTCTGGTGGACAAACCCGCCGGTGTTACTTCTTTTGACGTGGTGAACCGGGTTCGCTGGGCGTTGGTCCAGGCCTTTCCCGAGTTGGTCCCGCGCAGGGGCAAGCGCCCCGCGGGCGCGCCTAAACCTCCCCGTTTCAAATGCGGCCACGCCGGCACCCTGGACCCCCTGGCCACGGGGCTGCTCATTGTGCTGGTCGGCAAGGGGTCGCGCCTGGCTCCCTTTCTGCTGGGTCAGGACAAGACCTACCTCGCCACGGTTCGTTTCGGTTCGGTCACCGATACCCTGGACAGGGACGGAATTGTCGTCGCCACCGCGCCGGTGCCCGAAGGCCCCGAAGCCGTTGCCGCCTGCCTGCCGGGTTTCAGAGGCGACATCCAGCAGATTCCCCCGATTATATCCGCCCTCAAAAAAGACGGACAGCCCCTGTACAAACTGGCTCGTTCGGGGCAGGATGTTCCCGAGCCCGACGCCCGGCCGGTAACGATCCACCGGTTGGAAATGACCGCTTCCCGATGGGGTGCTTCCGGGGAAGATGCTGTGCACGAGGTGGACCTCGAGGTTGACTGCACCAGCGGAACGTACATTCGTTCGCTGGCCAGGGATCTGGCGCGGGCCGCCGGCACTGAAGGCCATATCCACAACCTGCGCCGGCTGACCGTGGGCCGTTTCAAGGTGGCCGACTCGGTGAGTGGTGTCATGGACAAAGCGGGAGAGGAACTGGCCGCCTCCCTGCTTCCCTTGAGCGCGGCTTTGGCTCAGGTGCCCGCCGTTACATTCGATCAGGCCGAGGCCGCCGCGGTCAGGCAGGGACAGCAGCCGGGCGAAGGCTTTATGGCCAGACTGGATGGAGAGCCCCACGTCGTCGGCAAAGCAGGCCGCCTGTTTCAGATACTCGACGAAGCCGGTGATCTGGTGGCCGTGGGAAAACTGGATGAAACGACGGGCAAGCCTGTACTGGCGACCGTCATACCGCTGGATGATTTATCAGCCGACTAGCGTGAAGGGGATTTGAGCGTGCGACTGATCCGACTTACCGCAAACTACATCAGCGAAATCATCGCCGGGAAAATCGGCACCAACCAATCCCAACTGGAATCCTGCTCCCTGGCGTTGGGGTCTTTCGACGGGCTCCATCGCGGCCATCAGGAATTGATCCGGGGGGTCCGGACTTCACGCGACCGGCTGGGGCTGGACTCGGGCGCCCTGTTTACCTTCATGCAACATCCCAGACAACTGCTCGACCCCGGGGCCGAGCCGTTTTTACTGACCACCTGGCGCGCCAAGCTGGCTTTGCTGCAGGAACTGGAATGCCAGGTCATCGTGGCCGCCGATTTCTGTCCTGAACTATCCCGCCTGAGCTATGAGGAATTCGTGGAAAAATTCCTGGTCGGCTACCTGGGCATGAAACATCTCGTGGCCGGTTACGACATCCACCTGGGCGCCGACCGCCGGGGCACGGCCGCCACCCTGGAAGAACTGGGGCGCACGCTGGGCTATACGGTCGAGGTCATTCCGCCGGTCAGGTCGGGGGAGGACATCATCAGCAGTTCCGCCATCCGCAAGGCTTTGACGGCAGGTGATTTGTCGGTGGCGGCGGACATGCTCGGGCGTCCTTACGCCATCTGGGGCGAGGTAACACCCGGTGATCGCCGCGGACGGGAAATCGGATTCCCCACGGCCAACATCCAGCCTTTGGAAGCCATGAAACTGCTGCCCGAAACCGGGGTCTACGCCGCGAAGGTGCAGGTGCCGGGCGACGTGGTCGCTCCCGGAACACCGGGTATTCTGGAGCGAGTGACCGAGTCCCTGCCCGAAGTCGATCTCCAGGGCGACATCCTGAGCGCCGCGCCCTGTGACTGGGCCATTTTCGGAGGGATGCTGAACTTTGGCTATGTGCCCACCTTCCACGGCGAGGGTCTGGTGGAACCGCGGGTGGAAGCCAATATTTTTGGTTTCGAAGGTGATCTGCGCGGCCGCAACGTGAAGGTCGAGTGGATCAAAAAACTTCGCCCGGAAAAGAAATTCGACGGGGCGGATGAACTGGTCGCCCAACTGAAAAAGGACCAGGACCACGCCCGGCAGGTGCTGGGCCTGGCCTGATCCCGGTTTATCTCAGCCGGCCCGGCGGGCGATCTGCTCGGCGATGGCCTCGTTGATCTCGATCGCAACGGCCAGCGCGTCCCTGCCTTCGGTGCCGGATACCTCGACGGAATGTTCTCCCCTGACCGCTTTAATGAAGGACAGCAACTCCTCACGCAGGTTGTCCGTCTCTCCGTGCTTGATCAATTCGGGAACGACCCGCGGTTCCTCTCCCGGAACCGGAATGCTGGTGGCGATGACGTTTTCGCGCGTGGCGCAGTCGGCCGAAAGATAGGTCCCCTCCTGGAAGATGCGGATCTTGCGCATGTCCTTCAGGGAAATCCGGCTGGCCGTCAGGTTCACCGTGCAGCCGCCGGCAAAAGTCAGCCGGGCGTTGGCGATGTCCAGGTTGGGTGTCAGGACCGGCAGCCCCGAAGCGCGGATTTCCTCGAGGGGAGCTTTCACCAGCGAAAGAACGATGTCGATGTCGTGGATCATGAGATCCAGGACAACGTCCACGTCGGTGGCCCTGTTCTTGAACCCGCTCAGGCGGTGGGCCTCGATGAACAGGGGAGAGCCGCATCTTTCACGCAGGACCCTGACCGCGGGGTTGAACCGTTCGAGATGACCGGACTGGAGCACGACCCCGCGCTCGGCCGCCAGGGCGATCAACTCGTCGGCCTGGGCCACGGTATTGGTCAGCGGCTTCTCCAGGAGGGTGTGGATGCCCGCTTCCAGCAGTGGCTTGGCGACATCGAAGTGGTGCACGTTGGGGACCACGACGCTGGCGGCATCGATGTCCGGCAGGATGGCCGCCAGATCGGTGCAGGGTTTACATCCGGTTTCTTTGGCCACGGCTGCGGCCCGGTCGGCGTCGACGTCGACCACGGCGACCAGTTCCACGTCATCCATGGCGGCATATTTCTGGGCGTGAAAACGGCCCAGGTAGCCGGTGCCGATGACGGCGGTTCTGATCTTGTTCTGATTTGAATTTGTCATTCGGGAATTTTAACCCATGGTTGGCGGCGGGCAACATTTTTTTGGAGGAAATGGCCAGTCCGGGGCTTGACCGGGCGTAACCTTTGTTGAATAATCCTTCGGTTGATCCAGCCAGGTATGATGCACCGCGTCCGGTGGGCCCCAGGTGGGGTTCCGGGCCAGGGAGGGCCCGTTCATGACATTTAAGCTCAATTCCCGCAGGCTCTTTGGTCCCATGCTGAAGATGGCGCCGGTTCTGGCCCTTTTAGTAGTGGTTTTGACCCCGTTTTACGCCCCGGCGCAACAAATCACGCCCGCGATGCTGGAAGAGGCCTCCCGGCGGACCGGAATGAGCAAAGATGAACTGATGCGGCAGTACCAGCAGGGTGAAGGGACACCTACATCAGCGGACACGGTTGAAACCGCCGATCCCGGGCGGACTTCCATCGAGGGCATCAACGATTCGGTTCCCTTCAAGGATACCAACGTCACCGTTACCTTGCCCATGTCCGATGAAATCGCCGCCGCCGATCCAGGTTTGGCCGAGGACGAAACTCCCACCATCGACCGCAATGCATTTTTCGGAAGCGGATTTTTCAGGCTTGATGCCGGCTTGTTCCAGCCTCCTTCCTTCGGGCCGGTGCCCGCAGATTACCGCCTGGGCGTAGGGGATGAGATCATCATCAACGTCTGGGGCGGAGTGGATCTCCAGCTGACCCGGTTGGTGGATCGCGACGGATCGGTCATCCTGCCGACGGTCGGCAAGATCATGTGCGCAGGGCGGACCTTGAAAGAGGTCGATACCTCCATCCGCAAGCGGTTGGCCACCACCCATGCCAGCATCGACGTGGATGGTTACGATGGCGAGGACGATGGGGACACCTTCGTCGAGGTGACCATGGGGCATCTGCGCGCCATCCGGGTGTTCGTGATCGGGGAAGCCACGCGGCCGGGTTCCTACGAGCTGAGTTCGGTCTCCACGATTTTGACGGCGCTTTATTCCGCGGGTGGGCCCTCGGAGATGGGGTCGTTCCGGGACATCCGCCTGGTGCGGGGCGACAAGACTGTTGCCAGCCTGGACCTCTACAAATACCTGATGGGTGGCGGGCGCGACATGGACCACCTCCTTCAGGAGGGCGACACGGTCTTTATTTCCAATCGGGGAACCAGTGTTTCGATGGCCGGGGCTGTTCGTCGGCCTATGCGATATGAGATGAAAGAGGGCGAGGCCCTGGCGGATCTTATCGGCTTTTCGGGCGGGTTTACACCATCGGCGTCTCCCGGGATCATTCATATCCGGCGAATTCTGCCGTTGGAATTTCGCAGCCCCGGAGAGCCGGATCACATTTTCATGGATGTCCCCTTCGATGCCGTTGCCATGGCCGGTGTGGACGGATCGCCTGTTGTCCTTTTGGACGGCGACCGGGTCAGCGTGGCGGGGGTGGATGACAGATCCGATAACTGGGTCCGAATTTCAGGCGCCGTCAAAAGGCCCGGCCAGTTTGAATTCCGGTCGGATATGACTGTCCTGGATTTAATCGAAGCGGCCGGTGGCCTGTGGCCTGACGCCCTGATGGAACAGGCCGTGATCGACCGCACCAGCCCGGAGCGCCGGCTGTCGACAGTGGCGGTGGCCCTTGATGATATGCTGGCCGGGACCGTGGAACCATTGGTTCT